>Ga0310344_10002060_pt1 | contig 15169 bp, 17 predicted proteins | sample HC15DNA20200_MG_FD_203801 | JGI IMG/M metagenome (GOLD analysis project Ga0310344, IMG submission 203801) | Marine microbial communities from station ALOHA, North Pacific Subtropical Gyre - HC15-DNA-20-200_MG | ecosystem: Environmental > Aquatic > Marine > Oceanic | place: Pacific Ocean: North... | reverse complement strand
TGCAATTACCCATTTATAATTTTTAATGATATGAATCATTTGCTAAATAATAATTAACTTTTAAATAAATATAATACAAATTTAACCAAAATGAGATTATTACTTATACTATTAGCAGCTGGTGAAAGCAAAAGACTTAAATCTAAGATTCCTAAGCCTTTTCAAAGAATAAATGAAAGGAGTCTGTTAGAATTTTCCATAGATGCCTTTAAAGACTTTAATGAAATTAAAAAAATTGTAGTTGTATATAATCGAAAACACAAAAGCCACATTAAAAATTTAAAACTAAAAAATATTGTTAAAATTATAGGCGGTAAAACAAGACAAGAATCAACTTTCATAGCTTTAAAAAGAATTAGAAATATGGGTTATCAAAAAGTATTAATCCACGATGCGGCTAGACCAATGCCTTCTAAAAATTTGATAAAAAAAATAATAAATTTTTCAAAAAAAAATCATGCTGTGATACCAACTATTAAAGTTAATGATGCAACTAAACGCATTGAAAAAAATATAATTTTTAAAAATATTCAAAGAGAGAGTTTAAGATTATCACAAACTCCACAAGCTTTTACTTTTAAAAAAATTTATCAGAAACATAAAGAAAATATAAATAATTCTTTTGATGACGATTCTTCATTATTTGTTGAGAATGGTGAAAAAGTTTTCAATGTAGATGGTGAAAAAAGAAACATAAAAATTACAGACAAAGAAGATATAAATATATTTAAGTCATTAAAAAAAGGCGAAACTTTCTTTGGCATTGGTTACGATATTCATAAATTAGTAAAAGGAAGAAAACTTTATTTGGGTGGAATAAAAATACCATTTCATCTAGGTTTAGCTGGACATTCGGATGCAGATCCTGTTTTACATGCAATCATTGATTCAATCCTTGGTGCATCTAGATTAGGAAATATTGGAAAATTATTTCCTAACAAAAGGAATAAATATAAAAATATAAGGTCAACTATATTGTTAAAAAAAGTTATTTCTATTATAAAATCTAAAAATTTCTTAATAAATAATATTGACGTAAATATTATTGCGGAAAATCCTAAAATAAATAAATATTCAAAAAAAATGATTAATTCTATAAAAGAAATATGTAAAATAAATTCAAATCAAATAAATATTAAAGGTAAAACTGCAGAAAAATTTGGTTTAATAGGAAAAGGGAAAGCTATCGGGGCTGAAGTTATAACTTCAATTGTAAATATAAATGAAAAAATTTAATTTATTCTTTTTAACATTCTTTATGATAGGCAAAATAAAACGTGCTCCGGGAACTATTGCTTCCGCTATTACATGTCTTTTATTTTTATTTTTAATCAATTTTATTAATTTCAATATTTTATTTTTAATAATTCTTTTAATATTATTTTATTCAATTTTTGCAATAAACAATTCTTTTAATGAATTTAAATCTGATGACCCACAAGAAATAGTTATAGATGAGGTTGTGGGACAATTATTAACTTTATTAGCTATACCTGTTTATGAAACTTTATATCCACTTCCAACTATTTATTACTGCATTGCTGCTTTTTTATTTTTTAGACTTTTTGATATTTGGAAGCCTTACCCTATTAATTATATAGATAATAATGTCAAAGGAGCATTGGGTATTATGTTGGATGATATTTTTGCAAGTATCTTTTCAATAATTATTTTAACTATAATATTTTTCTTTATAGGTGGATAATTAAATAATGAAATTAGAAAAAAAAATTATAACTATATTAAAAAAAAAAAAATTAAAAATTTCTTTTGCTGAGTCATGCACGGGAGGCTTACTATCTCAAAGTATAACATCAATGAGTGGATCCTCAAAAATATTTGAACTTGGGATAATTTGTTATTCTAATGAATCTAAAAATAAGGTTCTTAAAATTCCTAAAAAATTTATTAAAAAATATGGAGCTGTAAGCCATGAAGTTTGTTTACTAATGGTTAAAAATGTAAGTAAAATTGCAAAGACAAAAATGGCAATTTCAGTAACTGGAATAGCTGGCCCCAAGGGAGGCACTTCAAATAAACCGGTTGGCTTGGTTTATATTGGTATTAAGAAAGGTAGAAAAATTAAAATAAATAAATATTTTTTTAAAAAAAAAAGTCGCTCTTTTATTCAAAAAAAATCTGTTAAAACTGCGCTAAAATTAATTTTAACCTTTATTAAATAATTTAATTGCTCTTTTCTCAAAGGCTTCGGCTATTTTTTTTAAGCCAATATCAAATGATTTAATCATTAATATATTTAAAATTTTATTTTTTAATTCAAAATCTACATGAAAATCTATTTCACTGTAATTACCTCTTTGTTTAAAAAACCATTTATTTTCAAGATGTTTTAGCGGTCCTTCAAAATTAGTTACTTGTATCAAATCTAATTTTTTTTCATAAATAACTAAGCTTTTATAAGTTTCACTAAGAAATTTTTTTCCTATTGTTAGATCAGCAATAATTTCAATCTTGTCACCTTTTTCTTTTTTGGTATATATCTTGCTATTTAAACACCAGGGAACAAATTCAGGATATTTTTCAATATCAAGAACCATATTGATCAAATTTTCTTTTGAACAGGATATTTCTTTTTTTATTGATGCGGATGGCATTGAGATTGCTTTTCTCTCAACTTTTTCATTTTAGAAAAATCATCGTCAGCATGATAAGACGATCTAGTAAGAGGCGATGAGGATACAATTAAGAAACCTTTTGATAGTGCTAAATCCTGGTATTCTTTAAATTCATCAGGATGAACATAGCGTCTTAAAGGGTAATGTTTTGTTGTAGGTTGTAAATACTGCCCAATAGTTAAAAAATCAACATTTGCAGACAATAAATCATCCATGACCTGAACAACTTCATTTTTATTTTCACCAAGACCTAACATGATGCCTGATTTAGTAAATATTTTTTTGTTAATTTGCTTAACATTTTTTAATAAATTCACAGACTCAAAATACCTAGAACCAGGTCGTACAGTTCTATACAGACCTGGAACAGTTTCAATATTATGATTAAACACGTCTGGATTTGAATTCACAACTTTTTTGTAAGAATCTCCTTTTCTTAAAAAGTCAGGTGTAAGAACTTCTATAGTAGTATCTTTATTTAATTTTCTTGTTTCTAGTATAACTTTTGAAAAATGTTCAGCTCCACCATCTTCCAAATCATCCCTATCAACGGATGTTATAACAACGTGTTTTAAGTTTAATTCTTTTGTTGCTTCAGCTATTTTTTTTGGTTCTAAAGAATCTAAAAAATTAGGTTTACCAGTTCTAACATTACAAAAAGAACATGCGCGAGTGCATATATCACCCATTATCATAAATGTTGCATGTTTTTTACTCCAACATTCTGAAATATTTGGACAGCTAGCTTCTTGGCAAACTGTAAATATTTTTTTTTTGTTTATAATTTCTTTTGTTGTAAAATAATTTTTAGAATTAATGATTTTTGTTTTAATCCAAGCTGGTTTTTTTTTAATAGGATTGACAGGGTTATTTATTTTTTCAGGATGTCTTATAATCATTATTCATCAATTTTATAAATTTTCTCTTTAGATTTTCCAACCATAAATTTTTTTCTATACAAAGTCTCCAGATAATCTAGATCTATTGCCTCTGTAAGTAAATAATTCTTCTTTTCTATAGACTTGAGTTCAGATGAAATTTTATTTTTTTTATTAGAAAGATTTTTTATTAACTTGTTTTTTTCATAGTATGAAATTAATCCCCTTTCACCATCAAAAAGATTAACTACAACATAAAGAAAAAGGGAAATTGCTATTAAAGTAAATTTTTTGTCACTAATTATTTTTATAAATTTCATATATATTTAAACTTTAGCTATTTTTGAGGAATTTCCAAGCTCATCCTCAATTTTTAATAATCGATTATATTTAGCAACTCTCTCAGATCTGGCCAAAGATCCTGTTTTTATTTGTGTAGAATTAGTACCTACGGCTAAATCTGCTATAAATGTATCTTCTGAATCTCCTGATCTATGTGAAATAATAGTGTTGTAACCATTTTTTTGAGCCAAATTAATAACATCTAATGTTTCGGTCAATGTTCCTATTTGATTCGGTTTTATTAATATTGCATTTGCTGCTTTTGAATTTATTCCTTCTTTCAAACGTTCTTTATTAGTAACAAATAAATCATCACCAACTAATTGTAATTCACTTTGGGAAGATTTTGTTAAGCTAATCCAAGAATCCCAATCGTCCTCAAAAAATGGATCTTCTAAAGATTTAATTGGATATTTTCTAACTAAATCTAAGTAATATTCAATAGTTTTTTCAGATGATATAAATTTTGATGAATTTACAGCATATTTTTTATCTTTAAAAAGTTCATTTGCAGCTATATCTAAACAAATACTGACCTCATGACCTGCTTTAAAACCAGCATTATCAATAGCTTGCAAAATAAATTCTATGGCTTCCTCATTATTTGACAAAGAGGGCGCAAAACCACCTTCGTCACCTAAAGTCGTAGATAGATTCTTTTCTATCATTAATAATTTTAATTTTTGTATAACTAAAAAACATATATTAATAGCATCTTTAAAATTTTTTGCCTTATCGGGTCTGATCATAAATTCCTGTATCCTTAAAGAATTATTTGCATGAGAACCTCCATTAATAATATTCATCATTGGCAAAGGTAATTGTTTTTCATTACCAATATATTTATACAATGGTATTTTTTTAGAAAGTGCAGCAGCTTTACATGATGATAAAGAAACAGATAAAATTGTATTAGCTCCTAACCTTTTCTTTTGTTTTGTCCCATCTAAGTCTATTAATATTTTATCTATTCTTTTTTGATCTTCGATAGGTGTTCCTTTTAAAGATTTATAAATTTCACCGTTTACTTTTTCTACTGCCATCGAAACGCTTTTTCCTAAATATTTTTTATTTTCTACATCTCTTAATTCAAAAGCTTCATGACTTCCTGTTGATGCTCCTGAGGGTATTATTGAGGATGCTCTAATCCCGTTATCTAAATGAATTTCTGATTCAATTGTGGGATTTCCTCTACTATCAAAAACTTGACGTGCTTTGATATTAGTGATTTTTGCCATTTTTAACTAATCTATCTATATCTATTAATTTTTTTAATAAACTGGGCATTTCTGCTAATGGAACCATAGTGGGTCCATCTGATGGAGCATTATCTGGATCCGGGTGAGTTTCAATAAAAATGGCAGCAACACCTACCGCAATAGCAGCACGTGCAAGATATTCAACAAATTCTCTTTGTCCTCCACTTTTATTTCCCATTCCGCCAGGTTGCTGGACAGAGTGTGTTGCATCAAATACAACTGGATAACCATTTTTTGCCATGATAGGTAACGATCTCATATCAGAAACTAAAGTATTGTAACCAAAACTAGCTCCTCTTTCTGTAACTAAAATATTTTTATTTCCTGATTCTTCTATCTTTTTTGTAACATTAATCATGTCCCATGGAGCTAAAAATTGTCCCTTTTTTACATTAACTATTTTTCCAGTTTTAGCCGCAGCGATTAATAAATCAGTTTGTCTACATAGAAAAGCTGGTATTTGTAATACATCTACATGTTTTGAAACAATATCACATTGTTCGATTGTATGAATATCTGTTAAAACCGGAATTCCAATATCTTTTCTTATTTTGTCAAAAACTGGAAGTGATTTTTCAAGACCCGCTCCTCTTTTACCTTTTAAACTAGTTCTGTTTGCTTTATCAAAAGAAGTTTTATAAATAAGGCCAATACCAAGTTCTTGAGTAATTTTTTTTAGCTCGGAAGCAACATCTGTTGCATGTTTTTCATTTTCCAGTTGGCATGGACCCGCTATCAAAGTGAATGTCCTAGTATTTGATATATTTAAATTTCCACATTTAACTAGTTTATTTTCCATTAATTATTCTCCTTGTTTAATTCAGCAGCTTTAATAAAAGACGAAAACAATGGATGGGGCGTAAAAGGTCTTGATTTAAATTCAGGATGAAATTGTACACCGACAAACCAAGGGTGATTTTTCAACTCGATTATTTCAGGCAGAGTACCATCTGGTGATAATGCAGAAAATATTAATCCTTTTTTTTCAAAATCGTTTTTGTATTTAATATTTACTTCATATCTATGTCTGTGCCTTTCTTTAATTTTTTTTTCACAATATATTTTATATATCAAAGAATTGTTTTTTAAAACGGCATCATATAATCCTAATCTCATTGTTCCTCCTAAATTTTTTTTACTGCCCTTAATTATTTTTTTTCCTTTTTGCCACTCCTCAAGTAAACCAACTACAGGTGTACAATTATTTCCAAATTCACTAGTAGAAGCATTTTTAATATTTAATAAATTTCTAGCAGCTTCAATAACGGCCATTTGCATTCCAAAGCAAATTCCGAAGAAAGGTATATTATTCAATCTTGCGTATTTTATGGCAGCAATTTTACCCTCACTACCTCTTTTGCCAAATCCGCCCGGGATTAGTATTCCAGAGATATTATTTAAATTTGATTTTAAATTTTGATTATTGAGATTTTCTGAATCTATTCTTTCAAGGTTTACTTTGATATTATTATAAATACCTCCATGGGTTAAAGCTTCGTCCAAAGATTTGTATGCATCTTTGAGATTAACATATTTCCCTATAATTCCAATGTTTACATCTTTTCTTGGATTTAAAACTTTTGATGCAATATTTTTCCATTTAGTGAGGTTGGGTGATTTTTTATTTTTTATATTGAAAAATGATAAAACTCTCTCATCAAGTTTTTCTTTATGAAAACTAATTGGTGCTTCATAGATAGTTTTTACATCTACAGTTTCAATTACATTATCAATAGGAACATTGCAAAATAAGGATATTTTTTTTCTTTCTGCTCTTGGTATTTCTTTTTCAGATCTGCAAATAATTATATCTGGCTGAATACCTAAGCTTCTTAATTCTTTAACAGAATGCTGGGTTGGTTTTGTTTTAAGCTCTCCTGAAGCTTTTAAATAGGGAACTAAAGTGAGATGAATAAACAAACTATTTTCTTTTCCTATATCATTAGAAAATTGTCTTATAGCTTCAAGAAAAGGCAAGCTTTCTATATCTCCTACCGTTCCTCCAATCTCACAAATTACAAAATCTTCCTTTTTTATATTATTTGAAATAAACTTTTTAATTCGATCGGTTACATGAGGAACTACTTGAACGGTTCCTCCTAAATAATCACCTTTTCTTTCTTTTTTTATTATATCGCTATAAATTGCTCCTGTAGTTATGTTGTCGGATTGGGTGGCTGAAATTCCTGTGAATCTTTCATAGTGTCCTATATCAAGATCTGTTTCAGCACCATCATCTGTAACAAAAACCTCACCATGTTGAAAAGGATTCATTGTTCCTGGATCTACATTTAAATATGGATCCAACTTTCTGATTCTAACATTAAAACCTCTTAATTGAAGTAATGCTGCTAGTGAAGCTGAAGAGAGTCCTTTTCCAAGTGATGAAACCACGCCGCCAGTGACAAATACATATCGCGCCATGGAAGTATAATATAATAAATTTTTAACAAAAAATAAAGATAAATTATTAGTCTAATTTTGGAATTTCTGGTTCAGATAAATCTTTTTTTTCTTCTATTTTCTCTAATACTGAACTGCTAGAAAATTCTTTATTGGACATTACTGTCAATGATATGCTGGTAATAATAAACAAGGTAGCTAATATAGCTGTAGTTTTAGTTAAAAAACTACTTGCTGATCTCGAAGATATAAAACTATCTTGAGAAACACCCAATCCTAAAGCTCCTCCTTCTGATTTTTGTAATAAAACAACACCAATTAATAAAATAGCTATAATTACATTTATTATTAAAATAAAATTTTGCATATCATTTATTTATAGTAATTTTTTATTATATCAATAAATTTTTTAGCAGATTGTGACGCTCCCCCAATTAAAAAGCCATCAATATTAGAAATTAATGAAAATAACCTTATATTTTGAGGATTTACCGAACCTCCATATAAAACTCTTAATTTTTTAACATTAAAATTTTTACCACATTCTTTTTTTATGAAGATTATAATTTTTTTTAATTCATTTATTTTAGGAATTTTATTGCTTCCTATCGACCAAACTGGTTCGTAAGCAATTAAAATTTTATTAAAATCGAATTTTTTCTCTAGAGAGTTTTTTAGCTGTTTTCTTAAAACTGAAAAAGTTTGTTTTTTTCTTTTTTCAGAAGAAGTTTCTCCAATGCAAAAAATTATATTTATTTTGTTTTTAAGGGAAAATGCAATTTTTCTTTTTATCATTTTGTCAGTTTCCCCTTCTTTTCTATTTTCCGAATGTCCAATTATAATATATTCGGAACCAATTTTTTTTAACATCATTGGACTTATTGAACCTGTGTACGGACCAAATCCATCCTCATGATGACAGTTTTGAGCTCCTAAAAAAATATGTTTAGATTTAAGCTTTTTTTTAAAAAAATAAATTAATGTATTTGGAACACATAAAACAATTTTTTTTCTTCCAAGCCTCGCATAACTACGGCTAAACATACTAATTCTGGAAATGATTTTAAATGAGGTAAAATCACCAAACATTTTCCAATTACCTATGAAATATTTTAATTTATTTGTCATGATTTAAAATTTAATTTATAGAGTATCTAAATATATAACAATAATATAATTTTATATAAAATGTTAGGTTCATTTAGAAAATTTTCAGGCTCAATATATGCTAAAATCCTTTTGGGAATTATCGTTATCCCTTTCATTTTTTGGGGTATGGGGAGTTCTTTTTCTGGTGGTAGCAAAAACGTAATAGTTAAAATAGACAGAGAAAAATATTCAATTGAAGATTTTGTTGAATACATGCAAACAACAAATTCTCCTGATAAAAAAATCACTGAAAATCAAATTGAGGAATTGCTTTCTGTTTTTATTGGAAATATATTAGTTCAAAAAGAAATAGAATCTTATAATATAAAAATATCCGACAAAGCTTTAAGTGAATTAATAAAAAATCAAGAAGATTTTAAGGAAGATAATAAATTTTCCAGAATAAAATATGAAAAGTTTTTATTAAAAAACAATATACCGGCATATGTGTTTGAGAAGAACTTAGCAAACCAAGAAAAGCGTAGACAATTATTTAATTTAATAGGCAGAGGAATATCGCCTCCAAAATTTTTAATAACTACTATATATAATACTGTTAATCAAAAAAGAGATGTTGAATATTTTAATTTAAATATTTTTTTTGAAAAAGAATTTAAATATTCTGATGAGGAAATAAAAAAATATTATGAAAAGAATAAAGAGAATTATAAAGAAACCTTTAAATCTGTATATATATTTGAAATAACACCAAAAAAATTAATGGAAAGCAAAAATGAATATGATGAAAGTTTTTTTAAAATTTTAGATGAAATTGATGATCAAATAATTGAAGGAAAAAAATTTGATGAAATAATTAATAAGTATAACTTAGAAAAACCAGAAACATTAAATATAAATATACTTGGAGAAGATTTAACCTCAATTAAAATAAATGATTTAGCTGATACCTTAACTAAAAAAATATTTTCTTTGGATGAAGATGAACAAATATCACTTATTGAAGATAATGATAAATATTATATTGTTGAAATTCTTAAAACGGAAATGATTGAAAGAAATTTAAATAACAAAAATGTAAAAAAAAATATAATTCTAAATTTAAAAAATATCAAAAAAAGAAAATTAATTTCTGAAGTTCTTAGCAAAATAAACCAAAACAATTTCAATAAATTAGATTTTGATAAATTATCTAAAGATACTAATTCTGATGTAAAAAAAATTAAAATTGATAATATTAATGATGACAAAATTTTAAAAAAAGAAATTGTCAGTCAAATTTATAAATTGCCGGAAAAAAAAGTTATGCTTGTATATGATTTAACTTTTTCTGAAGTTTATATGGTTTATACAGATAAAGTCGAAAATGTTAGTATTAAGGAGAATTCTGATGATTATAATAAATATTTAAACCTATATAAAGTTAATCTAACAAGTAAAATATTAAACACATATGATAATTATATTAAAAAAAAATATAAAATTGATATTAATTATAACGCTTTAAGTAAGGTAAAAAATTATTTTAATTAATGAAAATTAATACTTCTTTAACAAATTTTAAAAAAATACATAAATCAAAAAAAAATCAAATAATATTTCATAAAACTGACACTGATAGCAATAAAATTATTGAAAATATAATTGATAACTTTTTAGTAAGGAAAAATAGTTTTATTTTTGAGTCGGTTGAGAAAAGAAGTGTAAGAGGAAGGTATACGATAATTGGTTCTGATCCTGATAAAATTTGGGATTTTAATAAAAAAAAGATTTATCTTTTTCAAAATAATAATAAAAAAATTATAAAAACTAATCCTTATAAATATTTAAAAAAGCTTATAGAAAATTTTAATTTTAAATTACCCAGAAATATCCCGCCTATATGCTCACTTTTAGTAGGATATTTTTCATATGACATAATTAGATATATTGAGAAAATTCCTGATAATTGTTCCGATGATTTAAAAATTCCTGATATAAGGCTGTCAAGACCGAAGGTTATTATCTTGCATGACAATTTACTTAAAAAAATTTACTTTGTAATGAACTGTTATGCTGATGAAAAAATATCAAATTATGAAAAATATTATGATGGACAAATAAGAAAAATAAAATATTTAAAAAATTTAGCGTTCAATAAATCTTTTAGAAAAATCAAAAAAAATAATAATAAAGAAAAGCCATTAATTAAATCTAATATATCTAAAAACCAGTTTAAAAAAATAGTATTGAAGGCAAAAAGATATATAAAAAATGGTGATGTTTTTCAGGTTGTCTTAAGTCATAGATTCGAAAGCAAATTAACAAAAACGCCATTAGAAATTTACAAAAAATTAAGAATTAGCAATCCATCGCCATTTATGTTTTTTTTCAACTTTAATGATTTCCAAATAATTGGGAGCAGCCCTGAAATTCTTGTTAGATTAAGAAAAAATAAAATTACCATACGCCCTATTGCCGGCACTCGTCCTAGAGGAAAAAATACTAAACAAGACAAATTTTATAAAAATCAACTTTTAAATGATAAAAAGGAATTAGCTGAACACCTCATGCTTTTGGATTTAGGACGAAATGATGTTGGTAAAGTTTCAAAAATAAATTCAGTAAAGGCTACAGAAAAATTTAAAATAGAAAAATACTCTCATGTTATGCATATTGTTTCAAATGTTGAAGGTACATTTGATAATAAAAAGTCATTATTAGATACTATGCTTGCAGGTTTTCCAGCCGGAACTGTCACAGGAGCTCCCAAAATTAGAGCTATGGAAATTATTGATGAACTTGAGAAATCTAAAAGGAAAATGTACGCAGGATCAATAGGATATTTTTCTGCCGATAAAAATTTTGACACGTGTATTGCATTACGAACAGCTTTAATAAAAAATAATAAATTTTATATACAATCGGGCGCAGGAATAGTGGCGGATAGTATTCCTGAAAAGGAATATTTAGAAACTGTGAACAAGGCTAAAGCTTTAATTAATTCTTTAAGTTAAAAATGAAAATTTTATTAATAGATAATTACGATAGTTTTACTTACAATCTGTACCATTATCTTTCTAGTCTTAAATGCAATGTAGAAGTTTATAGAAATGATAAAATTACTTATAAAAATATTATTAAGAAAAAATATAAAAAAATTGTTATTTCTCCAGGACCTGGCAATCCTAATCAAGCTGGAAATTGTTTAAAAATTGTTAAAAGAATTTTTAAAAAAATTCCAATACTTGGTGTTTGCTTGGGTCACCAAATTATTGGACAGGCTTTTGGTGCAAAAATTATTAATGCAAAAAAAATTATGCATGGAAAAACAAGTATAATTTCTCACAAAAAAAAAGGTATTTTTAGAGGTATTAAGAATAATTTAATAGGAACTAGGTATCATAGCCTTATTATAGATAGAAAAACTTTGAATAGAAATTTTATTGTTACTGCCCAAACTAAAGATAATATAATAATGGGAATTATGCATAAAAAATATAATTTGCATGGAGTACAATTTCATCCAGAAAGTATAAATACCAAAGAAGGGATAAAACTAATCAAAAACTTCTTAAATTATAAATAAAATGGATAAAATTCTTCACAAACTTAAAAATAAAAAAGATTTAACTTTTGATGAAAGTAAATTTGCTTTTGAAAGCATGATGTCTGGGAAAGTTGAAGAAAACGAAATTTATGATTTTTTAATCTTTTCATCTGCTAAGGGTGAAACTTCAGATGAGATTGCTGGTGGTGTTTTTATTTTAAGAAATAAAGCTGCTCAGGTAAATGTGCCTGATGAGACGATAGATACATGTGGTACTGGAGGCGATGGAAAAAGCACTTTAAATATCTCAACTGCCTCAGCATTATTGTTATCAAGTTATGGAATAAAAGTTGCTAAGCATGGAAATAAATCTGTCTCGTCGAAGTGTGGCTCCGCGGATGTTTTGGAAAAGTTAAACATAAACATTAATCTTGGACCTAAAGATGTAGAAACATCTATAAATAAAAATAATTTTGGATTTATGTTTGCTCCTGGATATCACTCTGCGATGAAATATGTTGGAGCTATTAGAAAAAAAATTGGTAAAAGAACAATATTCAATTTAATTGGACCTTTAAGTAGCCCAGCTAAAGTAAAAAGGCAGGTTGTTGGTGTATTTGATAAAAAATTACTTAAAATTTTTGCCGAAGCTCTTAAAAATTTAAATTTAAAAAGAGCGCTAATAGTAAACAGCGAAGATGGTCTTGATGAAATTTCTCCATTTGCAAATACAAATATTGTTGAACTAAATAATGGGAAAATTACAGAATTTATTTTAAACCCGAAAGATTTAAATATACAATCAAATAATTTTAAAAATATTGTTGGAGGAGATCCTATTTATAATGCAGAAAAAATTAAAGAAATATTTCAAGGTAAAGATAACGACTTTTCGATTGCCGTGTGTCTTAATGCTGCTGCAGGTTTACTTGTTGCTGAAAAAGCAAACTCCTTTAAAGATGCATACCAAGGATTGAGAAATCATATACTTTCTGGAAAAGTTTCAAATTACCTTATAAAGATTATTAATAAATAAATGAGCAATATTTTAGAAAAAATAATTTTTGATAAAAGAAAAAATATAGAAGATTATAAAAAATGTTTTACTCTTGATGATCTTATAAAAAAAATATCTCTATATAAAAACTATCTAAACTTCAAAAAAAAATTAGAAGAAGATAAAATTTCTGTAATTGGTGAAATCAAAAAAGCAAGCCCATCTGCAGGAGTTATAATTGAAAAATATGATCCTAAAGAAATTGCATTAAAATATTTAAATGCTGGGGCGGCCTGCATTTCAATATTAACCGAAGAGAATTATTTTTTTGGAAAATTAGATCATATTAATGAAGTTAAATCTAAAGTTCAGTTACCAGTTTTAAGCAAAGATTTTTTTATTGATCCATATCAAGTTTATCTTGCTAAAAGTTTTGGAGCAGATGCTATACTTATTATTCTGGCTGCTATTAATGATAAAAAAGCTATGGAAATTTATAATGTTGCAGAAAAATTAAATATAAGCACAATAATTGAAGTACATACAAAAGAAGAAGCAAAAAATGCTCTAAATTTTAAAAATGCTATAATTGGCATAAATAATAGAAATCTTAAAACTCTTAAGGCAGATATAAAAACAACTTATGATTTAAACCAAATTTTAATTAATCATTCTGGCCCAATAATTTCTGAAAGCGGAATTAAATCTGAAAAAGAAGTTGAAGAAATAGTAAAAAAAACCAATATAAACAATTTCCTTATTGGTGAATCGCTTCTTAAAGATCTTAATAAAAAACCGTCATTATTAGAGAAAATTAATCAAATAAGCTTATAATTAAAGGATTTTTTGACGTTGATATTAATATAGAACTTTTATAGAACAATAAATGTACGATGTTTGTTCTATGCTAACAAAAAAACAAAAAAACCTACTATTGTTTATTAATAAAAAAATCAGATCATCTGGTGTTTCTCCTTCTTATGAAGAAATGAAAAATTCACTTAATTTAAAGTCTAAATCTGGAATTCACAGACTAATTTCAGCTCTTGAAGAAAGGGGTTTTATTAAAAGATTGGCACATAAAGCTAGAGCATTAGAGGTTTTAAAACTTCCTGAAACTGCAAGTGCAAACGATATTTATAATACTTTTTCTCCAAGCGTAATTAAAGGAGGTTTAGATAAAGATAAAGATAATACAAAAATAAACAAAATTTCAGTACTAGGTAAAATTGCTGCAGGAACTCCAATTGAAGCAATCCAAAACGAAATAAATAAAGTATCTATACCAGAAGAACTAAGCAAAAATGGGGAACATTTTGGTTTGAAAGTTTCTGGAGATTCAATGATAAATGCAGGAATAAATGATGGTGATACTGTAATTATAAAAAAAACTAATACAGCTAATAATGGTCAAATAGTTGTTGCTTTAATTGATGATCATGAAGCAATGCTTAAAAGATTAAGAAAAAAAGGAAAAGTAATAGCTCTCGAAAGTGCAAATGAAAGATATGAAACAAAAATTTTTGGTCCAGACAGAGTTAAGGTCCAAGGTGTCCTAGTATCTTTATATAGAAACTTCCAATAAAATAGTCTAATAATAATATATGAGTTTAGTAGCAACAAGATTTGCTCCATCTCCAACTGGTCCATTGCATATAGGAGGGGTGAGAACTGCTCTTTTCAATTGGCTATTTTCAAAAAATAATAAAGGTAAATTTTATCTTAGAATTGAAGATACAGATAAAGACAGATCAAAAGATGAATTTAAAAAACAAATAATAGATTCCTTGTCTTGGATTGGAATAAATCATGATGATAAAGAATATATTCAATCCAAAAATATTAATAAACATAAAGAAATTGCTATGGAACTTTTAAAAAAAGGTTTTGCATATAAATGTTATTGCTCAGAAGAAGAAATTAAAGAACAAAAAGATAAATGTAAAAAAAAAGGAATACCTTACAATTACAATAGAAAATGGAGAGATGCAAAAAATTTAGAAATTCCAAAAAATATT
>Ga0310344_10002058_pt1 | contig 15179 bp, 11 predicted proteins | sample HC15DNA20200_MG_FD_203801 | JGI IMG/M metagenome (GOLD analysis project Ga0310344, IMG submission 203801) | Marine microbial communities from station ALOHA, North Pacific Subtropical Gyre - HC15-DNA-20-200_MG | ecosystem: Environmental > Aquatic > Marine > Oceanic | place: Pacific Ocean: North... | reverse complement strand
AAATCGAAGAAGTTTCATTGCCACATACCAAATATGCCCTTTCAGTCTATTATATTATTGCTCCTTCTGAAGCATCTGCTAACCTAGCTAGATATGACGGTGTTAAATACGGCTATAGTGCTGACTCATCAGGTACAATGTGGGATGCATTAGAATCAACTCGGGGTGAAGGATTTGGAAACGAAGTAAAAAGAAGGATAATGATTGGAACATATGCCCTGTCGTCCGGTTATTATGATGCTTATTACCTCAAAGCCCAAAAAGTAAGAACGCTTATCAGCCAAGAATTTAATGAGGTTTTTAAATCTTACGATATTTTGATTACACCAACATCTCCAACTGTTGCATTTAAAAGAGGAGAAAAGACATCTAATCCAGTTGAGATGTATTTAAGCGACGTGTTAACAATTCCAGCAAACATTGCGGGGATCCCCGCAATATCTTTGCCTTGCGGATTTGACAATGGATTACCAATTGGTCTCCAATTAATGTCCGCTCCATTAAACGAATCTTTGTTGTTGAAAGTGGCTAAATCTTATGAAATTGCCTCATCTTGAATAATATATTTAGTCTATGCTCTGTTGCATGATAATTCTGCAAAGTAATTAAGCATTATTTTGGTAAATATGCCCGTATCCTATATTTAGGATTTATAATACTAAAATAAGGAGTTGGTATTTGGGGTTTACAAAAATGAACAACAGGATGTTTTTGTGGATAGGTGTTGGCATAGCTGCAATTGGCACTATTTTCTTAAGTGCCTCTATTTACTTCTACATTATTCAGTCTATTGATTCTTCAAAGATGACAACATTTGATTACGAAATTGCAAAACCAGATCCAATAAATAAAACTGCCGTCTTAAATCAAGAATCCAAGACTAGCAACAAAACAACGACTTCCTCCAACAACAAAATTTTCCTAAATGATTCCGAAGCTACTTTGGATAAACCTAAAGAAACTACCAATGTTGACACAAATCCAAAAGAAATCAGTGCTAATAATAGTGCTGTGCATAACATTTCATCATCTTTACCAATTATTTCAAAAACCAACCAACCTGAAATCACATCGGCTCCTACACCTGAGCGTGACAATAATTTTCGTTTAAAAAGCCCGGTTATTGCTAATGCAGTAAGCACTACCTCGCCAATGAATTTAAGCACTTCAACTGCTATAAAGCCGAAAGAAAAAGAACAAAAGAAAATTGTTAAAGAAAAAATGATTTTGCTTCCCGCGAATAATTCCCCTGCCCCAAATAAAGCATTTGTTGAAACAGAGCTTTTCTCTCCTTCATCTGATTTCACCCTTAGTAGCTCCGATAAACCGTACAGTCTTTTTATACCAATAATTGATTTAGAGGCGAATATAGCACCTTTAAACATAACAACGTTAAACGAAAGTCTTTCTTGGGAAACTCCCAATCGGATAGTTGGCCATATTCCCATAACTTCCATGCCTGGAGAGCTAAATCAGGGCTGGTATTTTGGACATTATGAAACTTTATTGACCAATGAAGGGAACGTTTTTAACGATTTGCCATTAATCGTTGATTTGCTAAAAAGCAGTCAACAAGTATTTTTTATGATTAACGCTGGAGACCATCAATTTCTTTACCAAGCTTATAAAACAGAGGTGGTTCACCAAGATGAATTGCAATTAACAGATTCACAAACAGCCGAAATTACCCTTGTAACCTGTGTTCCAAAATATAAATACGATCACCGCTTGCTGGTTACTGCATCATTAATTGGAATCAGAGCACTATAACTAGACCCAGGAGGCGATTATTTGCTAGATTTTTACAACATTAAAGATAGATTTCCAGATTCGTCCATTAAGTTTCAGTCGAAAATACGCGATGTTTTGGACAAAAATTTGGGTGGGCAAATTAACAATTGGTGGAATGAAAACAGAATCACCGATGAAATTAAAGATACGTTAGCGGAAATCGGGGCTTTTGGAGAACTCAAAGCCATAAACAACCACTCTCCATTAAATTCTCTCGAATATGGATTGCTCATGTATGAGTTAGAACGGATTGATTCCGGTATTAGAAGTATAGTAAGCGTGCAAAATGCTTTAACAATTTATCCTATAAAACAATATGGCTCAAGCCATTGCAAAAAAATTTACTTAGAGCAACTACAAAATGGCGATATTGCTGGATGTTTTGCCTTGACGGAAGATATGGGTGGATCGGACCCAAGCTCTATGAGAACGACATATAGTAAAAAGGGGGGTAATTATATTATAAGCGGCAAAAAATCTTGGGTAACAAATGCTCCTTTCGCTAAAGTAGCAATAGTGTGGGCTAAAGAAGCAAAAACCAAATCTATATCGGGATTTATTATCCCAACAGATTCGAGCGGGTTCAATATATACTCAATTGATGACAAGATGAGCCTCAGGCTATCTCCAACAGCACACGTAGAACTCGACAAAGTGTCAGTTCCCTTATCCTATAAGCTGTCTGGCGCTTCAGGCATTTCCTCTGCTTTATCTTGTCTAGCGCAAGCAAGATATGGCATTTCATGGGGCGTCTTGGGGGCTATTGAGTCCGTTTATCAAGAATCTCTTTCATTTTCTAAATCTAGGTCTACTTTTGGAACCAATCTTTCTTCAAAACAGTTGATTCAAAATAAGCTTTCCAACATGATTTCTATGCATACGAAAGGGCTTTTGTTAGCTTACCAACTTTCGGTTCTTTTAAACAAAGGCATGCCATCTGCAGCCCAAATTTCATTAGCAAAAAGAGACAATGCGAGAGCCGCTTTAGTTTCGGCAAGAAATGCAAGAGAAATTTTAGCAGCACAAGGAATCACCTTATCTGGAAACGTAATTAGGCACATGTTAAATTTAGAAACTGTCGACACGTATGAAGGCACATACGATATACACACGTTAATTTTAGGCAAATCCCTCACTGGCGACTCGGCCTTTTGAACTTGTTTGTAGTCAATCAGTTTCAATTAAGAATAAAGGATATCCAATGAAGGCTCTTTCAGGAATAACAGTTTTGGACCTTTCGACAATAGTTTCTGGGCCCTTTTGTACTCAAATGCTTTCTGACATGGGAGCTGATGTTATTAAAGTAGAACCGATAAAAGGCGACCCTACTAGATCATGGGGGCCACCTTTTATTTGTGAAGAAAGCCCTTATTTCATTTCTGTTAACAGGGGTAAAAAAAGTGTTGCTTTAGATATTGGTTCCGATGAAGGTCTAAAGCTCTTGTATAAATTAGTCCGAAAGTCTGATGTTCTTGTAGAGAATTTTAAACCAGACAGAAAGAAAAAATATGGTTTGGATTACGATAACATCAAAAATTTGAATACAAAAATAATCCACTTATCTATAACTGGTTTTGGACAAGAAACAAATCCAATATACGACAAGCCTGCATTAGATTTAACCATGCAAGCCCTAACTGGCATTATGAGTATCACTGGGCCAAAAGAGGAAGAGACGCCGGTTAGAGTCGGTGTTGCATGGCTAGATGTGCTAACAGGTCTTACTGGCGTTTCAGGCATCTTGTCTGCTCTAATAAGATTAGGTCGTTCCGGGGAAGGCCAATTCATTGATTTATCTTTGTTTGATGTTGCACTAATGAGCTCTATAAACATAGGCGAAACATTTCTTGTAAATGGTAAAGTTCCTAAAAGATTAGGTAGCGAACACCCTCAAATTGTCCCTTACCAAGCTTTTAAAGCCAAGGATTCTTGGTTTGCATTGGCTGTTGTTACTGAAAAACAATATGAAAGGCTTGTTAACCTTCTTTCTCCTTCAGTTCTAAATAACAATAGCCGTTTTTCTACAAACAGTAACCGGGTCACAAATAGAGAGGATCTTATAGGTATTTTGGCAAATATTTTCTCCAAAAATACTAGATCCTATTGGTTAAATAACTTTGCGGATTTCAACATCCCTTCATCTCCAATCAACAACATCAATGATGTGTTCGAAATGGAAATAACGAAAGAACGTAATAATGTATGGAAAGTAAACCATCCTACTATCGGTCCTTTACCATTATTGGCAAATGCCCTGCAGCACACCAATCCAAGTTCTGTATCAAACACAACGCCCCCTCCGTTATTGGGCCAACACACACATGAAATCCTTAGAGAGTTCGCCAATTTACCAGAAAAGGAAATAGAATTTCTTGATAATAACGGAAGCGTCTTTTGTTCGCGAAAAGATACCAAAATACCATTAGGCGATAATTCTGATGACTAATTTTAGAGTATATTTTGTTGTGTTTTTGGCGTTTTTGTTCTTCATTTGCGCCGTCATTTTTATAGCTTTCGGGATGTATAAAAAAGCCCCAATTACTGGATTAAGTGGAGCTAACATTGTCGGTAAGCCAGCTCCTGATTTTTCTATAATCCTCACTTCCGGCGAACATTTCAAACTTTCAGACAATCTAGGACAACCTACCATACTTAATTTTTGGAATCCTTATTGTCCTCCATGCGCTGAAGAATCACCTATTTTGCAAGAGGTATGGGCCAAATACAAGAACCAAGGAGTGCTGGTTGTAGGAATAGACTCTCCTGTAATTAATGCTCCTGAAGAAGCATCTTTAAGCTATATAAATAATTTCGGTTTGGATTTTCCTATAGGAAGAGATTCTGGAGCTAAAATAACTATAGATTATGGAGTTCTTGCATTACCTGTAACATTCTTTATAAATCAAAAAGGAGAAGTTCAATTTCGCAAAGTAGGACTTATAGCGCACGAGGAAATTACTGCTTGGTTAGATTCTTTAGAATTGCCGGCCAACTGAAACTCATGCTAACAGGACTGGTATTTATTGAATAAACAAAATAAACTTCATTTTAAAAGTTATAAGTGGTGTTATCGATAATGGACTTACCAAAAGGAGATTGGACCGGAGGACAATCAGACGCTACTCCCGCGTCCGAATATGATTTAAGATATGGGGAAAATATTCTAAAAGAAGAAAGTGGTTCATGGCCGCCGTATTTTGTAGTCACAAGTCCTAGTGCTTTTGAATCCGCTCGAGTTGCTCTTTCTTCATCTCCACTCGGGTTTAATTTTGCCAACACCCTTGATTGGAATCAATTAGATATTCTTACTTCATCTGTTCCAAATGGCACCAAATTAATTGTTGCAATTGGAGGCGGAATAGTCCTAGATGCTGCAAAATATGTTGCTCTCAAAACTTCTCTTCCTTTAATATTAGTACCCACTATTGTATCTACGGGCGCAATCATTCACAGCGTCTTCGCCAAATGGAAAGGTTTTTCCACGGTTGGCACTGTAGAAACATGGCCGTGGCTGGATGCCCACCACGTAGTAATTGATTATTCAGTGGTCAGAAATGCCCCTTCATATCTTAACACTGCTGGGCTCGGTGATATACTTTGCAGTCAAGCGGGAATATCTGAATGGGAATATTCTTCAAAACGAAATCTATCGCCTCCTGTTGATTCATCAAAAACTCTTTCTGTTCGCAACCAAAGAAATCACATCGTTGGCCACTTCCCAAATACTCTTGACGCAAACGGTTCTCTTACTTCTGAAAGTATCAAATTTATAATGGAATCAATTCAAAAAAGAGATTCCAATAGTATACAGAGTCCCTATGCACCCGGCACCGATCACATTTTTTGGCAATGCGTAGAATCAACAAACAATCGAGGGTGGGTTCATGGCGGAGGGGTTGCACTAGCGTCTGTTATTATAGCGTGGCATTGTGAAGAAGGCGTTCGTCAACTCATAAGCGACCTTGATGTTTGCCAGGTGTTATGGCGCCCCGCACAACTTAATATCGAAAAACATCATATACAGGCAGCCCTAGCTTTTGCTCCGGAGTTCTTTAACGACAAAGATAGTGGAAGAAATGTGAAATCAATCCTAAGGGAAAATCCGATTACCGGAAGTAGGTTTGAACAGCTCTGGATTTTTTTGAATTCTTAAACTTTCGAAATCTTCATTTTTTTCTTATTTTTGTTTTCGCTTTAACATGGAAATTGTTTAAGATTATTTTTTACTCAATATTATATTTGTAAAAATATTTGCCGCCGAGGTAACATTGTTTTTGATAAGCCAGTTAATAGACTGTTATTAATCCCATCACAGAATCATCGAGTGTTTGTTTATTATCTTCTGTTTGCCAGTCTACGTACCTCCGTTTTAAACTTTATCCCTTTATAGAGTTGCTTTCATTTTTCTATTTTTTTAAAAATATTTTTGTCTATAATTCATTATTTTCCTCTTGGCTAAACAAAGATTATGAGTGCTAAACTCGAATTTAATCATTAAAGATTATTGATTGAAAAGGACTTGCATTTGGAACTTGGAAAAAAAACTACTGATCCAAAGTTAATTTGGAAAGCCGTACTGGGAAAATTACAACTTCAAGTAACCAAGTCCAGTTTTGACACTTGGTTGAGCTCCACTTCCGGGCACAAGTTAGAAGGTAATTCTCTTATCATATCTGTGCCTAATAATTTTGTTGCCGAAATGCTAGACCAAAGAATGTATTCTATTATTTCATTAGCAGTCGAGCAGGTTCTCGGAAGAACTACCGATATAAAATTTTCAGTCATTGTATCTGACATCAACTCCGAAAAACCTATTTATAACAATCACCATCCCGATGAAACCGTATCAAAGGTTATTAACAAACCGGCTTTTTATAAAAAAAGTTGGCGCACATTTCAAAATTTTATAGTGGGAGACTCTAACAAACTTGCACATGCGGCGAGTTTGTCAGTTGCCGAAAATCCTGGCTCAGCATACAATCCTCTTTTTATTTATTCTGGCGTAGGTTTGGGAAAAACTCATTTACTTACCTCTATTGCCAGCTTTCTCAATAACTCAGGGTCTAATGCAATATACGTAACTGCCGAAGAGTTTACAAACGAATACATAAACTCTATTCGCCTTGCTAAAACGGACCATTTCAGAAATAAATATCGCTTTATTGACGCTTTATTAATTGATGATATCCAGTTTTTGGCAGGCAAAGAACAAACCCAAGAGGGATTTTTTCATACTTTTAATTCCCTAATAACAGCAGGCAAGCAAATTGTTATATCAAGTGATCGGCCAGCCAAAGAAATTAACCCCCTTCATGACCGCCTAGTATCAAGAATGTTAGGCGGCTTGATTGTAGATATACAGCAACCAGATTTAGAAACAAAAGTTGCAATACTCAAAAGCAAATCGGAATCATTAAACACCAATATCTCTGGGGAAATATTATTGTATTTCGCCGAACAGATAACATCAAACATAAGGGCTCTAGAGGGGTGTATCAACAAAATCAAGGCGTATAGTCAACTTACAAATCTTTCTCCAGACATGAGCCTTGCAAAATCTATTGTTTCAGAAATTTCTCCAGGATTAAAAAATTTTGTTGCTACTAAAACATCAATAATTGAATCTGTTTGCAGTCATTTCGGATTGTCTTCACAAATGGTTTTGGGGAATTCTAGAAATAGCAAATGTGTAATGGCTAGGCAAGTTTACATGTATATTTTAAGAGAGGATCTTAACCTTTCTTTGGCTGAAATTTCTGAAAACACAGGAAAAAGACACTCAAGTATAATATATTCCTGTAACCAAATAATAAATAATCTCCAATCAAATTCTTCTCTTTTAGATGATGTAACCTCGATTCGTTCTAATATAAAACGTAAATTAAGTAATTAACACTGAATTGACATGTTTTGTATTTATTGACAAAACTTACAATTACTGAATTCTATTTGACAATTAATTGACATCTCCGCAACAGTTTTATTCAGTCTATTGACTCACCTAAATGTTAAATTGGATTTTTAAATCTTATTATTATTATTCTTATTACATACATAGATACACTAAGGAATACTTTACAGATATAATAAGAATAATCATGATAGATAGTGCAACAATCCATGTAGCTAGTGGTGCAGGTGGCAACGGTGCAATAAGTGGAAGACATGAAAGATATGTCCCCAAAGGTGGTCCGGATGGAGGTGATGGAGGTGATGGGGGATCGGTAATAATTTATGCTACAGAAAGTGTTACAACTCTTTATGATTATCGATATAGAAAAAAAATTAAGGCTGATAGAGGGAAAGATGGATCTTCCAATAAAAAACATGGTGCCAGTTCTAAAGATAAAAGATTAGCTGTTCCAGTAGGAACAATTGTGAAGAGAAATGACGGGTCCACTATAGCCGATTTACAATTAAATGAAAGTGAAGTTGTTGTGGCGGTAGGAGGTAAAGGAGGAAAGGGTAACTCAAGATTTAAATCTTCTATATATCAATATCCATTGATAGCAGAAGCTGGTGAATTAGGTGAAGAATTCGAAATAAATTTAGAACTAAAACTTTTAGCAGATGTTGCTTTAATAGGATCTCCAAATGCAGGTAAGTCTAGCTTGATTGCAGCAGTTACCTCTGCTCAGCCGAAAATCGGAGATTATCCATTTACAACAATAACACCCGTTTTAGGGGTGGTTCACCGTAAGTCGACAGAGTTTGTTATGGTTGATATTCCTGGATTAATACAAGGAGCCAGTAAAGGAATTGGTCTAGGCGATGAGTTTCTAAGGCATGCAGAAAGAACAAAAATCTTTATACATGTGTTAGATGTGAATGCAGGTGACCCAAAAGAAGTGGTAGATGGATATCAAAAGGTTCGGGAAGAGATAAGACTATACAAAAATGAATTGGCAGAAAGACAAGAGATAATTGTGTTGAATAAAATTGATTTAGAGGAAGGTCGCACAAACATCGATAAAGTGATAAATAAATTAGCAGTTCATGGAAAAAGAATTGTTGAAGTTTCGGCTGCCAGGAAACTGGGATTGGAAGAAATGTTGAATTGTGTAGAAGATGAATTAATATCTGGGAGAAAAATGAGTAGTTCCCGAAGTGATTCTGTTGAAACAGTTCCAATAATAAAACCACGGGCTATAGATGCAGAGCGAAAAATAATACGAACAAATAATAGTTATCGGGTTATTTATGATAAAGCTGTTCGCATAAGCAGGATGATAGATAATGATAACTGGGGTGCAAAAATGCAACTTTACGAAATGTTAAAGAAGTGGAGAATAATAGACCAGCTAGAAAATGCAGGATTACTAAAAGGACAATCATTTAGTGTCGGACAAATAGATTTTGAGTGGGAATGAAAATGAATGTAGGGATTTTCGGAGGCACATTTGACCCCGTGCATTTAGGACATATAGAAGTAGCAGCATATGCTAAATCAGACCTAAACTTGGATAAGGTGATATTTGTTCCTGCTGGATGCCCTCAATTAAAACCGGCACGCCCTGCAACAACCGGACTTCAGAGACTTGAAATGGTCAAAATGGCAATAGAAAATGAAGAAATGTTTGATGCTAGTGATATAGAAATAACGAGGAAGGGCCCAACTTTTACAATTGATACCATAAAGGAAATAAAAGACATTTATCCTTCTAGAACGCGGTTGTGGCTCATAGTGGGAGCAGATGCTTTCAGGGAGTTTAATAAATGGGAAAATTATCAAGAAATATTGAACCTTTCTCGTGTGTGCGTAGTTAGAAGAGAAGGAAATATTCAAGTTAAGGATGAATTTAACCACCTAAAAAAGTTAGTATTTGAACATAATGTTGTTTTCATAAATAAAATAACACAAAAGATAAGCAGTTCTAAAATAAAAGAAATAATAAGAAAGAAAGAAGTGGTAAAAAAATATTTAAACCCCAAAGTCCATGACTATATTGTTAGAAATGGACTGTATAGAACGGTTAAGGATACCTAAATGGAAAAATTAAATATACAGTGGATAAAAGCTGGTGAAAAATTAATACGTCTTTCGGAGACAACCGGGGCGATTAAATATGGAGATTTCAAGTTGTCGTCTGGAAAATCAAGTAGCTATTACTTTGACGGAAGATTAATAACACTTCACCCAGAAGGACTGCAAATTGTTTCATCTGTGTTTTTACCGGCCTTGAGAATGTTGCAAGCAGATTGTGTGGCAGGTCCAACAATAGGAGCTGATCCGATTATAGCTGGATTAGTTTTAACAAGCGGTTATAGCGGTAATGGGATAAACGGGTTAATTGTGAGGAAAGAAGCAAAAGGGCATGGAATGTCAAAAGTGATCGAAGGTGAATTGAATTCAGGTAGTAGGGTATTAATAGTTGACGATACTTGCAGCACAGGCGGAAGTTTAATAAAGGTAGTTCGAGAGATAGAACGTCAAAGATGCATGGTGGCAGGAGTATTAACAATATTAGACAGAAATATGGGCGGAAGAGAAAAAATAACGAACCTAGGCCATAAATTTGCTTCAATATTAAAAGTAGATTCGAATGAAAAAATATTTGTAGAAGATTTTAACACTCAAATCTTTATTTGAAAATTAACCTGGCGGCGCATAAGAAAAAATGGGGATCAACAAAAGCCATTTCCTGACAAAGGCAATGTGGACAATATTAGGAATAGCAATATTTTTGTTAGCCGCGGCATTGAGGTTTTATGGATTGAATTGGGATGAAGGGTTCAATTACACACCACATCCTGATGAAAGAGCTATATTGATGAAGGTCATGGAATTATCTCCGGTACAAGAGATGAATTCCTTTTTTGACAAAGATAGCAGTAGCCTGAACCCAAAGTGGTTTGCCTATGGAAGCTTTCCTTTATATTTGTTGAAATTCACATACGCTATTTCAAGCCAACTAGACTTTTTTGAACAATATGACATTAGGACTATAGGCCGATTTATATCCGGAGCGGCAGATTTAGTTACATTGGGATTGGTATATTTGATCGGAAAGAGATTGTCAGGCAAATTTGTTGGAGTGGCTGCTGCGTCGTTGCTTGCAGTGTCGGTAATTAGTATACAAAACAGCCATTTTTATACCGTAGATTCTCTATTGACGCTATTCATAACGGCGAGTTTGTACTTAGCTGTAGAATTCACCAAGACAGGAAAAAATCGATATTTAGTTTTAACCGGTGCAATGATTGGATTCGCCTTGGGATGTAAAGTAAGCGCTTTTCCAATTTGCTTTTCTCCTATAGCGGCAATGTATGTGGTTTTTTTAACTAACAAAACTAAAGGTTCACATTTGAGTTTAAAAGATATCTTTATGCCGTTGGCGTATTGTTTTTCATGTGCTTTTTTGGTTTTAGTAATAATTCAACCATATATGCTATTAGATTGGGTGAAGTATAAAACAGATATTTTAGAACAAGCTGAGGTTGTATGGAGGATAAGAGATTATCCATACACACGCCAATATATAGAAACAACTCCCTACATCTATCAGGGTCTACAGCTAATAAAGTGGGGCTTAGGCGTCCCTTTGGGCGTTTTCGTTATTTTCGGATTGCTTGGGCAATTTGTGGGTAAGATGAGAATAAAAATCAATATCATTTATGTTTTTGCAGCTATCATTTTACCGGCATTTCTGTGTACTAATATCCCCTACCCTTACGGCCAGTTTTTGGGATTAGGTGTAGCGTTTTTATCGTTACTTGTCTTTTTCCATTTTAGAAGAGGCTATAACAAAAGCTTATTAGTAGTATTGGCTTGGCTTGTTCCGTATCTAATTGTTACTGGAGCCTTGGAGGCAAAGTTTTTGAGATATTTGTTGCCTGCCATTCCTGCACTTATAGTCATAAGTTGTGTTTGGGCAAAAGACTGGTTCAGCAGTTGGGCCTTTACGAGAAAAAAAGGAAAATTAGTTCCGGGATTGTTTTATGGATTACTATTTTTAATTACTTTATTTCAAGCGGTAGCTTTCGTTTCTATCTACGGAGAGAAGCATACTGCGGTTAGGGCATCTGAATGGATTAACGAAAATGTTGATTCGGGTAGTATTTTGATAAAAGAACATTGGGAAGAATCAATCCCGGAAATGTATAAGTACGAAATAAAAGAATTGCAGTTGTACGAGGATGATACAAAGGAAAAAATCGAAGAAGTTTCTAACATTCTATCTTCGGGACATTATCTGATCCTTTTTTCGAACAGGCTTTATGGAACCATCCCAAGATTATCCGAAAGATATCCCATAACAAGTGGGTATTATCAGGCGTTATTTAAAGAACAGCTCGGATATTCATTGGTAAAAGAAGCAAGCCAAAATCAATATCCTGAGATATTCGGCATATCTTTTATTAATGATACGTATTCAAAGCCAAATTTGATGTTAGCTAAGCCTGAAGTGTATAAAGGGAAAATTATAAACCTAGGGTATTTAGATGAAAGCTTAACTGTTTATGATCATCCCAAGGTATTGATTTTCAAGAATACAGGCAACCTTGATTCACGTCAAATTGAAGAAGAAATAGTGAAAGAATCTGTATTCAATGGCATAGAGATTGAAAAAAAATCAAAGACTACTTTATTGGCGAAATCAAGAATTAACGAAGAAACTTCAAATCAATGGGAAGAATTATTTTTAAAAAAGAACTTGTCTAAAAAATACCCAGCATTGGTTTGGGGAATAGCGATAATAATTATGGGATTTATGTCGCTACCTACATCACTAATACTATTTAGAAACCTACCCGATAAAGGTTATGGGCTATCTAAAATTCTGGGAATTTCTATGGTGGGGTTTTTGGTATGGTCTTTAGTTAGTTGGGAAATATTGGAATACACGGTTACCACGGTGATAATTTCGGTTTTTATAGTTTCATCGGCAAACGGGATACTCTTTATCTTCAGAAGGAAGCAATTAATTTCATTATTTAAACGGCATTGGCAAATATTTACGATTGAAGAAATAATTTTTGTTCTAGCGTTTGTCATTTTTGTTGTCATAAGAATGTTCAATCCGGATTTGTGGCACCCATATCGTGGTGGAGAAAAACCGATGGAGTTAGCGCATATAAATGCTCTCACGAGGTCTTTATATTTACCTCCTTATGATCCCTGGTATTCGGGGGGTGTTCTTAATTATTATTACTATGGACATTTTTTAGTTGCGAACTTGATTAAAATATGTGGAATCGTTCCAACCACAGCATTCAATTTAGCGGTCCCAACATTTTTTGCTATGGCTGTGATAGGTTCATTTAGTCTAGGATTTAATATATTCGCAGGGGCCATTTCTAAAAATATTAATGTGATAAAAAGTGTTAAATCGAGCCATTCTATGACCTGGAGGCCGATTTTTGCTGGCTTAACGGCAATGGTGTTTGTTTGTTTACTAGGGAATTTAGATGGTGCTGCTCAAATAGGATCGGGGATTTGGGATAAAATTATTAATGGGACAACCTGGATTAGCTTTGATTATTGGCAAAGTAGCAGGATGATGCCGCCAGACCCTCCAGGGTTTGAAGTGACGGAATTTCCGTTTTTCACATTTTTATTTGCAGACTTGCACCCGCACCTTATTGCGATACCGTTTACATTGTTGCTATTGGGAATAATGTTAGCATTGGTAGTATCTCCTGTTAGCAAAATAAAAAGTAAGAGGATCTTTGTAAATGATCTGTTGCTAATAAGCACCATGGCGATAGTGCTAGGATCGGTGAGGGTTATCAATGCTTGGGATTTTCCAACTTATTTCGTATTGGGATGTTCAGTTTTAATGTTGCGCGAATTGTTTATCCATGGAGGGATGGGAGTTATGGTTGTCGGAAGATGGCTATTAAAAACGGCAATTTTGTATATTGTTTCTTATTTGGCCTTTATACCCTTTTATGTAAATTATGAAAACTTCTACTCGTCTCTGGAAGCTACAACCAATAAAACCGAGTTGAGTCAAGCAGGTATGATTTTTGGAGTGTTTCTTATTATAGTAAGTTCGTATTTATATATAAACCGTAAAGGAATTCTCACGTTTTCTAATATAAAAACTATATCTATAACCACTCGGAGAGCCCTTTATATCGTGCTAGGATCCATGTTTGTTGGTTATTTGGTTTCTGGGCCGGGTAAGCTGTTTATAGGGAATACAGCAATGTTAGCCATGCTTATAATGGGACTTATTGGATGCGCAGCAATTCCGTTCTTGAAAAAATTTGACTATGAAAACAAATACATCCTTTTCAATTTTCTGATTTTACTAATGGGTTTTGCTATTGTTATTGGGGTAGAGATGGTGAGGATAACCGGAGATATTGATAGGATGAACACCGTGTTCAAGTTTTATCTGCAAGCTTGGGTTTTGTTTGGAGTTGGCTGTGCTTACTTGTTTTGGCAGTGTTTCGATAAAATAAAAGAGAAAGCCAAAAATAAAATCAACATCTCAATTTTCTTAGTAAGCTGTTTCTTAATTGGCTGTGGAATTGTTTACCCCATTTTTGCTACACCTGTCAGAATTGACGATAGATTTATCAAAACAAACCCAACGTTGGATGGCAAAACATATATGAGCAGTTCAACCTATGCAGATCAAAAAGGAGAGATTGACTTAAGTTTTGACGATAAAGCAATTACTTGGATGAACAACAATTTATTCGGAACCCCGGTCGTGCTTGAGGCAAACACTCCAATGTACAGGTGGGGATCTAGAATATCCGTGTATACTGGGTTTCCAACGATATTAGGTTGGAAGTGGCATCAAGAACAGCAAAGAATGAATAAACACAGTGAAATTCAAAGAAGAATTTCCGACATCCGTACTATTTATGAAACACAAAACGTAGAAAAAGCGCTCGAGCTCATTGAGAAATATAAAGTGGAATATATATATATAGGCCGTCTTGAAAAACTTTATTATTCTTCTGACGGGTTAAGCAAGTTCAAATTAGAAATGAAAGAAGCTATTGAAAAAGTTTACAGTAACAAAGAGGTGGAAATTTACAAGGTTAATTAAATTAGAGATTACCATTGAGATTGGAAGGTAAATCATAAACCAATCTAGCGTTGACACCACCGGCTTCGTGCAAATAGAATTCGATTAATATTTGGAGTAAAAGAAAAATGCCTACAAAAGCATATGTATTGATAGAAACGACAGTTGGAAGATCAAGAGAAATTTCTAACAAATTGTATGAAATAGACGGCGTAGAGACGGTCGATCAGGTAACAGGCCCATACGATTTGATAGCAGTAGTAAACCGTCCTGATCTAAATTCCGTCGGAAACTTGGTAACTAACCAAATTCACGTGATAGAGGGTATTGCAAGGACAGTTACGTGCCTAAGCATGAATGCGCAGGAGTAATAGCTTGTACTACTATAAAATGATTAAG
>Ga0310344_10002057_pt1 | contig 15185 bp, 13 predicted proteins | sample HC15DNA20200_MG_FD_203801 | JGI IMG/M metagenome (GOLD analysis project Ga0310344, IMG submission 203801) | Marine microbial communities from station ALOHA, North Pacific Subtropical Gyre - HC15-DNA-20-200_MG | ecosystem: Environmental > Aquatic > Marine > Oceanic | place: Pacific Ocean: North... | reverse complement strand
TTTCAAGACCGCTTACGCTCGTTTTTTGTTTTGGAGTCATTGTTCCCGCCGTCACAGCTGCTGCGCAACCCTACACAGCATAACCGGGACGGTCAAACCTTTAATAGATGTATGTATTGACACTTTTAAGGTGTCGCATTACATTATCACAATATGAATTAGACTGAGTCTAAACAAGATTCTTTGCTGGAATCTGTGTAGGACTTATTATCACTAATCATTGGTTGTAAGGAGAGCGACAAATGGACCTTAAGGGTAGTAGTACAGAACAGAATCTCAAGGATGCTTTTGCAGGCGAATCGCAGGCGAACCGACGTTATCTCTATTTTGCCGCGAAAGCGGATGTAGAAGGTTACAACGATGTCGCTACAGTCTTCCGATCTACAGCAGAGGGCGAGACTGGTCACGCGCATGGTCATCTGGAGTATTTAGAAGCCGTTGGTGATCCCGCGACTGGATTACCGATTGGTCCGACGGACGAAAATTTAAAGGCTGCGATTGCGGGTGAAACGCACGAGTACACAGACATGTATCCAGGTATGGCGAAGTCTGCCCGAGATGAAGGTTTCGAAGAAATTTCCGATTGGTTCGAAACGTTAGCGAAGGCTGAGCGGTCTCACGCCAACCGTTTTCAGAAAGCGCTTGACGGACTCGACGACTCATAGCCAATATCGGTTTCGGCCGCCCGTGATCGGGCGGCCGGCTGCCACCCTTATAGATGAGCGATCCAAAGGTAACGGTTAGAGAAGGTAGTCTCGAGTCACCGACGCGTCATGCGATTAAGTGGCGCGAGCCTGAATATACGGAGGAAGCACCTCTCTTTTCGGAGCTCGAACGAGTTTTCGATATCTGCCATGGTTGCCGTCGCTGCTTTAATCTATGTAACTCTTTTCCCACTTTGTTCGATGCTGTCGACGATTCGGAGACGGGCGAAATTGATTCAGTGCCGAAGAAAGCCTACTGGGAGGTTGTAGAGAATTGTTATCTCTGCGACATGTGCTATATGACCAAGTGTCCTTACGTACCACCGCATGAATGGGCTGTAGACTTTCCGCATTTGATGTTGCGTGGCAAGGTCAAGCAGTTCCAGGACGGCGGTGCACGGTTGCGCGACAAAATATTGAGTGCGACTGATACTGTCGGTAAATTCGCAGGTATTCCCGTGATCTCTCAGACGATCAATGCAATCAACGCCTCGAAGGCTGGCCGGCAGGCGCTACAGGGAGTACTTGGCGTGCATGTCGACGCGCCGGTGCCTAAATATCACGGTCGAAGTGCGCGCAGCCGACTTGTAGATCGTGTCGGGCGTCCCGACGCGGAGGCTGAAGCGACTGCGACTGGTCGTACTCAGGGAAAAGTCGTTGTCTTCTTGACCTGCTACGGTAATCGTAACGAGCCAACGCTTGTGGAAGATTTAGTAGCAGTGCTGGAGCACAACGACATTCCCACTGCGTTGGCGCGCCAAGAGCGCTGTTGCGGGATGCCAAAACTAGAACTAGGTGATTTGAAGAGCGTCGAGCGATTCAAAAACGATAATATTGATGAACTATATCAGTGGGTATCGGAGGGCTGGGATTTGGTTGGTCCTATTCCGTCGTGCGTATTGATGTTCAAGCAGGAGTTGCCGCTTTTATTTCCTGAGGACGAGAAAGTGGGCGTGGTCGCGCGCGCGTTCTTCGACCCGTTCGAGTATCTGATGTTGCGGCACCGAGGCGATAAATTACGTCTCGACTTTCAGGCTAGCCTAGGCAAAGTGAGTTACCAGGTGCCTTGTCACCTCCGCGTGCAGAACTTTGGACTTAAAACCCGGGAGGCGTTGGAATTGATTCCCGACACGAAAGTACAGGTTATAGAACGCTGTTCGGGTCACGATGGTACCTACGCAGTTAAGAAGGAATACAATGCAATTTCCCGCAAGATAGCTCGTCCGGTTGCAAATGCTGTTAATAAGGCCGCTGCTGACGAGTTTACGAGTGATTGCCCGATGGCTGCAGCACAGATCGCGTCAGTAGCCGAGTCAGCTGAGGCTACTAATCCGTTACAGTTAATGCGCCGAGCCTACGGGATTTAGAATGACGAAACTTACAGCTAACGATCTTATGAGTCTCGAGGAGTACCATCGGAATCGCCGGGATTTTCGTAAACAGGTGTTGGCGCATAAAAAAAATCGGAGGGTGGCTATTGGAGGAAACGCGACTCTTTACTTCGAAGATCAACTGACTATCAAGTATCAGGTCCAGGAGATGTTGCGGATCGAAAGGATTTTTGAACTGGAAGCTATCGAAGAAGAACTAGCAGCCTATAATCCGTTGATTCCGGATGGTTCAAATTTGAAGGCGACGTTTATGGTCGAATTTCCGGATGCGGAGGAGCGACGTTACAAACTTACGCGTCTTACTGGAATCGAGGAAACGGTTTACGCACAAGTTGAAGGGTATGCGAAGATTACTGCTATTTCCGACGAGGATCTCGATCGCAGTACAGAAGAGAAAACTTCTGCAGTCCACTTCATGCGGTTCGAGCTTGATGAGGCAATGTGCGCCGCATTTAAAGACGGTGCCGCGCTCGGATTTGGGATCGATCACCCGAACTACACCGAATCAGTCTTGGCGGTTCAGTCAGTTGTGCGAGACTCGCTGGCCGCGGATCTCGATTAGCATCTGCAACTAGCGTTACAATCTATGTGCTTTCCTCTAGCCAAGCAATGCGGCTAGGTTAGAGTCGAGCGGATGAGTGCATGACTAAAAGCTATCTCGCTGCTGACATTGAGGTTTTGAGTGGTCTTGAGCCCGTCCGTCGACGCCCGGGTATGTATACAGATACTACTCGGCCCAACCACTTAGCTCACGAAGTAATCGACAACAGCATCGATGAAGCGATTGAGGGACATGCAAAACGCCTCGACGTTAAGGTTGCGAAGGACGGTTCGTTCGAGGTTGCCGATGACGGCCGTGGGATGCCGGTCGATATCCATCCCAAAGAGAAAATTCCCGGAGTCGAGCTAATCCTTACGAAGTTGCACGCCGGAGGTAAGTTTTCTAACGAACAGTACCGCTTCTCCGGTGGCCTACACGGTGTGGGTGTTTCCGTCGTCAATGCATTGTCGAAGAACCTAGAGGTTTGGATACGTCGTGACGGCAAGGAATACAACATGAGCTTCGTCAATGGTAAGCGCTGCGGAAAACTTGACGTTGTTGGTAAGGTCGGTAAAGCCAATACAGGTACAACGCTTCGTTTCTGGCCCGATCCTAAATATTTCGATAGTGCGGCCTTCTCCGTTTCTCGGCTCAAGCATGTCTTGAGAGCTAAAGCGGTGCTGTGTCCCGGTCTAGATGTGCGGTTGGAGGTGGAAGAACCAAAGGAGAAAAAACGGTGGCAGTATGAGGGTGGCTTGGAGGAGTACCTTAAGACAACTCTTGGTGGGGAATCGTTGTGGTTACCAGAAGAGCCATTCATCGGAAGGCTCGACGCGAAGCACGAGGCTGTTGAATGGGCTCTAGTCTGGAGAACCGATGGGGCGGTCCCGGTCAGTGAGAGTTATGTAAATTTGATTCCGACCCCGCAGGGTGGAACGCATGTGAACGGGCTACGGGTAGGACTGACCGAGGCTTTACGCGAGTTCTGCGATTTCAGGAACTTGCTGCCGCGCGGAATCAAACTTGCTCCCGACGATGTATGGGAGAGCGTTGCCTATATTTTGTCTGTGAAGATGGAGGAACCTCAGTTTTCAGGCCAGACAAAAGAGCGGCTCGGGTCTCGTGAGTGCGCGGGGTTTGTAAGTGGTGTAGTTAAGGACATGTTTGCGCTATGGCTGAATCAGCATCCCGAGACGGGTGATGAAATAGGACAGCAGGCAATCGCTAATGCACAAAAGAGACTAAAAGCCGCAAAAAAAATTGTTCGAAAGCGTATTGTCTCGGGCCCGGCACTGCCTGGCAAACTGGCCGATTGTACGATTCAGGAACCGGGTATCGCGGAACTTTTCCTCGTTGAAGGCGACTCCGCTGGCGGTTCTGCTAAGCAAGCGCGATCGCGTGAGACGCAGGCTGTAATGCCGCTGCGCGGTAAGATTCTTAATACCTGGGAAGTCGAACCCGGAGAACTGTTGGCTTCGCAAGAGGTTCACAACATTAGTATCGCGCTGGGCGTAGATCCAGGTTCAGAGCGACTAGATAATTTGCGCTACCACAAAATCTGTATTCTCGCGGATGCTGATTCCGATGGCCTGCACATCGCAACTCTCCTCTGTGCATTGTTTTTGCGACACTTCCGGCCGCTTGTCTCAGCGGGGCACGTTTTTGTAGCGATGCCGCCTCTTTACCGCATCGATGTGGGCAGGGAAGTTTTTTACGCGCTGGACGATGCCGAGCGGGAGATGATTGTTGATCGAATCGAGGGGAAAAAAAAGAAAGGCAGGGTTTCCGTCACGCGGTTCAAAGGGCTTGGAGAAATGAATCCCTCGCAACTTCGTGAGACGACGATGGCCGAGGAAACGCGACGGCTCATTCAGCTTACGATCAAGGAGGAAGATAAACCGGATCAGATTCTCGATATGCTGTTGGCGAAAAAACGCGCATCGGATCGTCGGGAGTGGCTCCAGGAAAAAGGTAATTTAGCGGACATTTAGCTCCGGTTATCTAGGCAGTGTTAACCAAGGGAAAGCTAATGAAGGAACAACAACTTAATTTCGAGGGTATTGAACGAGTACCACTGGCGACGTTTACTGAGAGGGCCTACCTCGATTACTCGATGTACGTCATCCTTGACCGAGCGCTGCCATTCATCGGAGACGGTTTGAAGCCCGTGCAGCGCCGGATCGTTTATGCGATGAGCGATTTAGGAATGTCAGCTGTAGCCAAGCCGAAGAAGGCTGCGCGGGCTGTTGGCGACGTCATTGGAAAGTTCCATCCGCACGGTGATTCCGCCTGCTATGAGGCGATGGTACATATGGCTCAACCGTTCAGTTATCGTTATCCGATCGTGGACGGTCATGGTAATTGGGGATCTCAGGACGACCCAAAGTCGTTCGCGGCTATGCGCTATACAGAAGCTCGATTGACTCGCTATGCCCAGGTTCTTCTAGCCGAACTCGGCCAGGGAACGGTTGAGTGGCAGCCGAACTTTGACGGGACACTACAGGAACCGTTGGTATTGCCTGCGCAGCTACCCAATCTCCTGTTGAACGGTTCCAGTGGGATTGCAGTGGGGATGTCAACGGATGTACCGCCTCACAATGCGCGTGAAGTGATCACGGCTTTGATTCGTTTGCTAGAGCAGCCCAGGACGACTCTAAGCCAACTAACGAAGCATATTAAGGGCCCAGATTTTCCGACGGGCGGAGAATTGATCTCGCCACCTAAGGAGATAGTGGAAATCTATAAGACTGGTTCTGGAACGCTCCGTCATCGTGCTCGCTACGAAGTCCAGGGTGATGAAATTATTATTACAGAACTTCCACACCAGGTTTCGGGGTCGAAGATCCTCGAGCAGATTGCGACCCAGATGCGTGCTAAGAAGTTACCGATGCTTGAAGACTTACGAGATGAATCGGATCATGAGTGCCCGACGCGTCTTGTGCTCACACCGCGATCGTCGCGCGTCGACATCGATGCGACGATGCGCCATCTGTTTGCCACTACTGATCTAGAACGCACGGTTAGGGTTAATTTAAACGTGATTGGTCTCGACGGTCGGCCAGCTGTCTACGGATTGAAATCGCTACTGGAGGAGTGGCTGACTTTTCGTCTGGAGACTGTTAAACGTCGTCTCCAGCATAGATTGGATCATGTAACTCATCGTTTACATATTCTCGACGGCTTGTTAACTGCGTTTCTAAATATCGACGCTGTGATCAAGATCATTCGAACGGAAGACGAACCGAAGCTCGTTCTAAAGAGACGATTTAAACTTACTGATATTCAGTCAGAAGCAATTCTCGAACTGAAACTCCGGCATCTCGCTCGTTTGGAGGAGATTCGTATTCGTGCAGAACAAGAAGAGATCGGAGCCGAAAAAATCGAATTGGAAAACCTACTACGATCCAAAGCGCGTTTAACTAAGCTTGTCAAAGGTGAGTTACTGGAACTTGCGGAAACCCATGGAGATGATCGTCGTACGATTCTCATAGAGCGAAACGCCGCACAGGCATTGGATGAGTCTGAACTCGTTGCAAGCGATCCGGTTACTGTCATATTGTCAGAGCGCGGCTGGGCACGGGCTGCGAAAGGGCATGAGGTCGATGCAGAAAAACTGAACTATCGTTCTGGAGATCAATATCTAGCAGCCGCCATCGGGCGTAGCAATCAGCTTGCTGTTTTTGTGGATAGTACAGGACGGGCTTACAGTCTTGCTGCACATACCCTACCGTCGAGCCGCGGACAGGGAGAACCGCTATCTGGCCGGCTGAAGCCGCCCGACGGCTCATCGTTTCGTGCTGTGTTACTTGGGTTAGCAGAGGAAAAGTGGGTGCTTGCGTCCTCTGCGGGCTATGGTTTCGTCGTTAAGCTTGGTGATCTTTACTCGCGTAATAAGGCTGGAAAAGCTGCATTGACGGTACCGAAGGGAATGTCTGTCATTCCTGCCGCTGCAGTTAGTGAACGAGACCGTCCTGAGGATGCGCCTTCCGGTCGATCTCTATTAGCTTCGGTATCTACGGACGGTCGGTTGTTATTGTTCGAGCTTGGCGAATTGCCAGAGCTTGCGCGCGGCAAGGGAAACAAGATTCTCAATCTACCCTCAAAGAGTGGAATTGAGATGGCCGCGATCTGTGTGCTCGAAACAGGGCAGTCTCTCAAGATAATCTCCGGTCAGCGTTGTATGACCTTGAAGCCGAAGGACCTCGAGCACTATGTAGGTGTCAGGGGGAGGCGGGGACATGCGTTGCCACGCGGTTGGCGTAAGGTAGAACGGTTACTCGTGGGATAAGAGATAAAAACACTATTATTCGGTTCGGTCTGTGAACGGGTATTGATCATCGAAGACTCTCGTGTAGTGGTGTTTTGCTTAGCTCGCCAGGAATTTCCTGGACGAGCCTTGGTACAAGATAGCCAGGTAGGCGCTGTCTGAGTCCAGCTAGGAGTTCTAGTGCTGTCGCATCTCTTACTTTGAAATGCATGGCCCCCGCAACGTGGTCGAGCTGATGCAGATAATAAGGAACGATACTTGCGTCGAAAAGACTATGGCTCAGGGCCTCCAGGCTAGTTATATCGTCGTTTATTCCGCGGAGCAAAACCGACTGGTTTAGAATAAGTGTCCCGGTAGCATGAACCTGCTTCATCGCACTTCTCACTGACTCATCAATCTCGTTCGCGTGATTACTATGCACGACCAGAACAGTCTTAAGGCTACTTTCCCTCAGGATATCCAACAAGTCTTGATCGATTCTTGTGGGTAGGATGATAGGGAACCGACTGTGAATACGAAGCGTCGTGATCGACGAGAACCGTTCCAGCTCGGATACTAGTTCCTGTAGCCGTCGGTTCGAAAGTGAGAGTGGATCGCCGCCCGATAGGATGACCTCGCTGATCGCCGGTCGCTTTCGTAGTTCCGCGAGCGCTACACTCCAATTACCGCGGGAAGCCGTTTGTGCCTCATAAGGAAAGTGGCGGCGAAAGCAATATCGGCAATGGATTGGGCACGCCGCCGTTGTGACAATCAATGCTCGTCCAGGATATTTCTGCATTACTCCATCGTTCGCCAGTGCGAGTTCGCCAAGCGGATCAGTAATGAATTCCGGGTGCTCGTTCTGTTCTTCCGTCATAGGTAGTATCTGACGGAGTAGCGGATCGTTCGTGTTGCCGGGCTGCATTCGCGAAATGAACGCTTTTGGTACCAGTAACGGAAACTCATCTTTAACAGGTTGAAACCAGCCTAAATCCGCTGGGTCAATATCGAGGATCGCGAGCAATTCCGACGCGCTTCTTACGGCCTCATTGAGTGACTGTCGCCAATTGGGTGCAGTTGGTAAGGCTTTGGGTTGGAGACTAGCGTCTGAGCTGCGCATTAATATTAGTTCGTTTCAAGGATGCTTGGCGGTATTATCGCTTAGCTTAAAGTAAAGATTGTAGTCACATAGGTTCCCTTGATCAGGTTTTGGCAAAGAGAGTGAAATATTAATGGCAAGTTATAGCACTAACGAGTTTCGTGGCGGTTTGAAAATTATCCTAGATGGCGATCCTTGCACGATTCTCGAAAACGAGTTTGTTAAGCCGGGGAAAGGGCAGGCGTTCAATCGTGTGAAGATTCGAAACTTGAAATCAGGCCGGGTTGTTGAGAAAACTTTCAAATCTGGGGAGTCGGTTGAGGTGGCTGATGTCGTAGAGCAGGATATGCAGTACCTCTATTCCGATGGCGAATTTTGGTATTTCATGTTTCCAGATACATTCGAGCAACTACCGGCGGACGGGCGAGCGGTTGCCGAGTCGAAACTCTGGCTCCGAGAGGAAGATGTGTGTACCGTCACTACTTGGAATGGAGTGCCGCTGCTGGTTACACCTCCGAACTTTGTCGAGCTCAGCGTTGTGGAGACCGATCCCGGTGTCCGCGGCGATACAGCTCAGGGCGGAGTCAAACCGGCAACTCTAGAGACTGGGGCTGTTGTGAGAGTTCCGCTGTTCGTAGAGGAGGGAGAGTTGATCCGGGCCGATACGCGCACCGGTGAATACGTCTCAAGAGCTAAGTCTAAATAACATTGCTCCTATCACTCACTCGGTCCGTGGGGGAAGCTCATTGTTGCGGCGAGGCTAGAAACCCCAGCTGCTAACGCAAGGACTCGATCCAGGCCGATTGCAACACCCGCACAAGGCGGCAACCCGTGCTCCAGCGCGGCTAGGAAGTGCTCGTCCAGCAGCGGTTCGTGACGGCCATCCCTCCGGCGTCGTGTAAGATCAAGTTCGAAGCGTTGCCGTTGCTCGGCGGCGTCCGTTAGCTCGGCGAAACCATTTGCAAGTTCTATACCCCCACAGAATGCTTCGAAACGTGCAGCGACCGGTGGTTTTTCTGCTTTGATTCGTGCGAGTGCAGCCTGGTTGGCAGGAAAATCGTATATAAAGGTGATGGCGTCCGGGTCCAGCTGCGGGACGATCACTTCGCTCAGCGCGAGATCGAGTATGCCGTCTTCACTAATGTTTGGTGGAAGATCGATCCCTGCTTTCGATACTGCTGCTCGAACTTCTTCGGTATCTTCGAACCGGTCCGTATGGAGAAAATCGCGAAAAACCTGTCTGTAACTTATTCGTCCTGCTGGCGCGAGACTACGAGTTGAATGCAGTAGCCTGTGAAGCAAGGACTCTACCTCCTCCATAAGTTGCGTTTCGTTCCAGCCAAGTCGATACCATTCAAGCAGAGTGAACTCGGGTTCGTGCCAGCGCCCTTGTTCGGCGGCGCGAAATACACGACAGATCTGATAGATATCGCCGCTACCTCCAGCGAGCAGTCGTTTCATTGCGTATTCCGGTGATGTATGTAGATAACGGAGGACAGTGCCATTGATTGAATCTCTAGCTAACATCGGTTCAAGCCCTAAATCGGATGTCCCGGCCGTCGACAGCGCGGGCGTTTCGACCTCGAGTACTTTTCGAGTAGTGAAAAACTCCCGGATGGCTGCCAATGATTTGGCGCGTAGTTGCAGCATTTCTTGCGATGCGTTTGATCGCCATGACGGAGAACCCATTTAGGAATCTGTTGTGGCGCCAACTAATCGCCCGAGGGAATGGCCCATAAGCAGCGGCTGCTGTGCGGATAGATCGGGGTTCCAAGTAATGGTTCCTGGTGGAAGCAAGACTATTACCGTTGATCCAAGGTTAAACCGGCCAATCTCTTCACCGCGGCCATAGCACCGTTTCAGTGAGCCACCTTCTTCCTGCCAGAGACGTTGTTTACCGCTCTCGACCTCACCCAGCCATTGCGTAGTGATGCTGGAAACGTTCAACGCGCCGACTAGGACCACTACCATAGAGCCGACTGCGGTATCGAACCAGCATACGACGCGCTCGTTGCGGACAAAGAGATTTGGGATTCGGTTAGTGGTCCAGCGGTTAACGCTGAAGCGCGTTCCCGGCAGGTAACGCGTCCGTTTCAATGTGCCGGCTAGCGGCATGTGGACACGATGGTAGTCTTTAGGCCCGAGATAAATTGTAGCGAAACAACCCAGTGTAATCGACAAGTCGTCCTGTTCTTTCTCTCCGACGAGTTCGTTTAGAGAGTAGTCCAAACCCTTTGCCTGGATAAGTTTTCCGGATTCTACATTACCGAACTCGGTTATTTGGCCATCAACTGGCGACACTGCGGTATGTTCATCTCCACTCAGCGGGCGTAAGTTCGATCGCAAAGCGCGCGTGAAAAAATCGTTGAAGGTTGGGTATGCGCTCAGCTTCGATTGTTCAGCTTCGATGAGGTTTACTCCATAGTAGTTCGCGAACCAATAGATCAATGGGTTTTTGATTAGCGGCCAGGTGCAACGCGCGGCCTGATAGACGAGACGGGCTAGAACGCGCTGCGGAAGGAGATATTGCGCCCACACGGCGAGGACTACCCTCATAGGGAGGTACGGTTATTTGTCCGTCGCGTTCGGTAAATATCGAGAACCCGTAAGTAATCAGTTGCAATAACGTTTGCATCGTGAGGGGCGCTGAAGATTGCTATCAGGTCCATATCAGGACCGATGAGAAAGATCGTAGAGTTATGGGTGACACTGTAGGCATCAGAGCTTGTATGCTCGTGTCGTTCTACGACGATACCCATTGTGGCGAGCAAGGGTTGGAGTTGTTCCCGGCTTCCGGTGACGCCGTCGAACGCCGGGCTGAAATTATTCAGATAGCGTTGAATCTGTGTCGGCGTATCCCGCTCAGGGTCGACACTCACGAAGAGCACGCCTGGTCTGTCAATGCCTCTGTCAATCAACTCGGCCTCGACATTAGCTAGTTTATGTAGCGTTAGCGGGCAGATGTCGGGACAGTTAGTAAAACCGAAAAAAAGAAATGTAAATGTATCATTCAGATCTGATGTCTTGAATTCATTCCCAATTTGATCTATCAGTTGTACCTGGGGAAGTACGAGCGGTTTTGGCAGGATAGTGGCGACGGTAGGCGGCTGTGAAAGCTGGCGGACATCCGATAGCCATACTGTTATGGCCGCTAACAGTACGAGCCCTACTATAAGTATTCTGACCATCGGTCCCATCACGCTGCACATTATCTCACAAAGAGTATTATCGACTGTATATGACCCTCGCTGAACTTGAGAGCGCGCTACTTCAAGCCATGACTGGCGATGATTGGGTTAGTTTGATTTCCCAATGCTTCGATGCGTATGACTTGAGTTTCGGACATGGAACCGAAAACTCCAGAGATGAAGCGTACTGGCTCCTCCGTAGCAAGCAGAATTGGGATGACGCTGTATGGGAAGGCGCACCCGACCCAGCACTGATAGCGTCGATAGTTGACCTTGTAAGCCGACGCGTCAATGAGCGGAAACCGTTAGCTTATCTTCTGGGTGAAGCGTGGTTCGCGGGGTTACGTTTTATCATCGATGAACGCGTGCTCGTTCCGCGTTCTCCGTTATCAGAGCTTATCAGTGGACAATTCTCGCCATGGTGTCGGCTGCAAAATGGCGATCGCATTCTCGATCTCGGTACGGGTAGTGGTTGCCTAGCTGTTGCCGCCGCCCATTATTGTCCGGGCGTCCTAGTGGATGCAGTCGACGTCTCTCCGGAGGCTCTTGAAGTGGCGCGTGTGAATGTAGCAGAACACAATCTGGGTGAACGTGTGCGCGTTATAGAGTCAAATTTGTTCGATGCGCTTGAGGATTGCTATCAAGTCATCATCTCAAATCCACCCTATGTGCCCGAATCTCGTATTGGCGAGCTGCCGCGTGAGTATAGCCATGAACCTGACTTAGCATTGGTTGGTGGTGTACGCGGGCTGTCGCTAGTCGCGGAAATCCTTGTTCAATCGTCGCGATACCTAGTTTCCAACGGTATCCTCGTAGTCGAGGTAGGAGAATCCCGGGAAGCATTCGTCAGTGAATATCCTGACCTACCTGCCATCTGGCTCGAGTTCGAACACGGTGGCGATGGCGTCTTCGTATTGACGCGTGACGAATTGACTGGATACTTGAACAGTTAGCAGCAGGGAATGGCAGTCTGCGATAACGTGACTTGCTTGTGGCAAGGGATATTTAGACTATGGCTGGCGATACATTTGGACGTCTATTCACGGTAACGACCTTCGGCGAGAGCCACGGGCCCAGTATGGGTTGCGTGGTTGATGGCTGTCCGCCTGGCGTTAGGTTAACTGAGGCAGATATTCAAGCAGACCTCGACCGCCGTCGGCCAGGTCGCTCGCGGCACGTTACTCAGCGTAAAGAACCCGATCAGGTCAAGATTCTCTCCGGGGTTTTCGAAGGGGTTACGACGGGTACCGCGATTGGACTAGCGGTTGAGAACGTCGATCAACGGTCGCGTGACTACAGTAAGATTAAAGATAGTTTCCGGCCAGGGCATGCCGACTATAGCTATCAGCAGAAATATGGGATCCGCGATTATCGCGGTGGAGGTCGGGCATCCGCGCGCGAGACTGTAATGAGGGTGGCTGCGGGAGGTATTGCCCGCAAGTATTTAACTGACCATTTAGGCGTCAAGGTCACAGGTTATCTTGCGCAACTAGGACCGCATTGTCTTGCTGCACAGGACTTAAGTGTTGTTAACGATAATCCATTTTTTTGCGCTGAGCCGGACAAACTCGATGAACTCGAAAGCTTCATGGATGCTTTGCGTAAGGCAGGAGATTCGATCGGTGCACGTATCAATATTGTTGCAAGTGGTGTCCCACCAGGTTTAGGGGAACCGGTCTTCGATAAGCTTGAAGCATCGATCGCCCATGCCCTCATGAGCATTAATGCGGTAAAAGGCGTTGAATTTGGTGACGGTTTTAAGTGTGTGGAGCAGCGCGGTAGTGAGCATAGAGATGAAATGACACCGGACGGATTCACCAAGAATTCATCAGGCGGTACCTTAGGCGGTATTTCTTCAGGTCAGGATATTCTCGTGAGCATTGCTTTGAAGCCTACCTCAAGTATTCAGGTGCCGGGAGGGACTGTTGATCGCAAAGGTCGTGCAACCGAGATTGTTACTACCGGTCGTCACGATCCTTGTGTGGGTTTGCGGGCAACACCTATCGCGGAGGCTATGTTAGCTCTGACGTTGATCGACCATTATCTTAGGCATAGAGCTCAGAATGCCGATGTTATTTCAGAAACGCCAGCGATCGGCGCTGAGCGGGAAGCCTGAAGCACCTTACATTTCTAGTACAGGGGCCCTAATGTTGAAGAAGTATGATATTGCCGTTGCGGGGGCGACCGGGTTAGTGGGTGATGCCATGATACGGATCCTTGAGGAACGAAATTTTCCGATAGGTAATTTTTACCCGTTAGCGAGCCAGCAGTCTGCCGGCCGTACTCTCGAGTTTTGTGGTGAAACGTATGAGATAGAGGCACTGGACGATTTTGATTTCTCTAAAACCCAGCTCGCCTTTTTCTCGGCTGGTGGATCCGTATCCGAAAAACATGCTCCGCGAGCGGCATCTGCGGGTACGGTTGTGATCGATAACACGTCACATTTTCGTTATGAGGAGGATGTTCCACTTGTCGTACCAGAGTGTAATCCTCAGCGGATTGCCGAATACTCTAACTGCGGCATCATTGCTAATCCAAATTGTTCTACAATACAGATGCTGGTAGCACTTCAGCCGATTCACAGTGCCGTTGGTATTGAGCGAGTTAATGTGGTGACCTATCAAGCTATGTCGGGGGCCGGGCGTAGCGCAATGGATGCGTTGACAGAGCAAACTCGGGCACACTTGGCTGGATCTAAAGCCGTTGGAATAGGCGGGGAGAAGCCTGTTGCATTTAATGCTGTGCCTAAAATCTCGGATATTACAAAGACAGGCTATACCGTAGAGGAAATGAAGATGGTCTGGGAAACCCGTAAGATTCTGGAAGATCCAGATATTATGGTAAATCCTACCTGTGTCCGGATACCCGTTTATTTTGGGCATTCCGAGGCGGTGCATATCGAAACCCGAACTAAAATCACGGTTAGGGAAACGCAGAAATTACTAAATTCGGCACCGGGTATCGAGCTTCTAGATGGTCTCGAGCCGGGTGCTTATCCTACGGCCATGACTGAGGCTGCACATCGAGATGCTGTCTTTGTTGGACGTGTTCGCGAAGATTTGTCCCATCCTCGAGGTTTGGATTTGTGGGTAGTTGCTGACAATGTCCGAAAAGGTGCGGCGTTGAATAGCATTCAGATCGCGGAGATATTGGTAAGTCAATTTATGTGATGTATCGTTTTACCCAGTGTCGTTAGAGCTTGCGGATTGCGTATTGGAAAGCCTTAATGTGTCGGCTAAGGTTGTATTCGGGAGAGGATAGTCCATGAAACCAACTGCACGTTGGGGTGCGCTAGCATTTCTATTTGCTCCTTTCGGGTCTTGGGCGCTCGAGTTAGGGGATATTGGGCTTGTTTCGGCACGTAATCAGCTACTCGATGCGACAATCGAGCTTGTTTCGGTCACTGAGGATGAACTTACCACGCTGAGCGTTAAACTTGCGAGTTTTGAAACCTTCGAGCGCTATGGTATTGATCGCCCTGATTTCCTTACCGGGATTTTGTTTCAGGTCGACGTCGACAATCTGGGCAGTGCGGTTGTTTCTGTGTCTTCGCGAGAACCTATCGAAGACTTTTTCGTCACGATGCTGGTAGACGCAACCTGGGAGGGCGGGAGATTCCTTCGAGGATATACGCTTTTATTGGATTCCCCGGCACAGTTACCTGTATCGGAACCGCAGCTCAAGACCCTGAACTATGGTCCTGTTCAACCCTCGGAGACCTTGTCGTCGATCGCTTCTCAGTCCCGACCGATGGGCGTCACTCTTAATCAGATGATGGTTGCTATCTACCAGGAAAACCCGCAATCCTTCAGCGGGAATATGAATACGCTGCATCAGGGGGCGGTCTTGCGGATACCGCAGTTGGACTCAGTTAGTTCAACGGTTGCGAGCCAGGGTGCTAATCGAGAGGGCGTTCTGTGGCAGGGAAATGGGGAAGATGCGCTAAGTCCACAGTTTGTAGAATTGGAGAACATTGCAGAAAGTGCGGTGTCTGCGGTAGCCGACCACGCTACGTT
>Ga0310344_10002056_pt1 | contig 15192 bp, 14 predicted proteins | sample HC15DNA20200_MG_FD_203801 | JGI IMG/M metagenome (GOLD analysis project Ga0310344, IMG submission 203801) | Marine microbial communities from station ALOHA, North Pacific Subtropical Gyre - HC15-DNA-20-200_MG | ecosystem: Environmental > Aquatic > Marine > Oceanic | place: Pacific Ocean: North... | reverse complement strand
AATTTATAATCGTTTTAAAACTAAATATATTTAATAGCATATATTGAATCAAGTATTAGTTTATTAGTATGACAAAAAAACACAGCTTTAAATATGAGGAGTTAATTGACTGCGCAAACGGAAAATTGTTTGGGCCAGGAAATGCCAAACTTCCATCACCGCCAATGTTAATGTTTGATAGAATCACAAACATTCACGACAGCAAAGGAAATTTTGGTAAAGGAGTAATTGAGGCAGAACTTGATATAAAGGAAAAAATGTGGTTTTTTGATTGCCATTTTAAAGGTGATCCTGTTATGCCTGGGTGCCTTGGACTTGATGCTATGTGGCAATTAGTCGGTTTCTTCTTGGGGTGGAAAGGTGAACCAGGAAAAGGACGTGCTCTTGGAGTAAATACAGTAAAATTTACTGGCGAAGTCCTAATTAATGCCAAAGTTGCTATGTATAAAGTCCATATGAAAAGAATTTTAAAAAAAGAAGGTGCTGTTGTCGGATTAGCTGATGGAACATTATTTTCTGACGGTAAAGCAATATACGAGGCAGAAAACTTAAAAGTAGGATTATTTAAATAATGAAAAGAGTAGTAATAACTGGAATTGGAATAATATCTTGTTTAGGTAATAATCAAAAAGAGGTTTATGAATCCTTAATAAATTCAAAATCAGGAATTACATTTTGTGAAGAGTACAAAGAATATAACTTAAAAAGCAATATTCATGGTAAACCAAATATAAAACTTGAAGATCATGTTGATCGAAAAATAATTAGATTTATGGGTGAAGGCTCTGCTTATAATTATATTGCCATGAATGAAGCGGTTAAGGATTCTGGTTTAGAGGAAAAAGATGTAAGTAATATTTCAAGCGGCATGATTATGGGCTCTGGAGGTCCTTCGATTAAAAATGTAATTTTGGCTGCTGATAAAACGCGTGAAAAAAATCCAAAAAAAATGGGTCCATTTATTGTTCCTAGAACTATGGCTAGCACTGCTTCAGCTACATTAGCAGTTCCATTTAAAATAAAAGGGGTAAATTATACAATTAGTTCAGCTTGCGCTACTAGCGGACATTGCATTGGAAATGCGATGGAACTAATACAATTAGGAAAACAAAAAATAATTTTTGCTGGTGGTAGTGATGAAGTTCATTTTGCTTTGACAGCTATGTTTGATGCAATGACTGCTTTGTCATCTAAATATAATGATACCCCAGAAAAAGCATCAAGACCCTACGACAAAACCAGAGATGGATTTGTAATATCTGGTGGGGGAGGTGTTTTAGTTTTAGAAGAATACGAACACGCAAAAGCAAGAGGTGCTAAAATTTATGCAGAAATTACTGGATATGGAGCTACATCTGATGGTTTTGATATGGTTGCTCCTTCTGGCGAGGGTGCTGTAAGATGTATGAATATGGCTTTAAGTACGAGTAAAAACAAAATTAATTATATAAATACGCATGGAACCTCAACTCCTGTAGGAGATATCACCGAACTTAAAGCGGTTAGTGAAGTATTTAAAAATTCTATACCTAAAATAAGTTCTACAAAATCACTTTCTGGTCATTCACTAGGAGCAACTTCAGTACATGAAGCTATTTATAGTTTAATTATGATGAAAAATAATTTTATATCTGCTTCAATTAATATTAATGATATGGATGAAGAAGCAAAAAAATATCCGATAGTAACAAAAGTTGAAAAAGATGTAACTTTAAACGCAATAATGTCCAATAGTTTTGGATTTGGTGGAACAAACGCAACTTTAGTTTTTGAAAAAATTTAATTTATGAACTTATTAAAAGGTAAAAAAGGACTGATTATGGGAGTCGCAAACGATCGGTCAATTGCTTGGGGTATAGCTAAAAAATTATCTGAAAATGGAGCTGAGTTAGCTTTTACTTATTTAGGTGATGCTTTAAAAAAAAGAGTTGTACCGTTAGCTGAGTCTTTAAAATCTAATTTAGTATTGAGCTGCGATGTAGAAAAAAAAGAAGATGTTATAAGAACATTTAGCGATATCAATAATAAATGGAAAAATTTAGATTTTGTAGTTCATGCAATCGCTTTCTCTGATAGGTCAGAATTATCAGGAGAATATCTTAATACATCTAGAGAAAATTTTCTAAAAAGTATGCTAATTTCATGTTTTTCGCTTACAGAAATAGCAAAAGAAGCTTCAAAAATCATGAGTGCAGGCTCAAGTATGTTAACGTTGACATACGAGTCAAATAAAGTAATTCCGAATTATAATGTTATGGGAGTTTGCAAAGCTGCCTTGGAAACTAGCGTAAAATATCTAGCAAGAGATTTAGGATCAAAAGGTATAAGAGTGAATGCTATAAGTGCTGGTCCTATTAAAACATTGGCTGCATCTGCAATTGGCGATGCAAAATTTTTATATAAATGGAATGAAGACCATTCTCTTTTAAAAAGAAATGTAGATATTAACGATATTGGTGGTTCAGCTTTATATTTATTAAGTGATCTTGCTTCTGCAGTAACTGGTGAAATACACTACGTTGATGCGGGATATAATAAAGTGGGAATGCCTAATCCAAAGAATATTTCTTAACTTGCTTCTTTAATCGAAAGTTTTACTTTACCTCGATCAAAACCTATAACTTTTACAGAAACTTCATCACCCTCTTTTACTACATCAGATACTTTGGCTACCCTTTTTCCTGCTAGTTGTGAAATATGGACTAAACCATCTTGTTTACCTAAGAAATTAACAAAAGCTCCAAACTCCATTATTTTAACTACCTTCCCTTTATAAATTTTTCCCATCTCAGGTTTTGCAATAATATTTTTTACCATTTCCATTGCTTTTTTTCTCGATTCTTCATCTGGTGCTGCAATAGTAACTTCCCCTGTATCCTTAACATCTACCTTAGCACCTGATAATTCAACAATTTCTCTAATTGTAGCTCCGCCCTTACCTATAACTGCAGCTATATCTTTTTTGTCAACTTTTACTGTTTCAATTTTTGGAGTATGTTTTGATACTTCTTTTCTTGAAGATTTAATTGTTTTATTCATTTCACCTAAAATATGAGCTCTTCCTTCTTTGGCTTGACTCAAAGCTTGTTCCATAATTTCAAAAGTAATTCCTGTAATCTTTATATCCATTTGTAATGATGTAATACCATCTTTTGTACCAGCGACTTTAAAGTCCATATCTCCTAAATGGTCCTCATCACCTAAAATATCCGATAAAACTGAAAATTCTTTTTTCTCTTTTATTAAACCCATTGCTATACCGGCAACTGGTTCAGCTATTGGAACGGCCGCATCCATAAGTGCTAAAGAAGCTCCACAAACTGTAGCCATTGATGAAGAACCGTTAGATTCTGTTATCTCTGAAACCACTCTTAAAGTATAAGGAAATTTTTCTTTTTGAGGCAATGATGAGTTTAAGGCTCTCCACGCTAGTTTTCCATGCCCTACTTCTCTTCTACCTGTTCCTATTCTTCCTGTTTCTCCAACTGAAAATGGGGGGAAATTGTAATGTAACATAAATCTTACTCTTTTTTGCCCTTCTAAACTTTCTATTCTTTGTTCGTCTTCTGTAGTCCCTAAAGTTGTAGTCACTAATGCCTGCGTCTCTCCTCTAGTAAATAATGCGGATCCATGTGTTCTTGGCAAAACCCCTACTTCACATTTAATAGGTCTTACGTCAGTCAAACCTCTGCCATCTATTCTTTTTTTAGTTTTGAGTATTTTTGTTCTTACAATATCTTTTTCTAAATTTTTTAATTGTAATAATATTTCAAGTTCAGAGTATGTTTCATCTCCATCAAATAAAGATTTACATTTTTCAGTTGCTGCGCTAACTAATTCTGATCTTTTTTTCTTGTCTTTTTCAGAAAAAGCTTTTTCTAAATCTTTAGTTAGTTCTTTGGAAATTTTCTTATTTAATTTACTGTAATCTTTTTTTTCTAGTTTCCATTCTTCTTTTGAACATTTTTTTTTAAGATTTTCTATTGCTTTAATTACTGGGGAAAATTTTTCATGTCCAAACTTAACTGCATCTAACATTTGTTTTTCACTTAAACCTGAAGCTTCCGATTCAACCATTAGCACTGCATCTTTTGTTCCAGCAACAACTAGGTCTAATTTTGATTCTTTTAATTCTTCTTTCGATGGATTTAGAACATACTTGTCATTTATATATCCAACTCTTGATGCTGCTACAGGGCCTTGAAAAGGCAAACCTGAAATTGCTAGAGCAGCTGATGAGGCGATAATTGATAATATATCAGCTTCATTTTCATTATCATACGAAAGTACAGTAGGTAAAACTTGTACTTCATTTCTAAAATCTTCAGGAAATAAAGGTCGAATAGGTCTATCTATTAGTCTTGAAATTAATGTTTCAGATTCAGTCGGTCTTGCCTCTCTTTTAAAATAACCACCTGGTATCTTACCTGCAGCATAATATTTCTCTTGATAGTTTACTGACAAAGGAAAATAATCTATTTCTTCATTAACTTTTTTTGCTCCTACAACAGTAGAAATAACTACTGTTTCACCACAAGTTGCAATAACCGCACCATCTGCCTGCCTTGCTATTTTTCCTGTTTCTAAAATTAGTTTTTTACCACCAAATTCTACTTCTTCTTTATATTGTTTAAACATTTACTTTCTTAATTTTAATTTTTCTAAAACTTTTGTATAAGAGTCTGGATTTTTTCTTTTTAAATACTCTAATAACCTTTTTCTTTGATTTACTGCTCTTAATAACCCTTTTGTTGAATGTATGTCATTTTTATTTTTTTTAAAATGATTTGATAAATTGTTAATTTTATCACTTAACAATCCAATTTGAACCATAGAAGAACCCACATCTTTTGAATTAATCCTTAAAGAATCTATTGTATTATTTTTTTTTTTCATATTTATTTGTTTTTTTGAATTAATTTTTCAATTTTTTCTGCATAATCAAATGATTTATCGCCTACAAAGGAAACCTTTGGTAAAAATTTCATATCAACTTTTTTTGAAAGCGCTTTTCTAATTAAAGGAGAAAACTCAGTCAAAATATTTACTGCTTTTTCAGTATCTTTACCTCCTAATGGTATAACATATGCTCTAGCATTTTTAAGATCAGGACTCATTCTAACTTCGGTAACAGTAATATTTTTTGTTTCTAAGCTCGGTACTTTAGCTTCATCTCTTAAAAAAATCTGTCCCAAAGATTGTTTTATAAGTTCTCCTACTCTTAATTGTCTTTGTGAAAAAGGAGCATTATCATTTTGCCTAATCATTAAATTCTTCTTTCCGTTTCTACAATTTTATAAACTTCTATGACATCTTTTTCTTTAAAATCAGCAAAATCTTTGAGGGTTATACCACATTCAAGTCCTGCCGCTACTTGTTTAGCAGCATTTTTTTCCCTGAAAATACTACCTATAGCACCTGTATATAGTACATTTCCATCTCTTATCAACCTTGCATTTAAATTGTTTGCTATTTCACCATCAATAACTTTTGATCCAGCTACTTTACCAACTTTTGAAACCTTAAAAATTGTTTTAACTTCGGCAGAACCAACAATCTCCTCTTTTACATCTGGTTTTAATAAACCAGATAAAGCACTGTTAATAAAATCTAAAACTTCATAGATTATATTAAAAAATTTTATAGTAATTTTGTGGCTTTCTGCTAATTTTTTAGCTTCTTTATTTGGTCTTACATTAAATCCTATAAGAATAGCATTTGACGCTTTCGCAAGAGTTACATCAGTTTCTGTAATTACGCCAATATTTGATAAAATTATTTTTGGACTAACTTCTTCATGTTTAATTTTTTCAATTGCATTTTTTAAAGCCTCGCTGGATCCATGAACATCAGATTTTATTATTATTGGTAGTTCTTTTGGTGTTGAAGAATCATTAAATGCCGATTCTCTGTTTGCTTCAATTAGTGGTGCTAGTTTCGATTTCCCATGTTCTATTCTATAATCATTTATTTCTTTGGCTTTATCTTCAGACTCCACAACTATAAAATCATCCCCTGCAAAAGCAGAATTGTTCATACCTAAAATTTCTACTGGAGTTGAAGGTATTGCTAAATCTATAATTTGACCTTGATCATTTATCATTGCTCTTATTTTTCCCCAGGTCTCCCCACTTACAAAAAAATCTCCTTTTTTTAAACTTCCATTTGTTACAAGAACTGTCGATACAGGTCCTTTACCTTTATCTATTCTTGATTCTAAAATTACTCCAGTAGCACCAGAATCATAATCTGCTTTTAAATCAAGAAGGTCTGTTTGAAGAATTATATTTTCTTTAAGTTTATCTAAATTTTTCTTAGTAGTAGCTGATACTTCAACAAATAAAGTGTCTCCACTTAACTCTTCAGCTATTAGTTCATATTGTAAAAGTTCATTTTTTACCTTTTGAGGATCTGCTCCTGGTAAATCACATTTATTGATTGCGACAACTATTGGAACTTTTGCAGCTTTTGCATGCTTAATAGCTTCTACGGTTTGTGGCTTAACCCCATCATCTGCTGCCACAACTAACACTACTATATCTGTTGCTTTCGATCCTCTTGCTCTCATTTCAGTAAATGCAGCATGGCCAGGAGTATCAATAAATGTAATATGCTTACCTTCTTCTGTCTTTATTTTATATGCTCCTATGTGTTGAGTTATACCTCCGTGTTCCTGCGAAACAACATTTGTTTTTCTTAAAGCATCTAGTAAAGAAGTTTTGCCGTGATCTACATGTCCCATTACTGTCACTATTGGAGATCTGTTTTTTAAATTTTTATTTTCTAAATTAGTTGGTTTTTGAATATTTAAATCAGGTTTTTTTTCTCTGATTGGTATATTTCCAAATTCTTTTACTAAATACTCTGCTGTATCTGCATCAAGAGTATGATTTATAGTAGCAACAACACCCATATCTAAAAGTTGTTTGATTATAGTGCTCGCCTGCATTGCCATTCTATTTGATAACTCTTGTATAGTAATTTTGTTTGGAATATTTACTTCGTGAATAATTTTCTTTAATTCAATTTTTTTCTCAACTGAATCTTGACTTTTTTTCTCTTTTAATCTTGCTCGTCTTACTGATGCGAGACTTCTTTCTTTTCCTTCCATAGCATCGTTATCTAGTGCCTTAGATAAAGTAAGTTTATATTCTCTTTTTGACGCTGATCCTCTATTTTTGAGTAAATTTCCTTTTCTAGAAGGTTGAACTTCCTCTTTTAAACCTTTGAATCTTTTGGTTGCTCTTTCTTCAGCAATTTTTCTAATTTGGAAATTTTTAGTTCTAGATCTGCTATCGATGTTACTGTCTTGTTTTTTTTGATTTGATTTATCATGGTGGCCAGTTGAAAATCTGCTTTGATTAGTATTTTTATTAAAAAATTTTCTTTGCTGAGGAGATTTTTTTTCTATAACAACTGAAGTTTTATTAGTGTTTTTAGAATAATTGGGTACATTATATGATTTCTTATTTGAAGAAATACTTAAAGTAAGTTTTTTTTTTGGTTTTTTTTCCATAATCAAACATGTCCTTTTACTTAAAAACTATATCTCTAGCTTTTATAATTAAATCTTCCGCCTCTTTTTTCAACAAAGCAAACTCTTCAAGATATCCATCAATTTTAAATTTTTTTCCTTTTTTCTCATCATAACCTCCTATTAACTCATCAGTAGAAAGTTCTGCAAAATCTTTTAAGCTCTTAATTTTTTTTTCGCCTAAAGTAACAACCATACCTAAAGTAAGTCCATCTAAATTTATTAAAGCATCTTCAACTCCAAGCTCTTGTAACTTTTTATCAATTTCTTTTTTTTCTTTTTCTAAATACTCGCTTGCTCTTTCTTTTAGCTCTTTAGCAGTATTTTCGTCTATCGCCTCTATTTTTAAAATATCTTCAATATTAGATTTATGAATTTCTTCAATTGAAGAAAATCCTTCTGCAACTAAAAGCTGCCCGAGAGTTTCATCAACTTCTAAATTTTTTATAAAAGTCTCAGATTTGTCTTTAAATTCCATTTGTCTTTTTTCTGATTCTTCTTTTTCAGTCAAAATATCTATTTCATAATCGATTAGTTTTGATGCTAATCTAACATTTTGACCTCTTCTACCTATTGCTTTGCTTAAATTATCTTCGGTTAAAATAACTTCTATTCTTCTATTTTGATCATCAATTATTACTTTTTGAATTTCGGCAGGTGATAATGAACGTACCACTAAAGAAGCGGTATCTTCAGTCCAGTGAACTATATCTATTTTTTCTCCATGAAGTTCATTTACTACCGACTGGACTCTACTACCTCTCATACCAACACATGCGCCAACAGGATCTATTGAAGAATCTTTTGAATACACGCAAATTTTAGCTCTACTACCTGGATCTCTTGCAGAGGATTTAATTTCTATAATTCCATCATAAATCTCTGGAACCTCTTGGAAGAATAATCTTTCCATAAATTTTGGATGAGCTCTAGATAGAAAAATTTGTTGCCCTTTATTTTCTCTAATTACATCGTAGCAGTATGCTTTTATTCTATCTCCTGTTTTTAATATTTCTCGTGGAATAAGTTCTTCTTTTCTTATAATAGCTTCAGATCTATTTAAATCTACTATCACATTGTTGTATTCTAATCTTTTGACTATACCGCTAATTATTTCTCCTTTTTTTTCAATAAATTCATTATATTGCCTCTCTCTTTCTGCGGCTCGAACACTTTGTGTTATTACTTGTCTAGCTGTCTGTGCAGCTATTCTTCCAAAATCCACTGGCGGCAATTGTTCAAAGACTTCATCACCAATTTTATAATTTTCGTTATTTTCTTTTTGAATTTTTTCAGCATGCTCTAATGAAATTTCGGTATTATAATCTTCTGGTTTTTCAACAATTTTTAGTACTTTATGAAGACTTATGTCTCCACTTTTTCTATCAATTATTGCACGAATATCATTTTCTGACCCAAATCTTGTTTTTGCAGCCTTCTGTATAGCCGATTCCATAGAACTTAAAATAATCTCTTTATCAATAGATTTTTCATTTGCTACGGCTTCAGCTATTCTTAAAAGTTCTATTTTATCTGATCTCTGATTTAGCATATTTATATATTTTACCTCCTAAAAAAAAATGGGCAAAAGCCCATTTTGATTTTTCCAGGTAACTTAATACTTATTTAATTTATATTTTAATATTTTTCAAGAACTACTTCTTGAAAATAGCCATTTTATCTGTTTTTTCCCAAGAAAATGAGCCATTTGATGATGGTTTTCTACCAAAATGACCGTAGGCAGCGGTACATTCATATATTGGTTTATTTAAAGATAACATTTCTCTAATTCCTCTAGGGCTTAAATCAAAATTATCTTTTATTACTTTTTCTACATGTTTTGATTTTTCATCATCACCATCAAAAAGGTCAACATATATAGATAAAGGTTTTGAAACTCCTATAGCATAAGCAAGTTGAATTAAACATTTGTCAGCAATTTTTGAAGCAACCACATTTTTAGCTACATATCTTGCTGCATAAGCAGCAGATCTATCTACTTTACTTGGATCTTTTCCTGAAAAAGCTCCTCCACCATGTGGTGCAGCTCCACCATAAGTATCTACAATAATTTTTCTACCTGTAAGACCTGAATCGCCATCTGGTCCACCAATTATAAATTGACCTGTTGGATTTACATAAAATTCTTCATCTTTTAATCCTGTTAACAATTCTTTAGGAATAGATTTTTCTAAATATGGTCTAACAATTTCTTTAACTTGAGCTTGGTTTACTTTTGAAGAGTGTTGGGTTGAAATAACAACTGAAGTAACTTTAACTGGTTTTCCATTTTCATACTTCAGTGTAACTTGACTTTTTGAATCGGGTTCTAATTTATCTGCTTTTCCATTTTTTCTATCAGCAGCCATCAACTCTAAAATTTTATGGGAATAATAAATCGGTGCCGGCATTAAAACTTCTGTTTCATTACATGCATACCCAAACATTATTCCTTGATCTCCAGCCCCTTCATCTTTATTTCCTTTTGAATCAACTCCCATTGCAATATCAGCAGACTGGGAATGTAAATGAATATCTACATCACAGTTCTTCCAGTGAAATCCTTTTTGCTCATATCCAATATCTTTAATACAACTACGTACTTTCTCGATTAGCTCATCTTTTTTTATTTCTGGTCCTCTTGTTTCACCAGCAAGAACAACTTTGTTTGTTGTCGTTAAAGTTTCGCAGGCGACTCTCGAAAAAGGTTCTTTTGCTAAATAAGTGTCAACTACCATGTCTGAAATACGATCACAAACTTTATCAGGGTGACCTTCTGAAACAGACTCGCTAGTAAATAAATACGATTTTTTATTCATTAGATTTTAAATTTTTTAAAAATTAAAGTTAGAAATATATACAACAAAATTATTAAAAAAAATATTTTATTTCCATAACGTGAAAATAAGGTAGATTGTTTAAAATTGGGAAAATTTAACTCAATATTACCTGACTCTCCCGTATTAAGTGATTTAATTACCTTTCCGTTGGGATTGATAAAAGCAGAAATCCCCTTATTTGCTGATCTCGCAACAAAAACTCCTTCTTCGACAGATCGATAAATTGCTTTTGAAAAGTGTTGATAAGGACCAATGGATCGTCCAAACCAAGCATCTTCTGAAATATTAACTACTAAATCCGGGAATTGATTTTTTTTTATGATTTTTCCTGAATATATAATTTCGTAACAAATTAGTGGAATAATTTTTTTTTCATCAAATTTTTTTCCTAAATTTATTATATTTCTTTTATCACCAGAAGAGAATGAATTGTATCCAGCGGTAATTTTTTTAAAACCAAATCTAGATAAAGTTTCATCAAAAGGTAAAAATTCACCAAATGGAACAAGATTTATTTTGTTATATACAGATAAAATTTCTAATTTATTATTTAAAATTACAAGACTGTTAAAATATTTTTTATTTTTAGAATCAGCCGAGTTAACAAAATTATTTATACCCAAAATGATTAAGTGATTCTCAGAAAATTTATTTTCAAATAAATTTTTATATTCTTTTATATCTTGTAAATATGATTGATAAAAAATTCCTTCAGGCCAAATAAATAAAGTTTTTTTATCTTTTTCTGGATCACTAATTTTTATTAATCTTTTTAACTGAAAAATCTCACTATTGGTATTGTAATCTTTAAGTGAAAAATTGGGAGAGATTATTTTAACATTAATAGTTTTATCAAAGTCATAACTAACTTTATTTATTTTATAAATTCCAAAAATATAATTGCTAATGAAGGCAATCAAAAAAATTGAAAGAAAAATAATATTTCTTTTAATAATTTTTCTTTGAAAAAAAAGAAAGGGAATTGAAAAAAAAGTTATTGAAATTAAACTTAACGCATATGTACCTATAAAAGATAGGATTTGTATGGATTCAATAGACCAAGACCAAGTATACGAAATTAAATTCCAAGGAAACCCTGTTAATAAATTTCCTCTTAAAAATTCAAATACTGAAAAAGTTAAAGAAAAAAATAAAAGAAAAGAAATACTTTTTTCTGAAAAAGGTCCAATTATTAAAACTGCTAATCCAAAAAATAAAGATAAAAATAATGGAATCAATATAAGAGAAAAAGGAATTAAACCCCTAAACATGTCATCATGTGTTAAAGATATTGAAATCCAATAATTACCAAATAAAAAAAAACCAAACCCGAATGCACAACCTATATAAAAAAAATAACGATTAGATTTTTTTCTTCTATACTTAGATTCTGTTTTCTTTTTAACTACTTGAATTAAAAATAATAAAATAGAAAATGAAAAAAAATTTATAAATGTTAAGTTGTATGGAGTAAAACCAAATATTGTTATTACACCTAAAAAAAATGGTGCCAAAAATATTACAAAAAATTTATTATTTATTAATTTATCCAACTTTAAATCCTTATCTTTAAATAATCGAATTTAAAATTTTTTTTTCAATTTTGCTCATTTTAAAATAATCTTTATTCCTTACATGATTATAGCCAATTAAATGTAAAAGTCCGTGAATCCACACTTTGTCAAATTCCAAAAAGAAATTTTTTTCTTTAGATCTTGAATTAATAATTTCGTATGATGCTGCTATATCTCCTATATATAATTTTTTTTGCTTATTTTTTTTTAAATTTTTTAAGGAGAAAAATGGAAAAGACAAAACGTCTGTTGGTTTGTTTATATTTCTAAATTTTTTATTTAGTTTTTTCATACCAAAGGAATTTGTTAATAAAATAGTAAAAGTTATATTTTTTCCTTTAAAAAATTTAATAATATTTGAAATTTTTTTTAATTTTTTTCTAAAATATTTTTTAGGATTTTTAATCTTTTTAAACCAAGATTTGTTATTTACTTCAACATTAACCATTATCATTGGTATTCTTTTGATAGGCTTCTACAATTTTTGTTACCAATGGATGTCTCATTACATCTTGATGGTCAAAATTTATAACAGATATTTCTTTAACTTCTTTCAATATAATTTGCGATTTTATTAATCCTGAATGATTTTTATTTGGCAAGTCTACTTGTGATGGGTCTCCATTAACAACAAGTTTAGAATTTTCTCCTATTCTGGTTAAAAACATTTTAATTTGTGTTTCTGTTGCGTTTTGGGCTTCATCTAGAATAGCAAACGAATTTTTCAAAGTACGTCCTCTCATAAATGCAAGTGGAGCTATTTCAATAGCTCCTGACTCAATTTTCCTTTGAATTTTATCATAATCTAATAAATCATATAGAGAATCGTACAAAGGTCTTAGATAAGGGTCTATTTTATCTTTCATGTCTCCAGGTAGAAAACCTAATTTTTCTCCAGCCTCAACTGCCGGCCTCGACAATATTATTCTCTCGACTTTTTTTTCCAACAACATTGATAGTGCTACCGCAACTGCTAAATAAGTTTTGCCTGTACCGGCTGGGCCTAAGGATAACACTATTTGATTTGTCTTAAGCGCTTTCACATATTCTTTTTGCCTTTTTGATCTTGGTATAACAGATCTTTTCGGAGTTTTAATTACCTCTTCTAAAGATCGGACTGTTGATTGATTTTTTTTATCTTTTATCATTTCGTTATTTAAAGATGTATTGATATCATTTCTATCAATTTTTTTATCAGATCTGAAGCGATCTATTAGGTATTCAATTGCATCTTTTACTTTCTCATTAGCATGTTTATTACCCTTAATGACTATTGAGTTCCCTCTAAAATAAAGTTTTGAACCACTTACTTTTTCTAATTCTTTAAGATTGCTATCAAAAGATCCTGCTATTTCCATTAAAAGTTTATTATTGAATATCTTAATACTTATTGAATTGTTGGGTCCATAAACTATTGAAACTTCCTTATTGTTTATATTTTGATTATTTAATTTCACTAAATTAGGCAGCTTTATGTTTATTAGTTTTATGAAAACCAAATAAGTTGTTTTGATTAAAAGAAGTAACTTTCACATGTACCAATTCTCCAGGAGTACAATTATCTGAATCAAATATAACTGGTGTCATATACTTTGTTCTTCCAAAATATTTTTCTTGACTATCTAATTTATTTTCAACTAAAACTTCACAATATTTTTGGAGGTAATTTTTATTATTTTTCATTTGATATTTTTCTAAAATATTTTGTAATTTTTTTAATCTTTTTTTGTTTTCTGATAAATTATTTAATTTTTTCTTAGCTGCAGGTGTTCCTGGTCTTGGACTAAAGATAAATGAATAAGAATTAACAAAACCTATTTTGTTAACAATATCAATTGTATCTTCAAAATCTTTTTCTGTTTCCCCGGGATATCCTAAAATAAAATCACTAGATATCCTTATGTCTTTATTAACATTTTTTAACTTTTTTATAATCGATATATAATAGTCTCTGTCATGCTTTCTGTTCATTAATTTAAGAACTTTATTTGAGCCGCTTTGAATAGGAAGGTGTAGAATTGGCATAAGTTTTTCACAGTCTAAATAACAATTAATTAGGTCCTCACTCATATCTTTTGGATGTGAAGTCATGTACCTGATTCTTTGTAGTTTTTTAATATTGTTTAGTTCTCTTATTAATGAAGAAAGTGTGAAATTTTTATTATTTGCTGAAAAGTTATAAGCATTAACATTTTGCCCAAGTAAAATAATTTCTTTAGTTCCATTATTAACCAAACTATTAACTTCGCTTACTATTTGTTTAAGTGGTCTTGAATACTCTGGCCCTCTTGTATATGGAACCACACAAAAATGGCAAAATTTGTCACAACCTTCTTGAATTGTTACATAAGAAGAAATTTTATTTTGTGTATTATAAATTTTTTCTAATTTATCAAATTTTTCTACCACATCAAATTCTGTTTCATTAATTTTTTCTTTTTTTCTTTGATAATTCAAAATTAGATCTGGAATTTTATGATAAGACTGAGGTCCAATTACCATATCAATATATGGCTCACGCTTTATCATTTCTTCAGACTCTGCCTGTGCCACACAACCAGATACGATAATCAAAGGTTTATTTAAATTTCTAAAATCTTTTTTAACTCTTCCAATTTCATCGTAGACTTTCTCAGTCGCTTTTTCACGTATATGACAAGTATTTAATATAAAACAGTCAGCTTCATTTTTTATATTGGTCTTATTAAAACCTATTGTTGAAGCTAAATCATAAATACGATTTGAATCATATTCATTCATTTGACATCCAAATGTTTTAATAAATATTTTTTTATTTTTTAATTTTTGAGCCATATAATTCTAATCTGTGATCTACAAGTTTGTAGCCAAGTTTTTCGGCTACTTGTTTCTGTAATTTTTCTATGTCTTCATTGACAAATTCAGTTATTTCTCCAGTATTAATATCTATTAAGTGGTCATGATGTTCTTTTGGAGCTTGTTCGTATCTTGCTTTATTACCTTTAAAATCGTGTTTTGAAACAATGCCCGCTTCTTCAAACAACTTTACCGTTCTATAGACCGTTGCAATACTAATTTTTGCATCAAGCTTGATGACTCTTTTGTGTAGCTCATCAACATCTGGGTGATCTTGTGACTCTGACATAACTTTTGCCACAAGCTTTCTTTGGTCAGTAAGTCTAACCCCTTTCTTAATACATTTATTTTCTATATCACTACTCATAATTTTATATTTTTATATTACAACCAAAACACACGTTTTCAA
>Ga0310344_10002055_pt1 | contig 15202 bp, 10 predicted proteins | sample HC15DNA20200_MG_FD_203801 | JGI IMG/M metagenome (GOLD analysis project Ga0310344, IMG submission 203801) | Marine microbial communities from station ALOHA, North Pacific Subtropical Gyre - HC15-DNA-20-200_MG | ecosystem: Environmental > Aquatic > Marine > Oceanic | place: Pacific Ocean: North... | reverse complement strand
CTACAGGAATCCCGGAAAGGGGAACAGGCCGATGTTTAGTTGGCGGACGGTCAGCCCAGAGGTATTGAGAACCTTGGTGGCTGCCATCTTGATCATGTTTCTGCCAGTGCTGGTCTGGGCTCAGCCGCCCCCCACTGGAGCCGAGTTAGAGTCCGCGGTTGGCTCTGCCCAGGTATTGATTGAGCGCTATTGCGTGGGTTGCCACAGTGACCAGCGTGTCGAGCAGGGTTTGGTGCCGGTTTCTTTCTCTGAGCTCGATGCTGGCAATGTGGGTCTCCACTCTGGGACCTGGGAGCTTATGGTCAGAAAATTGCGTCTTGGTATGATGCCACCTCCGGGTGTGTCACGACCGACTAAGGCGTCTGCTGATAGATTTGTAGATTGGCTGGAGACTGAACTTGAGCGTGTGGCTTCCTTGAATCTCGATCCAGGGCGGCCGGCCATCCGTCGACTGACCGAATCCGAGTATCGTAATGCTGTTCATTCATTGCTCGGGCTACATGTTGACAAGCAATGGTTGCTGTTTCCCCCGGATGATGTTGACCAAGAGGGTTTCGGCACCAATGCGACTGCACTCTCTATTTCTCCAGCACTGTTCGATCGCTATTTGTCAGCTGCTAACAAGCTGAGTCGCCTAGCTGTGGGTGACCCTGGGATTGGTGCGAGCTTTGCTGCGGCTACCTACTCTACCCCGAGGTTGCTGTACCAAGATGACCGAATGCATGAGGACCTGCCTTTCGGTTCTCGTGGTGGGATGGCGATACGCCACTACTTTCCTTTGGATGGTGATTACCGGTTCAAGTTGCGGTTACGCCGCATGATCTACGACTACATAGTTGGAATGGGAACCGCCCAACAGATAGAGGTTCGACTTGATGGCCGTCTTGTCGAGCGGTTTGAGGTTGGAGATGCCGATCGGTTTGGCTATCCTTCGGCCTATAGTTTTTTTGGGACTATTCGGGGTGATACAGACTGGGAGCAGTATGTATCGATTGATGCAGATTCGGATCTTGAGGTTGTAGTTCCCGTTGATGCTGGAGTCCATGTTGTCGGTGTGTCATTTGTGGCAGCCCGCAGTGAAGCGACTGGGATCTTGGAGCGTCGACTTTCCGGATTTTCGCTGAGTGGTCTGGGCTTTTACGATGGTGACGCAGCGATCGACCGGGTGGAAATAACAGGTCCTTACCATGCAACCGGCCCAGGGGATACGGCGAGTCGGCGTCTAATCTTTAGCTGCCGCCCAGCTGGGTCGGCGGATGAACTTCGTTGTGCTCGCCGGATTTTGTCCAGATTGGCCAGGCGCGCCTATCGCCGCCCTGTGGGAGAGGACGATCTCCAAACACTTTTGGAGTTTTACAACCGAGGCCGTGAAGAGCGAGACTTCGAGAGGGGTATCCAGAAGGCGATCGAGCGGTTGTTGGTGGCGCCGGAGTTTCTGTTCCGGATTGAGAGGGATCCGCCAGGTGTGGCTTCATCAACCGCCTATCGACTCACAGATTTGGAGCTAGCTTCCCGATTGTCGCTCTTCTTGTGGAGTGATATTCCGGATGAAAAATTGTTGGCGGCTGCTGAAGCGGGCCGATTACATGACCGGCAAGAATTGGAGCAGCAGGTCAGACGGATGTTGGCAGACTCTCGAGCGAGTGCGCTGGTTACTGATTTTGCGAGTCAGTGGCTACAATTAGGACGGGTGCGTGGGGTGATTCCGGACACTGACGTATTCTATGAGTTTGATGAGAACCTTAGAGCTGATATGGAGCGCGAGACGCTTTTGTTTCTGGAAAGCGAGTTGCGGGCCGATCGGGGCTTGCCTAGACTATTGACTGCTGACTATACCTTCGTGAACGAGCGTTTGGCTGAACATTACGGTCTCGATGGAGTGTACGGCGAACGGTTTCGCAAGGTGAAGGTAGGGGAGGTTCGTGCAGGTTTGCTGGGTCAAGCTAGCTTGCTGACGGTGACAGCTTATCCGACTCGAACCTCGCCTGTTCTTCGAGGCAAGTGGCTGCTCGACAATATTCTCGGCTTACCTCCGACTGAACCACCGGCTGATGTCCCAGCCCTTGAAGAAAACCACGGTGCTGCTGAACCCCGGACGATGCGGGAGCTTATGGAGCAGCATAGAGCTAATCCGTCCTGCGCAGCCTGCCATAGAATGATGGACCCCCCAGGATTTGCGCTTGAGCACTTTGATGCGATTGGACGCTGGCGGGTCACTGACGAATATGGTTCGCCAGTTGATGCTGTGGGACAGCTTGCCGATGGAACTCAAGTAGACGGACCGTCGGCCTTGCGGCAGGCGGTAATGGCTCATGAGATAAGCTTCGTGCGAACAGTAACAGAGAAACTACTCACCTATGCCATTGGCCGGAGTCTTGAAGCGTACGATCAGCCGATCGTTAGAAACATAGTGGACACCGCTGAAATAGATGGTTATCGCTGGTCGTCAATTCTTCTTGGGATTATTGAAAGTGCTCCGTTTCAGATGAGGAGATCAGAGTCATGAACATTATCACCAAACGCGCGATTCCCCGTCGGGCGGTTCTCAGAGGGTTAGGAGCCAGCGTGGCGCTTCCGTTGCTGGATGGGATGGTTCCTGCACTGAGTGCGGTAGCAGCCAGACCTGTCGTTAGATTTGGTGCTGTGTATGTGCCGAACGGTATGGTTATGCAAAATTGGACGCCGTCGGCTACAGGCACCGAGTTTGGGCTAACCCCAATTCTCCAGCCGTTGGAGCCCTACCGTGATCAGCTATTGGTCTTGTCTGGCCTGAACTGTACACCACCTGCTGGGAGCCGGGGTGGTACTCATTCCCGTGCGGCGACGCGTTTCTTGACCGACGTGCATCCAGGGACTTGGAACCCACAAGCGATCTCGATGGACCAGATAGCAGCCAGAGAGTTGGGGCGGCACACGCCTCTTGCGTCGCTTGAACTCGGTCTGGAGGGAGCGAATTTTGCCGGTTCTTGTGACAGTGGTGGCTTCAGCTGTGCTTTTTCCTACACGATTGCTTGGCAAAACTCAGCCACACCTCTTCCGATGGAACATAACCCGAGGGCGGTCTTCGAGCGGTTGTTTGGTGACAACGAGACCACTGACCCAGCGGTCCGTGAGGCACGTCGTCTCGAGCAGCGCAGTATTCTCGATTCAGTCAGTGCCGATGTGGTTCGACTGCAGGCCGGTCTCGGATCGAGCGATCGCCTGAAACTTGGTGCTTATCTCGACGCTGTGCGTGATGTCGAGCGGAGGATCGAGGTGGCCGAAGCCCAGGGCGATCGTGAGGTGCCGTTGATGGCGCGTCCTATGGGTGTCCCGGCCGATTTTGCGGAGCATGCTGGGTTGATGTATGACCTCCAGCTACTTGCGCATCAAACAGATCGCACCCGTGTTACTACTTTCATGAGTGGTCACGAACTGAGTGGTCGTACCTATCCAGAGATCGATGTGCCAGATGCTCACCATCCCTTGTCGCATCACCGCGGTGTCGGAGCATCACTGGAGAAGTTAACGAAAATCAACACCTACCATATGAAGTTGTTCGCCTCGTTCGTAGAGAAGCTTAGCTCTACACCAGATGGGGATGGGTCCCTGTTGGATCACTTTATTCTAATGTACGGTGCCGGTATGAGCGATAGCAACTCGCACTCGCCCTACAATCTACCGATCCTTCTGTTGGGTGGCGGTGCTGGCCAATTGAACGGTGGACGACACGTATCCTATGCTGATCGAGACCGGACGCCTTTAGCTAATTTGCATATATCGTTGCTTGATAAACTCGGTACGCCTGTTGAGCGAATTGGAGATAGCACCGGTCGACTCCTTGGACTTTCCGACGGGGTGAGTGCGGATCGGTTAACAGGTATCTGATGCCATGTTCGAGCGTATCAAGAACTGCCGTCGGCAGACCACCGCTTTAGCCTGTCATCGGGAGTGGCTTGGATGCTTGGGAGGAGGCAGCCCGAGTTTTTGGTTCCAGGCGTCGGTATGTCTTGGTTTGTGTGTCGCCTGCCACGGTGGGCTCTTTGCGCAGAATAATGGCAGTGTCTCTCTCATCGAGGCGGTTAGGCAGCAGGACGTAGCTCTCGTTCGTTCGTTACTGCCTGATAGCAACCTTAATGCCGTTCAGTCTGATGGTGCGACTGCGTTACATTGGGCTGTCTACCATGATGACTTGGAGATGGCAGATCTGTTGATTTCTGCTGGTGCGGACCCGGACATTCAGAATGAGCTTGGTGTGAGGCCTCTCATGCTGGCCTGTCAAAACAGTAATTCTGTGTTGGTAAAGTCTCTTTTGGATGCTGGCGCTGAGGCTAACTTCGCTGTCGGAACCGGTGAAACCGGCTTGATGGGGTGTGCTCGCACCGGAAACCTAGAAGCGGTAACAGCTTTGGTTGAGGCTGGTGCTGATGTTAGTCAGAGTGAACAGGGAGAGAGGCAAACTGCGCTCATGTGGGCTGTGGCTCATGGTCATACCAAGGTGGCAAGGTTGTTGCTTGAACATGGTGCAGATGTTCGCGCGCGCTCGAGAGTTCGTCGTCAGGTGATTAGCCGCCGATTGCAGTCTGAGCTTAAGTATGGCGAGTTGGGGCGGAGCTACGGTACTGACGCTGAAGAGATCCTTGTGGGTGGTTTTACGCCGTTACTGTTTGCGGCTAGGCATGGGGACATCGATACCGCTCGCGTGCTACTTGAGTATGGAGCGGATGTCAACGACCGGTCACCGGATGGAGCAAGTGCATTAGTAATAGCAGTGCACAGCGGACACGGTTCGTTCGCGGCATTCCTCTTGGAGCAGGGCGCTAATCCCAACGCTGCAGGGTCCGGCTATACGGCATTGCATGCGGCTGTTTTGACAGGCGATTCTGTGGTGGTTGAAGAGTTGCTGGATTATGGTGCTAGACCCGATCCACAGGTGACGCTGGCAACAAGGGTGACCCGGAACGGTCAGGTATTGATGCTTGGTGAGCATTTACTTGGTGCCACTCCATTTGCATTGGCAGCAAAATTTACGGAGGTGGCTATTATGCAAGCCCTGCTAGATGCTGGGGCTGATGTGCACTTACCGCTGAAGACGGGATGGACCCCATTGATGCTGGCGTCTGGTGCGAGTTGGCGCTACGCTGTCTGGGACCGGCGGGATCGGGCCTTGGCTAAGGCCCCAAGGTTTCAGCGTCAGATGTACGATGAGAATACCACCTATGCTGCTGTTCAAATGCTTCTCGATCGAGGAAGTGACGTTAACGCTGTGGATGAAGACCTAAACACGGCACTGCACCATGTCGTCAATAAGGGATTTGATAGAGTCGTTGAGCTACTAATTAACCACGGAGCAGATTTTACCGCTGTTAATCGGCGAGGACAGACTCCGCTGGCGATCGTGGCCCAAGGCCGTACGGGTAATGTCGAGGCAGCTTCCGCAACAGCTGAGCTTCTCCAGACCCTAGGTGCGAGGTAGTCCTCTGAGGCTGCGCTGGCAATTAGCTACAGCGAGAGGCTATGCGGTTTGTTGAGGCGAACTCAAAGGTTCTGGATACCAAGCTTAGAACGACAAGGGAAAACAGAGGTAGATCATGAGAGTGTTGATTGCGGGGATGGTGGTGTTACTGGCGATGGCCATGTCGTCTGAGTTGGCTTCGACGGCTGGCCGATTACAGGAGACGGTAACTGTCAAGGACGGGGTCTTCACAACTGGTCAAGCAGCTCGAGGTCGAGAGCGGTATGAAGCGACTTGTCAGCGCTGTCATGGAGCAGACTTGACCGGTGGTGCAGGGCGGTCGCTTACTGGAGTCGTGTTCTTGCGAGATTGGACAGGTCTGACGTTGGATGGTTTGTTTGAACGGATGCAATCGATGCCACCAGACGGATCTGAGACTCTTAGTGGGGATGCCTACGTAGATATTATTAGTTATGTTCTTGAGCGGAACGGTTTTCCATCTGGTTCGGCAGAGCTATCTTCGGCTCGGCTGAGTGAGGTTACGGTTGAAGGGGAAGATGGTCCTGGTGTAGTGCCGAATTTTGCATTGGTTCGTGTGGTTGGTTGTCTGACCGGTAGTGAATCAGATGGATGGCAGTTGTTGGACTCAAGCCCTGTTGTACGGGCAACAGACCCCACTCCTTCGAGTGGGGATGGCTTGTCCGAGGCCCAAGGGATCCCATTGGGAGAGGATGCGTTCGAACTGTTATACGTGTTCCCTAGTCCAGCCAATTATCTTGGTCATAAAGTAGAGACGAAAGGCCTGCTAATTAGGGCAGAGGACGATAATCCAGATAGCGTTGATAGTCTCAATGTGACTGCGGTTCAGAGTTTGTCTGAGAGTTGTGAGTCTTGAAATGGGTCACGGGCGTGATCGGTGCTGTTTGTAGTCGAACTTGGCCCGTACCGCTTAGTCTGCTCACTGGATTAAGTGCTAAAGCGTGATGAAGTTTGGTAATGAAGGAGATTTTGATGTCTAGGATATTTATCTTGCTGCCAATGCTAGTTGTTTTCTTGGTGATGAGTGGCAATAGCACTTTTGCCCAACAAGCAGAGCCTGAGCCGATGACATTCTTTGTGACGAGTGTAGGTCCTGGGGATGGGGCCAATCTGGGCGGTCTCCAGGGTGCCGACGCCCATTGTCAGTCATTGGCGGCAGCGGTCGGTCGAGGAAACGCTTCGTGGAGAGCCTATTTGAGCACGCAGGGCACTGGGGCTATTAACGCTCGAGATCGCATAGGTGATGGCCCTTGGTTCGCTCACGGTGGACGACGCCAAATCGCCTCGGATATCGGATGGCTACATGGTGATACGGTTGAACAGGCGAGACTCGGGAACGCTATTGGGAAGATGATAGCGCTCACCGAGACTGGGGAGCCGGTGAATGGAATCGGTGACTCACCGAACCAGCACGACATCCTGACCGGGAGTCAGCCAGACGGTCTGGCTTATACGGATGGTGAAGACCATACCTGTGGCAATTGGACGAGTAACAATAATGGTTCGGCCCAGGTTGGCCATTCAGACACTCAGGGTGGAGGGAATAGCTCTTGGAACTCATCCCATTCGAGCAGAGGGTGCAGTCAAGAGAATCTGGCGGGAACCGGGGGTGCAGGGCTCTTCTATTGCTTTGCAGCCAACTAACGAACCTCGTAGGACCACTCAGCACTCCACACACATAGGTGGTTGAATCGACCGCTATCGGATCATTGGGACGGCTGGTCAGGATTTACGCCAGCTGCCCTCATGATGACCTTGATGGCATCTGCGGTTGCTGGTGAACTGAGTATATTCATGCCTCGGTGCATGCCAACTGCGATGTCAAGAGGGGTGGCCCCTCGCGTGTTCTGGTTGTTCCACACTGTGATATCAGCTCCGGCTTCGGCTAAAAGTGTGACGACTCTGGGTAGGTGTTTGTAGGCTGCGCCGTGCATAGCCGTTTCGGCGTTATTATCCACGGCGTTGAGATCTAGCCCGAGGTCCAGCGCTACTCTAACGGCGTCAAGGACTTCGGCTTCTGTCCCTGGATCCTCGCCAGGCGATGAAGTGCCGAGGCCAGCGGCTACCATGAGCGAGGTTGAGTTGTCTTCGTTGGTCAGATAGGGATCGGCGCCCAGTCCGGCTAAGAGTTGCATATACTCCGCATCCGCTGTTCTAGCAGCTAGCAGGAATGGCGTTCCGCCAATGAAATTTAGGCGTGTAATGCCTGCCGGTGGTCGGGTTGTGACTCGGGCGTTTACGTCAGCCCCATGCGCGATGAGCTTTCGAGCAAATTCCAAACTACTCATATCCCCAGAGCCTGCCGGAGCAGGGTCATTGCTACCTGCGATGCCGGCTTTTCTTACCCAACTTAGCTGGTGGAGGGCAGTCCAGCCCCTAGGTGCGGCGTTGGGATCAGCACCGCGGTCTAGGAGGTATGCTGCTAGTTCGAAGTGGGCGTTACCGGCTGCCAATAGAAAAGCATTTAAGCCAGCCTCTGAGGACCGGCGGCGTTCGACTCCACCAGCTGTCAGGGTTGAGTTAATTGAGATCTGCTCGTCGAGGTTTGCTCCGGCTTCAAGTAAGGTCTGCACTACATCGACTTGCCCTTGGCGTGCAGCAAATAACAGCGCGGTGAAACCTCGTTTGGAACGACTGTCGAGTAAAGCACCGTGGGATACTAGCGTAGGGATTAGTGTGGCGTGACCTTCGGCGGAAGCCCACATCAAGGCAGTCTGACCTTTCCAGCGTTCTTGAGCATTGGGGTCAGCGCCGGCGTCTAGAAGGGATTCGACCGCTTCAAGATTCCCTGCCCTAGAGGCAGTCATGAGCGCTGTTTCACCTTCCATGAGCGTACTGTTTGGGTTGGCCCCAGCGTCAAGAAGTGCGTCGACGACATCGGCGCGGCCAGTGAGAGCCGCTAGAGACAAGGGGCGAACCCCATAGCGGTTGCCAACGTTGGCAACCGCACCGGCAGATAGCAAGTTAGTGGCGATTTCAATATGGTTGCTATAGGCCGCCCAGTGTAGGGCGGTCGTGCCGTCAGGCTCTGCTGCATTAACATCGAGACCTTGGCTGATGAGATGTTGCACTCTCATTGTGTCGCCAGTTTTTACTGCATCAATAAGCGGGATCTCACCGGCCGCTTCTATAGCTGTAGGCGTTGTGATGAGCAAATATACAAGCGCAAACGCCCCAAATTTTTGTGTTACAGAGATCATGCATGGTCTCCAGTGGAAACTCCCACGTTGTGTCAAATCGTGTTCGCTCGCTTGGGCTCTATCCCTTAGCCACTGTTATCGAGTGGGTTCAGAGTGAGACAGGTTCCATTACCTCCGTGGCGTGGCCAGTGCTGTCTACAAACCGGTCTAGGTGCACGCCGACGTCGTCAAGTAGCGATAGGTGAAGATTGGCGAGTGGGGTTAGTTGGTCGTACTTAACATGACGGCCGCCCCACGGCTTGTCACTTCCCCCTCGTGCCACAATGATCGGCAGGTTTCTGTGGTCATGTACATCGGGGTTGCCCATTCCGCTCCCCAACATAAAGGTGGAATGATCGAGCAGTGAACCGTCTCCGTCTTCTGTTGTTCTCAGCTGGCTCAACATATAGGCGAAGAGTGAGACGTGGTAAGCATTGATTTTGGCAAGTTTAGCCAGTTTTTCAGGGTCATTGACGTGGTGTGAAATCGGGTGATGTGGCTCTGGGACTCCGATTTGCGGATAAGAGCGAGTGCTTGCTTCTCGCGCCATTTGGAACGTAATTACTCGGGTGAGGTCTGCTTGCAGTGCCAGTACTTGAAGGTCGAACATCAGCTTTACGTGGTCCTCCCACTCGACTGGTACGCTGGTCGGGCGGGTCAGGTCTGGTAGAGGGGAATCAACCGATTGCTGTTCAGCTAGTTGGATGCGGCGTTCAACCTCTCGGACTGTGTTGACATAACTGTCGACTCTGGTGCGATCCGCGTTGCCGACCGACCGCTGTAATTTCGCCATGTCGTCGAGCACCCAGTCGAGGATGCTGGCGTTCTTGTGCATTTCCAGTCGGCGTTGTTGAGGGGTTCCCCCATCGCCAAACAGACGCTCGAAGACCACGCGTGGATCAGCCACAGTCGGCAGCGGGGAGGTCGGCGACGCCCAAGATAAGTTGTTCTGGTATACGCATGCGTAGCCGTTGTCACACGCACCAACTTGTACGATTAGATCGGTGCCTAGTTCCAGCGAGGGGATAGGTGTATCGCTTCCAATTTCCTGAGCTGCGATTTGATCTACGGTGATGCCAAGTTCGTAATCACTACCTTCGGTTCGTTTACCCTTCAGACAGCTTAAGAAGGCTGCGTTGGAAGAGGCATGATTGCCAGTGGTATGGGCATTCTCCAATTCCATGTTGGTGACCACGGTCACATCCCGTAGATGAGGCGTTAGGGACGCCAACGAGGGAGAAAGACGGGTCAGTGGGCCTACTTCCTGAGGGGTCCATGGTTGCGGGTTCATTCCCATCGGAATAAATACGAAACCAAGGCGGCGTGGCACGTTGGCCACGGTAGCTGCTTGAGCTGTAAAGGCCGGCACCATTGAATCGAGCAGAGGCAGCGCCACTGCGGCGCCTAGACCTTTGAGGAGCGTGCGGCGCGGAAGCGCCATTTTGGTGATCGTCATGATTATTGTGACCTCCGCATCTGGAACTGGGGGCTTTGGGTGATTCCGAGTATCAGAGAAGAGAAACGATAGTCCTTCGTAGCAGCGTAGTCGACTATTTTACGCACGGCCGGACCGTCGTGGTGGTCGAGGCCTCGCCCGAGCGCATAAGTTAGTAGCTTTTCAGTCATGGTGCCAACGAACACTTTCGGGCGGTTTAGGATTGCTTTTCTCAGTCCAGCAATGCCTTCGAAGTTGCCCCCGCCTGGAATTCCGCCGGCTGCATCAATCAGTGTTCGGTTGTTGCTGCGATTACGCCAGCGCCCGATTGCGTCGAAATTTTCCATTGAGAGACCAGCTGGATCCATCAGACGATGACACGCGGCACAGGCAGGGTTTACCCGGTGTGCTTCCATCCTCTCACGCATTGATGCTGCAGCAACCCCAGGTTCTGGCTCTGCCAGGGGTGGTACATTGGGCGGCGGAGGAGGAGGGGGCATGCCGAGGAGGTTTTCAAGAATCCACTTCCCTCGTAGTACTGGCGAAGTCCGGGTCGTATAAGAGGTGACGGTGAGGATACTTCCGTGCCCCAGTAGTCCACGGCGTGGGCTATTGCTCGGCAACTCTACGCGACGCATGTTGGTTCCGTAGACTCCGGGGATGCCGTAGTGTCGAGCTAGGCGCTCGTTTAGAAATGTGTAGTCGGCTCGAAGCAGGTCGAGGACGTTTCGGTTTTCTTTGACGATGCTGGTGAAGAGTAACCGGGTTTCCTGTTCAAATGCGGATCTGAGGTTGTCGTCGAAGTCGGGAAACTGACGTAGGTTTGGTGCTACCGTTGCCAAGTTTCGGAGGTATAGCCACTGATCGGCAAAATTCGTGGTCAAAGTTCCGCTCCGCGAGTCTGCCAACATACGTTGCACTTGGGCCTCGAGGATACCGGGATCTCTGAGACGGTTTGCTTCGGCTAGATCGAGCAGCGTGTCGTCCGGAATGCTGCTCCATAGAAAGAATGATAGACGGGAGGCCAACTCGATATCACTCAACTGGTAAGCGGTGTCGGCTGGTGCTCCGTCTGGATCACGTTCGACTCGGAACAGGAACTCAGGGCTGCTGAGTAGGGCTCTCAAAGCGAGCTCAATGCCATCCTCAAATCCACCTGTTTGCCGCCCTTGCTCGTAGAAGGATAGGGGTTCCCTAAGGTCTTGGAAGGAGACTGGACGCCGGTAGGCCCGTCGTGTGAGATCCGAAAGGATAGATGCTGCGCAATCGGCCTCATCCCTAGGGACGGTCGGGTTGCAGGTGAAGATACGGCGCCGGCTTGGAGTGTCTCCGGAACCGGTTGGACTAAACGGGCCGGAGATGGACACCGATTGAATTGCTGGCTGTTGCCGAGGGTGGCGGTCTTGGTTGAATTGGGCTTGGTAGGGTTGCCGCTCGGTTTCTATGAGTGCTGCATTCTTTTGAAGAAAGGCTACCCCGAAGACATGAGGGCCGGCACTGACTGGAAGAGAAAGGTTCAAGTGCTTGTCCACATTCTCATCAGCGTAGTAGCCACCTAGGCTGTTTCGGTCTGGGGCGATATTGAATAAGTCCAGCCGGTCTCCGTCGAGGGTCATCTCTAAGACGTGAGCTTCTCTTAGTCCCTCTATGTTCTCGTTCCGATTCCTGGCTAGCCTGACTTCGATTTCATATTCGCCATCGAGCGGAAATGTGTGCTCGACTAGCGTGCCGCCGCGGGTCCCGAAAGGTAGGCCCTCGATGTGGCCTTCTTGGGTTAAATCGGGTCGTAGTGTCACTACCCGGCTTCCCGGCACGGAGGCCATGCTTCCGACGGCGAGCCGACTGATTTTCTGTGCGGCCGTCAGATAGCGTTCCATGAGTGTTGGTGACAGTTCCACAACTCCGACGTTATCGAATCCAAAGGAGGCGTCGTCGCTTGGCAGCAGCGTGGATATGTCAACGTCGAGTGCCAGCAGATCTCGAACAGCGTTCCTATATTCTGTCCGGTTTAGTCGCCGGAAGGTCTCAGTTCGGCCTGGATTTGGCGAGCTTGCAGCGATGTGATCTAGGGAGGTCTCCAAAAAATTGACCAGGTTCCCATAGGCGGCCAGATCTGGGCGTGGTGCGCCGGTTGGTGGCATGGCACCCGCTCGCAATTTGCGCAAGACTCGTTCCCACAACGCCTCATTACCGGTCAGTTGGGTGAGTGGCGTTTCTTCGAGCGATAGGCCACCGCGGAGTGCCTGGTTGTTGTGGCAGCTTAGGCAATATCGGTTTACGAGTGCTTGTCCGTGAGACTCAGCTTCTAGTGTTTCTTGAGGCCTGGCGTTCGCCGATGTGGGTAAGGCGGTGCTGAGCAAGGTTGCCGCGAATCCGGCAATGGAGGCTGCTACGTGTATTTTCCGCATTCAGATCCCTAACCTTACAATTTAAGCTAAAAAATATAGTGGTATGTTACACGGGCTGTGCTCAAGTGTCACTGTTGAGGACAGGCACTCCAACACATAGCTGCTTGTGCTTAGTTGGGTCCTCAAATCAGGGTCCGTCCAAGATTTGGCCGGTTTTAAAACCCAAAACCGTTGGCTTTGGTGCTGGCCGATTGATCTCAGGTCCCACCAGCGTCACTATTTCTGATGTTAGGGGCGATTATTTCCAGTGCCAGATGGGTCGGTGTACTGATCATTGAGTTTCTGGACATACGTGTTGGATTCAGCAATTACCTCGGCTAGGCGGCGACGTGACCGTGAACCCCAACCGGCTGGAGCTTTTAGAAAAATGCTACGCCAGTAGCGTGTGCTTTTGCGAAAGGCATGGGGTAGCATCTCGGTCAGTTCAGTCCCCAGTCCCTCGCTGCTCTCTATTTTAAGCCTAGAGAGGATGTCACCGGCTGCCTTGCCACGCATTATGAAATGGCCGACGAAGGCGAGACCAGCAACTGACCCTAAAACTGCGAGACCCCAGGTTTCATCACCAAGAACAAGCTTCCAGGTAGGGTGGCGGAATGTAAGGTTCTCCCAAGTGCCAGTCAACAGTGTCCAGCTTAGGATGGCTGCCAAAATGATGCTGACCAAGATACTGTCTAGCCACAAAACTCTGTGCCGCCATAATGTCAGTAGATTTTGCAGCTTGGGGATCAACTGGTCCTCTATTCGTTTCGCAGTCTGTCCGAGTACCCCGACGATCCGGTAGGCGCGGTCAACTCCAACCTGGCGCATGCGAGTGTGAATCTCTTCAAGGTCAATGTCTCGTTTTGATTCGAATCGCTCTCGCAGTGTATCGTCTGAAATAGGTACAGCAGCATCGGGATTGTAAATCCGATAAAATCGCCCTGCGGTTAATCCCTTCTGGGCTAAAGCTCGCTGCCAAGACGCGATGACATCTTCCGGATTGTCTTCGCGAGCAGTGGTATCGATCTGGTTTAGTATATACAGAAATTTGTTGGAGTCAGGTCGCTGAATCGTCTGGGCAACAAGGTGTTCCAGCGTGTCTCGCATGGTACCTGCTTCAGGATGACGGGCATCAAAAAAGACCAAGACTAGGTCAGATAGGTCAATGATGTGGTCAGTGATTCGCAGGGTGGAGGTGCGTTGGGCATCTGCATCAAAGCCAGGAGAATCGATGACGATTTTGCCTCGAACCACATCACTCGTACAGGTCTTTAGTTGTAAATAGGCATCAATTCTCTGGCCTTCGCCTGAGGCGATGCCTTCAATGGATTGACTGAGCCGGTAGAACGGAAACCGGGGATCGGCATCGAGTGCCAGACCCGGGAGTACCCGAGGATCGTCGTGGTCAGTGCTATAACAGATGACGGTAAATCGATCGTCGACTGCTTGGTTTCCTGTGAGTTGGAGTTGTTTTCCGATGTAGTGATTGATGAAGGTGGATTTCCCGGAAGAGTAAGTTCCTAATACAGCGACCATTGGCCACCAGGAAATTTTCGTCGCAAATGATTCATTCGGCTGTAGCCCTCCGAGACTCTGGGCGATCTTGTCTAGTTTGCGAAAGCTTGTGACGGCTCGCAAGAGGATTGGGTTCTCTTGTGATAGATGGGACTCCAAGCTCTTGAGGCGCTTCTTGAGTTGATTTGAGTGCGACATAGGCTTCAATCCCTCACATTAGGTTAACTCGAACCATCATGTTCCGCCTGCACGGAAGCTCTTCCTCTAGTACTGTCAACAAAAATTCAGATAACCGTGGTTCTGTGTGGTCGTTCTGCCTGGACAGGGAATGGCTCATGGTGACCCTACACCAGAGGAGTCTGCAGCCCAATGCTGGAAACAGTTGGGCAGGAGAGTCCAAACCGACGTTGTCAGTGTTGGTTCGGTGAAAAATTCGTCGCGTTTGAGCATTTGCTCTTTTCGTGTAGACACTGACAAGTCCACAGTTATGCTAGCCATTATCCCGGTTCATGCTAGGTGCGTCCAATTGGTGTCCATTGGGAACAGGGTTTGTTACCTGATTAGTGTAGGGTAGCCTGCCATATTGTCTCGCAGGGCAATGCAGAATCACATAAGTCAGGAAGGTATCTCTAAGCTCACTGTTACCCGACAGGCGAGGTTTCGGAAAAACGAAGTTTTATTTCCTAGCATCAAATTCGTTGCGGTGCTGTCAAACAGGCTAGCGAGACTCTGTCTGGCGGTAGGGGGATTCGTCTTTAGTGATGGGTTCTGATGCACGCCGGCGATGACATGGTCTACTGCTAGCGTGGATGACTATACTGCTCATTTGAGAGGGATGGTAATGAAGGCAGATCTGCACGTGCACACAGTCCACTCTGGGTATTCCTCTTTGCCATTGTTGCAAAAGGTGCTTCGCGAATCATACAACCAACCTGATCGTGTGTACGAGCTTGCTAAAGCACGGGGTATGGACCTTGTAGCGATCACGGACCACAATGAGATTGCTGGTGCCCTTGCACTTGGCTGCCGCGAAGATGTCATCGTGGGTTGCGAAGTAACAGCTGAGTTTCCCGATGAACCCGTGGCAGTTCATTTGAATGTATTCGATATCAATGAGCGACAGCACTTTGAGATACAGCGGAGACGAACCGATGTACGGAATTTGATGCCCTATCTGCGACGCGAAGCTATTTTTACTTCGTTAAACCATGTG
>Ga0310344_10002054_pt1 | contig 15205 bp, 16 predicted proteins | sample HC15DNA20200_MG_FD_203801 | JGI IMG/M metagenome (GOLD analysis project Ga0310344, IMG submission 203801) | Marine microbial communities from station ALOHA, North Pacific Subtropical Gyre - HC15-DNA-20-200_MG | ecosystem: Environmental > Aquatic > Marine > Oceanic | place: Pacific Ocean: North... | reverse complement strand
GGTATGCCCTCACATGTTATTGCCTCTTATTTAGCAGGAATGAATTTATCAAAAAATAGATACCTTTTTATACTAAGTAGTACACAAGTAATTCTAAGAGTAACCACAATAGCTTTTCTTCAATCTAGACTCGTAGGGAAAGAAGTTATAGGACTTACCGTTGTTATGTTTATTCCGGTAATACTTGGATTTGTTGTAGGAACTAAAATATACAAATTTCTCACTGATAAAATATTTTTCATAATAGTGAAGATTATCATCTTGTTGATGGGTTTTGCTTTGATTACAAAATATCTGATTCAATATCTAAATTAAAAAATGTAAAGATGACTAAGGTTATTCTTAATCACGGACTTTGAATAATTCTTTGGTAAATACCTGAAATATTCATCCCAAATTTTTTCTTTTGTGCTATTTGTTCGTCATTTCTGTATTTTTCAAGATCTGTAAGTTCGTGTATGACAAAAAATTTATGAGGCCCCTCTATAGATACAAAACGTCTTAGACCTACTATAAAATCTGAATTCAAAAAGATAGGAATGTACGTACGAACAAACCATGAATTAAATTCTTCAATCAAATCATCTTCTGGATTAAATCTCTCCATACACAAATAGGGAGCAAAACCACTCTCTTTTTTTGAAATTTCAGGTCCTATCCAACTAAGTGTATAACGATGCGGATTTTGAAATTTTTTATGATATGCAGCATCCCTAGGTTTTCTTTTACGTCTCAGTTCTTGATATGGAAGATCATACAAATATCCGAGACTCGGAGTTTCATAAAGCGTGAGATATTGAGAACCCTGTCCCTGACACAAATTGAAACTTGCACAACTTTGAAACCCAATATTAATACGCGCGGGGAACATATCCTCAGAAAGCCAAGGCCTGAAGTCTACTTGGTCTTTAAAGGCCAAATCACAAAAAATAGCTAACATTGCGCTGCCATTATTTGGAAAATGGCTCAATTTAATCATTTTAGCAAGAAAAAAAGTATGGTGCTTTATTATAAGCATGTGAAAATTTTCGAAGTACCAAAACTTGAATTGGTAGCATCAAAAATGTGAAACTCATTTTTTAATTTCCTCGTACAGCCTCAGTAGTCTCTTTTTCAAGTTCTACAAATCGTGGATCAAAAACATCTCTCTTAAATTCTTCTGACCTTGGGATATCGACTTTAATCTCCTTGTGAATTACACCTGGTTGTCCTGCAAGAACAATAATTCTATCCGCAAGGAAAACTGCTTCACTCAAATTATGAGTAACATAAAAAATAGTTTTCTTCGTTTTCTTCCATACTTCAACAGTTAATGACTGTAAATCCTCTCTTGTCTGTGCATCTAAAGCACCAAAAGGTTCATCCATAAGTAGAAATTCTGGCTCATATGCGTACGCTCTCGCAACGGCAACACGCTGCCTCATTCCACCAGACAGATTGTGCGGATAAAAATTCGCAAATTTTTCCAAATGAACCAACTCAAGGTACTTCATCGCTATATCTAATCTCTCTTCTTTTTGTATTCCTTTCATTTCTAGACCAAATTCAACGTTACCAAGAGCTGTTCTCCATGGGAAAAGTGCGTACTCTTGAAAAACAACTGCCCTGTTTAACCTACCGGCTTCTTCTATTGGTCTACCATCCAAATTAATAGAACCGCCTGTTGGATGAAAGAAACCACCAAGAATATTTAAAAGAGTAGTTTTTCCACAACCAGATAGACCAACGACTACAAGGAATTCGCCGTCTTCTATTTCCAGATTAATATCCGTCAATGCATGAACAAGCCTATCTTTTAATGTGTACTCCATTTCTAAATTTTTAATGCTTACTTTGGAAGACATTATTTCCCCTATCTGTTTCAGTTATTCAATTAATAAATTGTATTAAAATAAACGGCTAAAGTATGGCCTTTTTTGTATTAGCCTGATCCTACCTCTGCCATCATACCCCATTTAATTACGGTCGCTCTTTCAACTCTTTCAAATATAAATTTTTCGATAATAAAACCAACAAGAGCGATAGTTGCAATTCCAACAAGCATAAAACTCATATCCAAATCTTCTCGGCTATCAAAGATCGCGTAGCCAAGTCCCCAATCACTAGCAGCAACCATTTCTGCAGCAATTCCAGCTCTCCATGCACGAGCAAGACCAATACGAATACCAGACAAAATAAACGGCAATGACCCCGGTAGAGTAATTTTCCGGAAAAGAACCATTCCACTTGCATTCATTGATCTAGCAGCCCTTGTCCAAACAGGGTTTACTGTTTTTACACCTGTCCAAGTAGCAGAAATCGCCGGTAAGGCAGCGGCAAAAGCAGTAATAAATATCATAGTCCCATTTCCAAGACCAAACCAAAGAACACATACTGGACTCCATGCTAGTGCTGGAATAGGCAGTAACATACTCATGATTGGAACCATGAATTTCTCAAACCAAACAGAAATACCCATAGCAATACCGATAGAAATTCCCACAACGGAAGCTATCGCTATCCCAATAATTATTCTATAAGAAGTATGATACGCGTGGACACAAAGAATACATGTCGTTTCTCCTGCTTTCAGAAAAACTACTTCATACGCACGTTGTAAAATTGAACTACCAAAAGTTCCAGGGAAAATACCAAAACTAGGAAAAAGAGCTGGCTCATCCGCAAACCAAACAAGAATTTCCCAAATTAAGATAACTGCAATAAAGCTTGGAACATTATCCTTTATCCACATTACAGTTCTCTCCCTCCCAGATATTTGGGGTGGAAGTCTTACTTCATCTCTCTGCGTTACCATTCCTAGATCCTTTTTTTGAATTAAAAAATCTTTTTATTTGTATATTGATTTTCAAACTATACTTGAAAATTAAAGGAAAGTGCAAATAGATAAACTACTTACTTCCCTTTGTTTTCTTCTTTTGCTTTGAAGATTTTCCCTTCTCTGCAATTTTGATATATTTTTCCGCTACTTCTTTTTTTGCAGATTTCCCTATGTGTGCTCCAAAAATACTTTGGTCTTCTGGTATTCCCTCTATTCCCCAAGAATTATCTTTAGCAACAATGAAAATGACATCTTCATCATCTGTAGCAACCATACTGTGGAGTGAGTTAGCAGGAATATGTATTATTCCGCCTGTTTGGACAGTTTTTCGCTTACCATCAATCATTGCTTTCAATCTTCCTTTTTGTACAAAAATAAACTGTTCATTAGGATGTCTATGCGGTCTACTTCCAGTGCCTGCAGGTTTGTCAATAATGCCAAAAAGCATTTTGTCTCCATCTGCCCATACTCCTTCAGAAGTACTGTAACTTTCTCCAGCAAGATTCCTCTTCATAGTTTTTGGATTATAAAATGGCATATGTTCTCCAAGTTTGATTTAAATTTATTATTTAATTTGAATTTTACTTGCTATTGCAAAGCCCTTGTTGCCTATCTCAACTGGGCCACTACAGCGACTATAAAACAAGGTTCCTTCCATAGGACTTCGTAATTCTTCTACAATTTCCAAAGTATGAGGATCAAGCATCTCTCCCAACAACTCTCCTTTGCGAACTTTTTTTCCTAAATCTGAGTATTGTGTTTTTCGAGAAAGTAGATATCCTCCATGAGAAGGATTCACCTCGACTCTTTTGGACTTATCGAAATAGAGAATCTTACTTTCTTTTTCTTTTCCTTGGATCATCCCAAGATGAATCAAAAGATTTCGAAAACCCTTTTCTACTGAATCACTGTATAAGTTTTCCTCACTTTCAGGTAAATATGAACCGCCTATTTCAACGCTTATAGAGGGTTTGCCTTTTTTGATAGCAACACCAGGAGCACTACTAGTACTTAAAGGAACACCGTGGACCAACCTTGAGCCCCCTCTAGCAAAAGCATAAGCCATCTCTTTAGATTTCTGTCCAACTTTTTTTCTGAAATCAGGATCAACATCCACTCTACACTGAATTCTTCCAGCAGACCCTCCAGAATGAAATTCAACAAAAAAATCAGACTTATCAATAAGAACTGACCGTAACAAAAAGGCATATCTTTCAGTCAAAGTTCCATTTTTATTTCCTGGAAAAGCTCTCCATAAATTTGTCTGCTCATGTTGATCAGGAGATTGTCTCGAAAAATTTGAAAAAGCATATGGATTTGCAACTGGAACAATTGCTAAAGTTCCGGATAAAGTTTCAGGATCGAGAGAACGAAGCAAAGAGTAAAACGAACGAACAGGTTGTGCCTCATCTCCATGGACACATCCCTGCACGCCAAGGAAAGGTCCTTTCTTTAAACCTCTAACGTAGTGAACCGTGAGTTTCGTTTCTGCCCCAGTAAGCATTTTACCTACATTTAATTCTAATTTACCGGAGTTTCCTGGAGAAACATCAAGCGTATCAAAAGACAAATGAACCTCAAAAAAAATTTACATAAATTCTTTTATATCCAAAACCTTCCCAGTGTTTGCACTTTCAACAACGGCTTGTAAAACTGCTATTACGTCTCGTCCTTCAGTGCCACTTACTTCTGGTTTTGAACCATGCTTAATACAATCAGAAAATTCTTTAATCTGTTCAGCTAAAGCATCTCCCTCTTCTACAGGGATTTCTTTTCTTGTAGTTTCCTCTTTCCCTTGTAAAAACAATTTAGCACCTTCCTCTTCACTCCAGGCAGAACCTTCGGTTCCATATGCTGCAGTCAAACAAATTTTTGGGACAACATATGTTGTGTTTATAAAACCCAGAGGACCGCTATCAAATTCCAAAATAAAACTTGTCACATCGTCAAGGTTTGTTTTTCCATAAAGCTTTTTACTAAACGCAGAAACTCTTTTGACAGTTCCCGCAAGATAGATCAAATTATCAATCATATGAACACCTAATCCAGTCATTCCACCTGCAGGACATTCCTCGGGATCATTTCTCCAGCCTGCACGGACATTTTGACCTCCAACATTGGATAAATTTGCATCTAATTGATGAATTTCTCCAAGTTTTCCTTCTTCTATCATAGATTTAATTCTTCTATTTGCACCTTGTTTCCTTCGATGATGACCTACCTGCAAAATCACTCCTGCAGCTGATGTTGCGTCAATCGATTTATTTGCATCTTCAACTGTAAGAGTAAGTGGCTTTTCTACAAAAACGTGCTTCCCAGCACTTGCAGCCTCACAAATCATTCCAACATGTGTCGAATGGGGAGTTGTCAGAATCACTCCATCTACTTCATCATCATTTAAAATTTCAGAATAACTTTCTGCAGGTTTGCAATCAAATTCTTGTGAAAAAGAATCTCTTGTCTCTTTTGTTCTTGCAAAACAACGAACTAGATCCACATTTCCGGCTCTTGTAGATGCATTAGCAAGCATCTTTCCCCAACCACCTAGTCCAATGACTCCAAGACGAACGTTCTCTTCTGACATTTTTTTCCCTCTCTCGAATATAATTTAAATTGGATTTAAAGTTATCATTTCATCACATGCTGTTCAACAGTAATCTATAGATTAAGATATGTATCAGCAAAAGTTGACCTTTAGTCATAAAAAATATAGGTTTATTTATCTAAAAAAATGCACCTTAACTTTTTGCTCAAGGAGTCGAAAAATGCCGTTCCATAGATTTGAAGATTATGAAGCAAAATATCTTAGCCCCCATTTATCTTCTGGCGAAGGACCTGTAATAGAAGGTAAATATATGTATTTCTGTAAAGTTAGAAAAGAACCTGGTACTGGTTCTCAATATCACTACCACCCAAATGAACTTATGATTTTTCCACTAGTAGGAAAAATTAATGCGATGGTAGGAAAAGAACGAAAAATTCTTTCTCCTGGAACCTTTGTCCACGTACCGCCTTATGCAAGACATTCTATGTTTGCAACCGAAGATAAAAAAATGGAATATCTATACGTCAAAGATCATACCTGGACCGTAGTTGGTCTTGCTGCAGACGAAGCACCACCGGAAGAAGCCCCTACAGTCGATGAAATAAATGAAAGGCATGATACAGGCTCATGGGCAAACCAAGAAAGAGACGCATCAAAATCCGAAATTATCATTGATGGAATTAAAAATAACTATTATCCCATTATAGATTCACTTGATGCTCCTGAAAGAACTGGATATCAACAAAACTGGATTCAGGGAGAAAGACTTTCTTTTGGTTTTGTTGAAATGCCTGCAGGGATGGAAGAATCAACTTCCATAAGTGAAAGAGAACAGTTCATATTAATACTTTCAGGAACTCTTGACGCAAAGGTTGATAGTGAAGAGAAAACTGTAGGGGAAGGAGATGTCATTGAAATCCCGAAAGGTTCCGAGAGAAGTTTAAAAGCTTCGAACGAAGGTTCAGTTCGATATGCATCTGTCCGCTCTACACCTCAACTTGAAAAACTAGTTGACGAGGCAAATTAACATGCCAAAGATTGACCGTATTGATTTATTCCCCGTAGCCATACCACTAAATCATCCTTATAAAAGTGCTACGAGGAGGACAGCTCATTCTGAAGACATTGTAGTTAGAATAAGTGCTAATGGAATCTCTGGTTGGGGTGCGGCCGCTTTGCGCACATTTCCAACTGGAGAAACACTAAAAAGTGCATACAAAATATTAGAAGAACTCTTAATTCCAATCGTAGAAGGACAGGATGCTTTTGAAAGGGAACATATACTTGAACAAATGGATAAAATAATTCCTTTTCATCACTCCCCAAAATCTGCGATAGATTGTGCTCTACACGATCTTCTTGGAAAAATATTAAAAACGCCTGTTTATAATTTACTCGGTGGTAAAGTAAGGGATGAAATGCCTGCATTTGATATCCTTCCACTGGAATCTCCTGAACGAACATCAGAACTTGTTACAGAGTCAAAAGAAAAAGGAATTTTTGCTTTTAAAGTAAAGATGAATAGAGATATCAAGACAAGCGTGCAAAGGGTACAAAGTGCGCGAGAATCTGCGGGAGAAGATTCAAAAATAGTAGTAGACGCAAATATGAGTTGGACCCCTAAATTAGCTATTCAAGTATGCGCACTAATAGAACCGTTTTCAATTACGATGCTTGAGCAACCAGTGCCAGGACACGATATCGACGGTCTTGAGTTTGTAACTAAAAATACACGAATACCAATTTGCGCAGATGAATCACTCCGACCAGACTATTTAGGTGAAGTTTTAAGAAGAAGAGCTGCAGACATAGTAAATATAAAAATAAATAGAGAAGGAGGATTACTTAACTGTAAAAAAGTAGCAGCTTGTATTGAAGCTTCTGGAATAGAAGGTTTATGCGGAAGCGTAATTCACAGTGCTTTAAACGATGTAGCAAGTGCGCATTTCTTTGCATCTACACCAAACATAGTTTTTAATGAATCAGGAAAATCTCCATCTTGGCACTCAGAAGATATAGTTGAAGGATTCAAGGTAGAAAATGGAAAAGTAAAAGTACCATCAGGGCCAGGATTTGGCATAGAAATTAATAAAGATGCTATCGATAAATTTACATTTAAAATTTAGTTCTAAAATTCATACAGTTCTGCCGCTGATTCAAAATAAATACGTTTCTTAACTTGATCTGATAGACCAGCAAAAATCCTTCTTGGATCATCAGAATCCCAATGAGGATAATCAGAAGAGAAAACAAGTGTTTTATCGGCATGGACCATATCCAACAACTGCAAATGCTGCGAATTATCAGGGGCTTCACAAATTGGTTGCGTAGTAAACCGGACATTTTCTAAAATATATTCACTTGGTGGTTTCGTTAACCAAGGAACTTCATTCCGCATAGATTTCCATTCCTGATCAAATCTCCACATAACACTTGGTACCCAAGAGTATCCAACCTCCTGAAAAACGAACTTGAGTTTTGGAAACCTTTCAAAAACTCCTTCCGCAACCAAACTAATTACATGAGCTTGTCCTATCATAGGCATGCCGGTGTGAACCTCTATGAAATATGAAGGAATTCCAACAGGACTCATTGGAGTATTTACACCTGCAGACTCTCCTGCACCATGGAATCCAATAGGAAGTCCATAACGTTCAGCCGCTTCATAAATAGGATAAAAATGTCGGTTTCCTAACAGAACATCAAATTCTGGAATCTGCACTTGAACAACTGAATCATTGCCACCTAAACGTTCAATTTCTTGCACTGCTAGAATTGGATCCCTAGGACCAACATTAATTGCAAGTTTCAGCCGAGAATCTTTCTCAGCCCATTCATGTAATAGCCAATCGTTGTTAGCAGAGATAAATGCAGCGGCCATATCTGCATCAGGCAAACCTCCAATTCCAAACAAATCACCAGAAATCATAATTGCGTAATCAATCTCAAAAAAATCTAAATGTTTTTCAGAAAAAAACTTTAGATCCGAACCAGGCCTTCCTCCATCTGGGGGAATAGCATCGTTTCTCTCTGCACCATGAGGATGAAAATACCAGCGCTTTGGAATAGTAAAAACATTTCTGGCAGTATTCGAATCTGACCCTTTACTGGAAGTTTGAACTCCCATTCTTTGCCTCCATTCTTCTGACAGATATGGATGCAACTGCGACATAGAATTCATTCTTGGGTGAACATCACAATCGATTATTTTCATTATCTTTCAATCCTGTGATATTGATAAAAAAAACGACAATTGCTTTTTTTGTTTTAAGATTGCAGTTATCTTACTTATTTACCATTGAATTAAACTTTAAAACAAACTAACTCTAAAATTTAAAAATTTTTTGAGGTGCAAATGTCTGAAAAAGCTAAAAATTTTGTTTTCATCATGGCAGATGAACATAATTCAAAAGTTCTAGGGTGTTATGGACACCCAATAGTAAAAACCCCAAATTTAGATCTCTTAGCGAAAAAAGGAACTCTCTTTCAAAATGGATATACAAATTCACCAGTTTGTATTCCATCTAGAGCTAGTTTTGCCACAGGAAAGTACGTACATGAAACTGGAAATTGGGATAATGCATCTCCATATGATGGAAAAGTAAAAGGTTGGGGACATCGACTTCAAGAATCAGGAAATAGTGTAACCTCTATAGGAAAACTCCATTATAGAAATACTACTGACCCTACAGGTTTTGACGAACAAATTTCCCCTATGCACGCTTTAGATGGTCAAGGAGACGTTTTTGGTTCTATTCGTGAACCTGACTTGCCCGTTAGAAAACAAAGTAGAGATCTTGCACTTGAAATTGGGCCCGGAGAAACACAATACACTAAATATGATAGGGAAATAAGAGACAAAAGTTGTGATTGGATTCAAAATATCGCAAAGAAGAAATCCGAGAACCCTTGGTTTCTTTTTGTTTCTTTCATTTCTCCACACTACCCTCTTATCGTTCCAGAAGAATTTTATGAAATGTATCCTCTAGATGAAATTGAGTTACCTAAACAGCGCAAAGAAGAAATGAACCATCCATGGTGGGATGCTTTTGAAAAATGCTGGACTTTCAACGAACACTTTGAAGATGATGAAAAAAGAAAAATTGCAATCGCTTCTTACTATGGGTTATGTAGTTTCGTTGACGACAATGTCGGAAAAATCCTTGCATCTATTGATGACAGTGGCATCAGTGAAGAAACTAGAATTATGTATATTGGTGACCATGGTGACAATCTCGGAGCTAGAAATTTATGGGGAAAAGCTACCATGTATGAAGAATCAGTTTCAGTTCCAATGATTATTTCAGGAGAGGGATTTCCTAAGGATTCTGTTATAGAAACTCCAGTTTCTCTTATAGATTGCTATCCAACTATTATAGAAAGTATGGGTATCGAATTAAATGAAGAAGACAAAAAAAGACCAGGGAAATCTTTATTCTCAGTCGTAAAAGATTCAGTTGATATGTCTCGTATAGTCTTTAGTGAATATCACGCAGCTGGATCAATTACTGCTTCCTATATGATAAGACACAATAACTATAAGTATATATATTATGTTGGCTACAGGCCTGAACTTTATGATTTAGAAAACGATCCTGAAGAATTGAATGATATTTCAGAAAAACCAGAATCTCAAAAGATTTTAATTGAATATGAAAATATTTTGAGAAAAATACTAGACCCAGAAAAAACTGACAAGTCTGCAAAAAAAGATCAAAGAGAATTAGTGGAATCTTACGGAGGAAGAGAACATCTTCTAAAACGTGGAGGAATCAATACAACTCCGGCCCCAGGGAAAAAAGCTAAATTCACATAAAATAATTTATAGTTGTTAAAATTTTTCCATTATTGAAACTAAACTATCCATTGTTCCTAAAACTTGTTTTTCCCCCTCAGAAGGTAACCAAAATAGAATTCTATCTGCTCCATCATTGATAAACCCTTCCACAATTTTTGGATCGGAAGCAACACCAAACATTGTAACAGGAATGGATTCTCTACCTTCATCAGAAGCCATATCATTTAGTTTTTTAATTTTTTCAGAAAAAGAGTCTCCTTTTTTAGGATAGGGCATCCAAGCATCACCATAGCTAAGCACCCTCTGAAAAGTTCTATCAGCGTCACCTCCTATTAAAATTGGAGGATGTGGTTCTTGCTTAGGTTTTGGCCAAGACCAAATTTCATCAAATCTGACAAATTCTCCATGATAACTAGCTTCATCTTCTTGCCAAATCTCTTTCATTGCCTCTATACGTTCTTTTAAAATTTTCCATCTTACCGGATAATCTGTTCCGTGATTTTTCATCTCTTCCTTATTCCAACCACCTCCAACACCAAATAACACTCGCCCATTAGAAATAAAATCTAATGTCGCGATCTCTTTTGCTAAGATGATAGGATCTCTTTCAATCACAAGACATATACCAGTTCCAAGGAGTATTTTATCTGTGACCGAGGCTGCAGAACCAAGAGCAACAAAGGGATCAAAACTATGAATATATTCCTTTGGAACATCTCCACCTCTACTCCATTCAGTTTTTCTAGAAACAGGAATATGTGTGTGCTCAGGAAATAAAAGCGATTCAAATCCTCTTTTTTCAGCCTCTAACGCAACTTTATCAGGAGGTGTAGAATAGTCTGTTGGAAAATAACAAAGACCAAATTTCATAAATTCATCCTCTCTTCAAAATTGATAATATTTTCAAATTGACAAAACAAATCGACCTTCTTCTAGGCTGAAACTGCTACCTAGTTTTTTAGATATTTTCTCCAAATTTCTTTGAATTACTTTAAATTTTTCATCTTTCTCATCCAAGACAACTGGACGACCATCATCCTCAATGTAAGCGGGAGAAAATGACAAATCGGTAATTTTATCTTTATGAATTGTACATTTGAGTAAAATGGACTCTTTGACTGTTGGCATAAACATAGGATGATCGTGATCAAGAACAAGATTACCTAAATTGTAGAAGATTGCTTTGTGATTATAAACTTCAATTCCCTGTATAATATGTGGATGACTCCCGACCACTAAATCAACCCCAGAATCAATTGCAGTATGTGCAACCGCTTTTTGAGAAAGAGTAAGAGTTCTGCTCTGACTAGACCCCCAGTGAAATGTAGTAACAAGAATATCCACATTTTTTTTAGTTTCCTTCACATCTTCAATCATTGATTCGAGATCTTCTTCATTCACGTATGGTGGACCAAAAAGAGGATCTTCTCTTATTGGAGCAACACCTGGTCTATCTGGTTGTGCACCCCAACCCATTGGAATATTTAGTATATAAGTGAGAAACCCTATCTTTGTATCATTTGATTCTATCACTACAGGAGTTCTCGCATCTTTAATATTTCTCCCCGCACCCGTATATTGAATTCCCTTCTGTTCAAGAAGTTCAAGAGTCTCTACAAAAGGCTCAAATCCATAATCTAAACAATGATTGGTGGCAAAACCTAAAATATCAAACCCACCAGCTATATACCCATTTATCATTCTTGGATCATGACGCATCACTATTTTACCTTGCGCTGGTTCACCCTTATGAGAAAGAGAAGATTCCAAAAAACCAAATCTAAAATCAACACTTTTGAATTTATCTATGATGTTATCAAAAACCTTCTCAGGATTTTCTCGATTTATTTCTATATCTCCAGTAAATAAAATAGAAATTTCATCATTTTTGAGATTAGAAGAACTCATACAACCCTCCATTTCCAACTTATTATTCTACAACAGGCCAAATCCGCTTAGCCCTAGTAGGAGAACCAGGTGCATGCAAGAGTCTCTTACAAACATGATAAGTCCAGTCGTTTTCACCTTCCATTAGAATATCTGCCCTCGGAAAATATTTGACAACTTTCTCCAAGGAAGAAAATTCATAAAAAATACTGTGTTTAGCCCATCCCGCAGCCGAAACTAATTTTCTAGCTCCTACCGCACCTCGCATATGCTTCATTTCTGGCAATCTATGTTGGGCATACCATGAACTCAGATCGAAATCATCTTCAGGAGTAAAACAATTATAGCTTCCCATTTGAATTATGGGTGCAGGAACACCTCCATCTGCTCTAGTATGCGCATCTGGTCCTTTTACACTATCTACTTCCGTAAAAATACATGATCTTTCTCCAATCCTTTTATGAAGCATATCGATTGTATCTTTGGTCTCTGTTTCTAAAATCTGCTTAGGATTTGGATTTAAGAAAACATCACAACTCAATCCGCCAATCAATAGTAAAAATTCTGTTCCATTTGGGATTTCAGAATCATCTGTATAAAAAAGATGTGACTTTACCTTGGAAGAATCCGCTTTCCGATCAATTAATTCATAACTTGCAGCCCATAAATATCCTGAACGTTTCAAAACATTTTTAGGTAAATATTCTTCATGCAACCAAGACAAATACTCTTTTTCGTCTTCTTCTTTAAGATCGTACCATATAGCATAAATTCCTTTGTCCATTTTTTTCTCCATTAAAAAATCTAGGAATTATTATTTTTCTCATTTAAGACAGCATTCAAACACTTTACGCCCATCATTAAAGAAGGACCTCCAGAGGGAAAGATAAGACACTGTACAGTTTCAAATATTTCATCTTCAGTTGCACCAAGATTTAACGCTCTTCTAATGTGATTCATTACATAAACTTCTGTTTCTGGTCCAGGGAGTCTAACGCAAAGAGCTGCAATAATTATTAGTTCCCGAAATTTTTCACTAAGAGCACCTTCTCTTTTAATTACATGGTTGTATAAAGAACTTTGTTTTATATGATAATCTGGATCCTTATTTATATAGAATTCTTGCTCTGGCAAAACCCATCCTCGGTCTTTAATTGTCTGTTCAATTAATTCTTTACTTTTATTGTCGTTCATAATTTTCCTCCTGAACAAATTTAGAAAGATCCATTAATAGGTAAAAAAATACATTTTTCTAGACCTATTTGATTATCATATAAGAACAATTTTAGAATACAGTATCTAAACATTTAAGAAATAATCCAACTTAGAAATAAAAATTTATCGCAATCTAGATGTTTTAAAATAAGGAGTTCGTAAATGGAACGTAACAAAAGATTAGGTGTTGCAGTAGTTGGTTCTGGACGTATTGGTACTCTTAGAGCAAATATGGTGAGCAGGCATCCTTCCTTAGAATTTTTAGCAATATCAGATAAAGAAAAAGAAAGGGCAGAAACGCTAGGAGAAAGTGTTGCTGCCAATCTTGTAACAGATGATAACTATGAAATAATCTCACATCCTAAAGTAGATACTGTAATAGTTTCTACACCTGAACATGATCACACAGAATCTATCATTCAAGCTCTAGAACTTGGAAAACCTGTTTTTGTTGAAAAACCACTTGCTCTAACTCTAGAAGACGCAAACAAGATTGTTGAAACCGTTGAAAAAACTGGCGTTGAACTCAGAGTCGGATATTCAAGAAGACACGACAGGCGATGGATGGTTGCAAGAGAACAAGTAGATAAAGGAAGACTCGGAGAAATTATCGCCATAAATGCAAGGGTCTATAATTCCAGAGCACAAATGGAACAAATTTTAATACGCTCCCCACATGCGACAATGGTTATGGACGCTCTAACCTATTATGTAGATATGGTTTGCTGGTTTAAACCTGGAGTAAAACCAGTTGAAGTTGTAGCAAGAGCAAATGGAAAAGTTTTCAGGAAAATGGGATATGAATCAGAAGATGTCACTTGGGCAATTATCACCTTTGAAGACGGAACTGTTGTCAATCTAGGAATCTGCTATGCATTACCAGCAAAATATCCTACTCACGGACAGAGTGCTCGTTTCGAAGTACTAGGAACCGATGGTGTTATCCTCTTGGACACAGACAATAAAGATAGTCTTCTCTATACAGACAATGGTGTTCCACATGCTTATGTTCCAGGACACCAGTCGAGTCTAGTTTTTATGCAAACTAACTCTTCAGGAGATTGGTCTATGGGAGATTTTTGGGGGCCCATCGCGAATGAAACAAGAACGTGGCTTGACCACCTTGCAACTGGGCATCCATGTCAACACACTACAGCCCAAGAAGGAAGACAAACTGTAGAACTAACTATGGCTATTGATTTGTCAGCAAAAACTGGAGAAAAAGTCAAAATTCCAATGGTATAAATTTATAATTAAATAGGAGATACCAAATGATGCGTGTCACGCAAAATAGCGTTGATATAGGATTAGCAACAAATAATATTAATGAAATGAAAAAATTCTACGTAGAAGTACTTGGATGTACCGAAGTTGCAACAACTGAAATTCCTAGAGACTTTATTAATCAAGCTGGATTTGGCGAAAACAATCTTAAATTATATGCGTTAAAGTTTGGTGACATTTTGATTAAATTACTGGATTTTGAAAATAGCCCTAGAGGAAATGAACATAAATTAGCAGATTCGCAAATTGGATTTCGATACTTAACCTTTTGGGTAGAAAATATGGAAGAAACTGTCGAACATCTAGAAAAAAATAATGTAGAACTACAATGCCACATTCTTTCTAGAGTTCCAGAGAGAAAACTCGTTTTTTTTAAAGACCCCGACGGAAATTTATTAGAACTAAACTGGATAGATCCAAATCATGCATAATTTCGTAATATATTCTAAAAGGATTTTGAAATGAATTTGAAAAATAAATTTAACCTCGAAGGAAAAGTTGCATTTATAAGTGGAGGAAGTAGAGGATTGGGAAAAGCTTGCGCACTTGCTTTAGCTGAATTTGGAGCTAGTATAGCATTAGGAGCGACTGACGAGGAGAAATTAATTAAGGTATCTAGAGAAATAAAAGAATTAGGAAGTAATGTAATAACTTGTCC
>Ga0310344_10002053_pt1 | contig 15207 bp, 16 predicted proteins | sample HC15DNA20200_MG_FD_203801 | JGI IMG/M metagenome (GOLD analysis project Ga0310344, IMG submission 203801) | Marine microbial communities from station ALOHA, North Pacific Subtropical Gyre - HC15-DNA-20-200_MG | ecosystem: Environmental > Aquatic > Marine > Oceanic | place: Pacific Ocean: North... | reverse complement strand
GCGCGGCGCACATCGATCGCGGTCTGCTGCCGGCGGCCGGACTTGAGCTCCCAGATATCCGTAGCCGCCACGCCGATCCCAGCCAGGACGGCAGCACAAGTCTCGCCGATCTTGAACTTGGTCGAGAACACCGGATCCGCGCCCGTGATCGACACCTCGCCATCCGCCGGCCTCCCCTTGCCACGCGCTTGCATCACCTCTTCGAAGGGCGTCATCATTCCGGTTTCCTCATCAGTTCGACATCCCGCAACGCTAACAGCCAGAGCGCCGCGTCACAACGCGACCGGCGCGTGGTCAGTCCGCCGTGCCGTTCTTCCGGCGCGCCGCGCGCAATGCACTGTTCCAGCTCGCTTCGGTCGCGATCTCCAGGGTCCAGGGCCGCATCACGGAGGCGGCCTGCGCATCGCGCAGATGGCGCTCCAGCGGAAACGCCTTCAACAAGGCGCGGCCGCCGCAGACGCGGACGGCCTCCTGCGCCACCTCGACGACCGTGCGCTGGACTGTCACATGTGCCGCCCGGGCACGCTGGCGGATCGCATGCTCGGGTTTCAGTCCGGCTTCCGACACCGCGTGAAAATAGAGTGCGCGGGCGGCCTCGACCTTGAACAGCATGTCCGCGATCGCTTTCCCCTGTACCGGTCCCACCGTCGTCTTCGCCGGCGCGCCATCCATTCCGCCCGTCAGATAGTCCAGCGCGTCGGCATAGGCGCGCTGCATGAGGCCGAGGAAGGTGGCCGAGAACAGGAGCGGCCCATGCGCGTTGCTGAGATAGAGCCCACCAAAGACGCCGGGTGGCAGAATCTCCGCCTCGTCCGGCACGAACACGTCCGTCAGCACCATGTTCCTGCTGACCGTCGGCCGCATGCCGATGGGGTCCCAGTCACCGGCAAAGGAAACGCCCTCAGCCTGCCGCGGCACCTTCAGATACAGCGTCCGCTCGACGAAGCCGCCCTCCTGGTTGAGGATCGCTGGTGTGGCGAAGTAGTCCGCCGAATCCGACAGCGAGACGAAGAACTTCCGGCCGTTCAGTCGGTACCCACCATCGACCTTGTCGGCCACCGTGCCAAAGCGCCGGCCGCCGACGGTGAAGGCGGTATCCGTCTCGCCCTCCTCGATCGGTTCGCTGTGCGGCTGGCCGTAGGTGACGCCTTTCTCGACCACTTCGCGAAAGTTCCGTTCACGCAGTGCCGCGTGCCGGGCGCGGACTTCCGCATCCATGTCATGGGCGTCGGCCATCTCGCCCATCATCAGCATCGTGAAGCAATGCATGTTATAGGTGAGCGCCGTCGATGCGTTGCCTTGCGCCAGTTGCTCGGAGACCAAACAGTAGGTCTCGAAATCCGCGCCAAGCCCGCCGAATTCTTCCGGCACGCACAACCCAAGAAACCCGACCTCGCGCAAATCGTCGAAGTCCTCGAACGGAAACTGCGCCATACGGTCGAGATCGGCTGCCCGTGGCGTGAAACAGTCCATGGCGAGTTCCCGCGCCCGGTCGATCAGCTCTCGTTGCCGCGCGTTCGGCTGCATATCCATGTGTCTTACTCTCGTTCAAATCCGTATTGCGCGCTTGTCGTTTTAGTCCCTGTGTAGGACCGTGTCTGGTCCGGCGCATCAATTGGGAGCACAGCGATGACCTACGAAACGATTACCTACGAGAAGAATGGACCGGTCGCCACCGTCACGCTGAACCGGCCCGACAAGCTGAACGCGCTATCCGACGAATTGCAGCTTGAGGTTCGATCCGCCCTGGAAGATGCGGGGTGGGAGGACGATGTGATCCGGGTCATCGTGTTGAAAGCGGCAGGGCGCGCCTTCAGCGCCGGCTTCGACATCACCACATCGGCCAAGACCAACGCGGCGGCGAAACGCGCGCGGTTCCTCAAAGGCAAGAACTTCAGCGCCTCGGGATGGTGGGACGTCTTCTGGAACAATCCGAAGCCGATCATCGCGCAGATTCAGGGCTTCTGCATCGCCGGCGGGCTTGCCACCGCGACCTTCTGCGACCTGCGCATCTGTTCGGAAGATTCGAAGTTTGGCGCGCCGGAGATTAGAACCGGTGGCCCCTACATCCCCGCCGTGTGGCCCTGGGTGATCGGTATGACGAAAGCGCGCGAAATGCTCTATACCGGCAACCTCATCGACGCCGAGGAGGCGAAACGGCTGAACCTAGTCAACGAGGTCGTCCCCGCGGACGAGCTAGACGAGGCCGTCAATCGTCAGGCCCAGACGATTGCCAAGCTCCCTGCCGCGACGGTCGAGTACAACAAGAAACTCATCAACATGTCCTACGAACTGATGGGCGTGCGGCAGGTGGTCGAACGGTCTATGGAACTCGAAGCCATCGCGCTGGCGAGCGCGGACACCCAGCCCGAGATCGAAGAGTTCAACAAGATCCGCAACGCGGACGGGCTGAAAGCGGCGCTGAGCTGGAACGCAGAACGGTTCTCCGAAGAGGACGCCTGGTTCAAGAAGTCGCGCGACCGGGGGTGAGCGAAGCTCGGGTTTGGACGAACCAAATGGAGAGCACGGGACCCGATCGGTCGCGCCTAACTTAATGCCCCACTGTCATTCTCGGGCTTGACCCGAGAATCCATACCGAAACGTCGCGCGGGCTGAAACATGGACTCTCGGGAAAAGCCCGAGAGTGACGAGAAGGCGAAATGAAGCCTGACACGGGCTATGCGAACGAAACGCTAAACCACCTCGTCTTCGCGGTTCGTCGTTTCACCGTAGCGGGCAAGGGCCGGCGGCTTCAGGCCCTCATAGGCGGCCTCGACCTTTTCGTTGACCAACTTGTTCTGCTGCTCGAACAAGCTGTTACCCTCGAAGTCGCTCTCGACGATCAGAGGGCCGAAATTCTCCACATCGAGCACCCACATCGCCTGGGCGATGCCGAGCTCTTCAAGCCAGTGCACATCGACGACCCGCTTAATCGCCCGGCCCAGCAGCGCGCCGGTGCCGTACCCGACCGTGGTCAGATAGACCGCACCGTTCGGGGCAAGCTGCGTCTTGTAGTCCTCGGGCGACATGCCGCCCTTGCCGATGATCAGCTTGCAGCCCGACGTCTCGAACCAGGCATCGAGCCATTTCGAGAAGCGGAAGCTGGCCGTCGCCGTCACCGCGCCAACATTATAGGTGCCGTCATCATTGACCGACGCCGCGGGCGAGCAGTGGAAGTTCGCGTTCGAAATCTCGCGCAACGGCACCGGCGGCTCGATGCCGTCGCCGAGGATGCGCTGATACAGCCCCTCGCGACCGGTGTAGATCACGCCGTCGAGAAAGACGATATCGCCGAGTTCAAGCTCGCGCAGCGCCGCGTCGTCGACCGGGACCTTGAGGCGCTTGCGCCTCAGACCGCCGCCAGACTCTGTTCCGCTTCCGTCCATTCCACGCTCTCCCGTCGCGAGTAGGGTGTGAACCAGTTCGGATCGGTCCGGTATTCGATCCGCCCGTCGCCATGCAGCCGCGCCACCGCCCGCCGCGAGGACAGGCAGAAACTGTGGATGCTGATCGGCATGCCGCCGGTATGACAGCAGCCGACTTCGATATGGCAGTCGACGACCATCGAACTGCCGACATAGCCCATCGGACCCATGCCGATGGAGTTGCCCATCTCCTTAAGCTCGTCCTCCAGCGCCGCGACCTGCGGGTCCGGATTGCGGTCGCCGACCGTACGCAGGCAGGCCGCCTGCTTGCCGAGGGTCATGGCGATGTCCTTGCTGCCGCCGAGCCCGACACCGACGATGGCGGGCTGGCAGGCGAGGCCGCGCCGCCCAAACTCGTACATAACATCGAGGAAGAACCGTTTGATGCCGTCGATCCCGTCACCCGGGAACAGCATGCGATAGTCGGACCCGAACAGCCCGCCCTTGTGCACCGTGGTGATGTCGACCCAGTTCCCGCCCGGCTCGAACGTGTAGTCGATTTCCGGCGCGCCAATGCCGACATTGTTGTTGTTGTCCTTGCGGCTGAGCGGGTGTACCCGGTTGGGGCGCAGCGGCACGTCATGCGTCGCCCGCGCCAGGGCGCGGCGCAGTCTTGTCTCCAACTCCACGAAGCCGCCTTCGATCTGTGCCTCGTTGCCCGCCTTGACGAAAAAACGGGGCACGCCCGTATCGGCGCACATGGCGCGGCGGTCCTGTTCCGCGGCCTCGTAATTGTCCAGCATGGCCTCGAGCACGAAGCGGCTCAACTCCGCCTCCTCGCCCTTCAACATCCCGCGCAGCCCGTCGCGATAGTCCTGCGGGATCTCGATGGCGGCCTTGGCCGTCAGTTCGTAGGCCGCTTCCTCGATCGCATCGGCTTTGATCATAGCCATTTTCTCTTGCTCCGTCTTCTCGCAGGTACGGTCAGGCCGCGTCCTCTTCGATCAGGCTCTCGCCCGGCCGGATGCGGGTGAACTCGACCGGCCGATTCTCCACCGTCATCTCGCCATCCTGCAACCGCGCCACCGTATAGGTCGATGTTTCCAGATCGCCCGCTTCCGGGAAATCGTCGCGGAAATGGGCACCGCGCGAATTCTCCCGTGCGATCCCCGCGACACAGATCGAGCGGCTGACCAGGATGAGGTTTTCCAGATTCATCCAATCATGCCAACTAAGGTTGAAGCGGCGGTCTTCCTCGGCAAGCCCCACCGATGCCAAATCCGCCGCCATCTCGTCGAGTTGCACGAGCGTCTTTTCAAGACTTTCTAGGTTGCGAATGATGCCCGCATCGTCCCACATCACATCGTACAGCCGGTCGCGGATCGCGTTCATATCGCCGGCCGGCTTGTCGAAGGGTGCCAAGGCGCGGGCGATAGCCGCCTCGATCTCACCTTCGTTCGGGTCGGATAGCACGCCGGAGTTCTTCACGAAGGGCGCCATCGCGTCGCCCGCCAAACCGCCGAACACTGTCGAGTTCGCCACCCCATTGCCGCCCAACCGGTTGGCGCCGTGCACACCGCCCGTATCCTCGCCGGCGGCGAACAGGCCGGGCAGTTCCGTCTGGCAATCCATGCCGAACACCACACCGCCCATCATGTAATGCGCGGTCGGCACGACCTCGACCAACCCGCCGACCAAATCGAAGCCGACATCGTGGCAGCGCTCGACCATCCCCTTGAACTGACGGCGCACCATGTCGGGCTCCAGGTGTCGCATGGTGACGTAGAGGCCGCCATTCTTCGTCGTCTTGCCGCTGCGCATCTGTTCAAACATGGCGCGGCTGACGATGTCGCGGGTCGCCCGCTCTTCGCGGTCGTCATACTGCTTCATGAAGCGCTGCTGCTCGCCGTCCAGCAGGTGCCCACCGGCGCCGCGCAATCCTTCCTCGATAATCGTCCCGGTGATCCGCGTGTCCTTGCCCGCGATCAGCCCGGTCGGATGGAATTGTACCATTTCCATGTCGCGTAGGGGCAGCCCGGCCATCAGCGCCATCGCCATGCCGTCGCAACTCTTGTCGCCCGACGGGGTATGATAGCGGTACATGGTCGGCCCTCCGCCGGTCGCCATCAGCACCGCTTTGGCCTGCACGAAGGTAAAACTGCCATCGCGCATATCGACCAGCAGCACACCGGACAGGCGTTCGCCGCTTTCGTCTTTGATCAGCGCCAGGGCGCGGTGCTCCTCCAGCCGGCCGATATCGCGGGCCCAGACCTGTTCCGCCAACCGGCTGACGATCTCGATCCCGGTCAAGTCACCCTTATGGACCGTCCGGTCGAAGGTCTGTCCTGCGAACGCCTTCTGATGGATCGTGCCATCCGGATTGCGATCGAAGAAGCAGCCGAGTTCGTTTTCCAGCTCATGGATGCGGGTGACCGCCGTGTTGATCAGGGTCCAGGCGAGGTCCTGATTGTTCAGCCATTTGCCACCCTCGATCGTGTCCTGGAAGTGGCGCTCCACCGAATCCCCTTCGGCGATCGCGACGTTGTAGCCGCCCTGCACCATGCGCGTGCAGCCGCACTTGCCGAGCAGCCCTTTTACGGCAACGGTGATGTCCAGATCGGGCGCCGCCTTGTGCGCGTGCAGCGCGGCGAACAGTCCCGCGCCGCCGGAGCCGAGGATTAGGATATCGGTCTTCAGTCGTTTGATGTCTTCCATGGTTCACACCACGTTGAGGAAATAGAGAATGCCGGCGCCGACCGCGAAAGCGCCGGCGAAGGCGGCGAAGGTCTTCTGGCTGTCGCGCCAAGGCAAGAATTCCACGGCGAGCAACCGCAATCCCCCGGCCATGTGCAGGGCCAGAAGAATGACGAGGATGACTTCCGCCAGTTTCACCAGCGGTTGCTGGGTCCAGTCGAGGAAGGCGTCGAGGCGCGCGCCATCGCCGACCGCCATCGACAAGACGTAAAGATGGACCGGCAGAAAGATCGCCAGGGCCAGTCCGGACAGCCGGTGCAGCAGGAACGCCCAGTAGGTCGGATGGTTTCGATGGGCGGCAATGACACTCATGCGATCGCTCCCACCGCGCGATAGCCCAATATCAGCACCAAGGCACAGAACGCGACCGCGACCGCGCCGGCGCCCTTGTCCCGCAATGGCGTCATCTCACGAAGGATAGAACGCAGTCCAATGGCGCCATGGATGGCCACGGCAACGATGAATAGCCCATACAGCACGGGCCAGATCGCATTGGCCTGGGTCCGGCTCAGGATTTCCGCCGCCGACAGACCGCCCTGCACCGCATAGATCATCGTCACCAGATGAATCAGGACCAACGGCGCCAACACCATCGCCGAGAGGCGCTGCAACACGAACAGCCAGAGTTCGAGCCGTCCGCTCATAGCGCGCCTTTCAACAGAGCGGCGAAGCTCTTGCGTTTCAGCCCAGCGATCGACGCGGTCGGACTTAGGCTCTTGGGACAGTGGCTGGTACAACCCTGCTGGCTGTGACAGGCATGGCACCCCGCGTCACCGGCCACCGCCTTCAAATGGCCGTTCGGATCGGCATCCCGCACATCGTTCACCAGGGTCCAGGCCCGGTTCAGCGCCGCCGGGCCGAGATAATCGGGATTCCAGGACACCAGATCGCACGCCGCATAGCAGATGCCGCAGCCGATACATTCGATCGCCGCGCTGGCTTCCTTGCGCTCCCTGCTATCGGGGTCGACCTGGGCGAAACCGTCCAAATCGGCCTCGCTGGGCACGAAACGCGCCTTCGCGTCACGCCACTTGTCGAAGAACACCGTCATATCGACGGCCAAATCCTTGACCCGCGGAAAATTGCGCAGCGGATCGATCTTGATGTAACCGTCTTCCGCGACACTGTCCACGTGGGTGCGGCAAGTCCAGCGCGGCCGGCCGTTGACCGTCATCGCGCAGGAACCGCACATGCCGACCCGGCAGGCGAATCGGTAGGACAGGGTCGCGTCGAGCTTGCGCTGGATATAGGTGACCACGTCCAGAATGGTCTGGCTGGTCTCGTGCGGCACGGTGAACGACTGGTAGTAGCCGTCATCGTCGCCGCGCCAAATATCCACCTTGAGTAATTTTTCCGTTCCGGCAGCCGCCACAGCCCACACCCTCTTGGTTTGCCACGAAGGGGCATCGCCCCATTACAACATCCTTGAATATGCCGGTGAAAATGGCAAACGACTAAATGTTGCTCTATGATGAAGTTTTCATTCATCAGAAAAAGAGAAATGAACAAGGCTGTTTCGTACAACCTTCTTAAAACATTCACTCTTTGTGCGAAACATGGAGAGTTTCTTGCCGCTTCCAGAGAACTGAACATCACTCCAACTGCGGTCAGCAAAAACATTCGCACGTTGGAAGAACAGCTCGGTATCACCCTATTTCAGCGCATGCACCGCAAAGTGTCCTTGACCGCCGCCGGCGCATTCTTCGCGGAACGCCTGGAAGGCGGGTTTGAAAGGATCGATGCTGCCATCCAGGCCCTTCTAGCCCGGGAAAACCGCGAGACGCTGACTATCTGCGCCTTTCCGAGCCTCGTAATGCGCTGGCTTATACCGCGGTGGAGCGCCTTCAAGGATGCACATCCGAATATCGACGTCCGGTATTCCACGACGATGGGGCCCTTCGACTTCGAACACGACGACATCGATGCGGTCATTCTGGCGGAAGATCGCGACTTTCGCGGCTACGGTGCAGAGTTTCTGTTCGAAGCCGAATTGGTACCCGTATGCAGCCCCGCGCTTGTCGATGGCCATCCCCCATTGAAAACGCCAGGAGACCTGCGCCAACACAATTTGCTGCATGCGCAGACGCGGCCCCAGGATTGGGCGCGTTGGCTCGCCGCCGCTGAGGTCGAAGGTGTCGACCCGCATAAAGGCATGACTTTGGAAAGCACCTCGATCGCCTATCAGGGGGCCATTGAAGAGCTCGGGGTCGCGATGGGTATCCGCGAACTGATCCCGCAGGATTTGGCGCGAGGATTGTTGATTACGCCATTCCAAGACCTTCCCCGGGTTTCCATCGACTACTTTCTGGTTACGCCGGAACGCATGGCCGGCGATAGCAATCTGCGGCAGTTTCGAGACTGGATCGTTCGTGACGCGCATCGCGTCTGAGGGATCCTCCTCATGACAGCCTTCATTCGATACCGTTCGTCTCGTTTCACCTGACATAACACGCCATCAGATTGCCTCACTTGACGGTCATCGCAATTTACTGTTGGCTAATTCGATAATGGGAGCGTTGGATCGGGAAATTTATTCCGGGCACCTTAAAGAATTTTACTCAATGGTCACTGCATCGGCCCCTTTTTGACCGTCGCGGAGATCTTTCACACGGGAGGCAATCATGCGAATGAAGTCCTTATTATCAGGGGTCGCCGCTTCGGCGTTCCTGGCGGTTGGCGCGACGGGTTCCGCCGTTGCAGAAACCGACACGGTGCGTTTGGCACAGCAGTTCGGCTTGCTCTACGTCCCCTTGCACGTCGTCCTCGACCAAAAGCTTGTCGAGAAACACACGACCAAAGCCGGTCTCGGAAATCCGAAAATTCAGCTTTTCAAAATCAGCGGTGGCGCGAACATCAATAAGGCGTTGCTGGCGAATACAATCGACTTTGGATCGCACGGCGTCGGTCCCGCCCTGAAACTTTGGGGTAAGACCAAGGGCCGCTTCAAGGTTGCGCTATCGATGGCGGATATGCCGTTGAAACTGCTGACCAACGATCCGAAGGTCAAAAAGATCGAAGATTATTTGAATGCCAAGGATCACAAGATCTCGACCCCGGCGGCGAAAGTTTCGATCCAGGCGGTTACGCTGCAAATGGCAGCCGAGCGTCTCTGGAACGAGCCCAACAAGCTCGACCATCTGGTCGTTTCGATGAAGCATCCGACGGCCCTTGCCGCGATGCTTTCCGGTGGCCAGGCGGTGAAAAGCCACTTCGCGACCCTGCCCTATTCCTATCAGGAACTGCAGAGCGGCAAGGTGTGGAAGGTCACGGACTCCTATGAAATTCTGGGTGGCCAGCACTCGGTTCTGGTGATGAGCGCCAGCAAGAAGTTCAAGGAAGAAAACCCGAAAACCTACCAGGCTGTCATCGACGCGTTCGCCGAGGCCTTTGCCTGGGTCAATGCCAACCCGGACAAAGCGGCGGAAACCTATATCCGCTACACGAAATCGAAGCTGCCGGAGAAGACCGTGCAAGCCCTGTTGCACGACAAGGGTGAGATGGACTTCTCGATGGTGCCGAAACACACCATGAAATATGCCAATTTCCTGAACAAGATTGGTGACATTCCGAAAGCGAAGAGCTGGAAGGATTACTATTGGGACAACAACTACCAGTTCAACGGTAGCTGAACCAATGAACGACGCAGCGACCGGAACGGCGGGGGTATCTCCCGCCGTTCCCACTGTTGAGCCGATTCTCGATGTTTCGGGGGTCACGCTTCAATACAAGACAAAAGAACATCTCATTACAGCCACCTACAGGGTGGATTTTCAGGTTTTCCCGTCCGATCGGTTCGTCCTGCTCGGCCCCTCCGGCTGCGGCAAGTCCACGCTGTTGAAGGGTGTGGCGGGATACATGCAGCCGGTCGAAGGCGCAATGAAGCTGAAAGGCCGCGAGATCACTGAACCGGGTCCCGACCGGGTGATGGTCTTTCAGGAATTCGACCAGCTACTGCCGTGGAAGACGGTGAAGCAGAACATCACCTTCGCGCTCATGAACGGCGGAAAATGTTCCTCCAAGCAAGAAGCCGACGACGTCGCGATGGAGTACATCTCCAAGGTGAAGCTGGAGCGGTTCGAGGACACCTACCCGCACATGCTGTCGGGCGGCATGAAACAACGCGTCGCAATCGCGCGCGGCATGGCGATGGAGCCAGACATCCTGCTCATGGACGAACCGTTTGCGGCGCTCGATGCGCTGACACGGCGCCAGATGCAGGAAGAGCTCCTGCAACTCTGGGACGACACCAAGTTTACCGTCCTGTTCGTGACGCACTCGATCGAAGAGGCGGTCATTATCGGCAGCCGGATCCTGATCCTTTCGCCGCACCCAGGACAGGTAAAGGCGGAGCTCAACGCCCACCAATTGGGTCACAGCGATGTTGGCGATGCGGAATTCGCGCAGTTGCAGGAAAAAATCCACGCAATGATCTTTGCCGACCGGGTCCTGGAAGACGAGACATTGCCCAATGTCTGATCAGTCGGTGACCAGCAGCGGCGTCTACGTCCGACCGGAGTTCGAGAACGAGATCGGCGCGGCGGGCACGGGAGAGGTGGAACGCCGGCTTTCGATGTTCGAGCGTATCTCGAATATCGATCCCCTGCGCAAGTTCACCATCCTGATCATCATGGTCGTCATCTGGGAGCTTTACGCCCGTATCGGCGAAATAAACGAGCTCATGTTTCCGACATTCTCGGCGACGGGCACGGCCCTTATCGACGCGCTTGTGAATGCGGGTCTGCTGGTCAATGTCTGGAACTCGCTGAAGCTTTTGTTGTCGGGATATGCCATCGGAATTTCGATTGCCGCGGTGCTGGTGATCCTCGCCGTGGGCAGCCGCATTGGCAGCGATCTGCTGACCACCTTGACGGCGATGCTCAACCCACTGCCTGCGATTGCCCTCTTGCCGATGGCTATGCTGTGGTTCGGCCTTGGTCCTGGCGCCATCATCTTCACGCTTCTGCACTCGATCATCTGGCCGGTCGCCTTGAACACGCACTCCGGCTTCCAAAGCGTGAGCGAAACCTTGCGGATGGTCGGCGGCAATTATGGGCTGAAGGGCCTGCGCTACATCTTCAAGATTCTCGTTCCCGCGGCCTTCCCGTCGATCCTCACCGGATTGCGGATCGGCTGGGCCTATGCTTGGCGCACGCTGATCGCGGCCGAGCTCGTTTTCGGCGGACAGGTCGTCGATACATCAGGGCAGCTCGGTGCTGAAGGGTCCAACTCCGGCGGTCTCGGATGGATCATCTTCGAAAGCCAGATGGAAAATCAGACGCCTTATGTGTTTGCCGGATTGTTCATGGTCATACTCGTCGGCATCACGGTCGAAAACGGCTTCTTCCGGAACATCGAAGAAAAGACAGTGCGCAAATGGGGCATGCAAAAAGCGTAAGTGACCCTGTCGGCAAGGATTTAGGATGAGCGACAACGCTGTAGAGATTCACGTTCGACCCGAGTTCGAAAACAAGAACCTTGGCAAGGCGACAGACGTCGATGTCGAACGGCCGCTTTCGCTCTTCGAGCGGATCGCGAACATCAATGCCGTCCGCAAATTTAGCATCCTGCTCGGCCTGCTATTCGCGTGGGAGATCTATACGAGAGTGTCCGGCGTCGAGCCGCTATTGTTCCCCAGTTTCAGCGAAAGCGCCGGTGCGCTGTGGGAAACCATACTGACCGGCGAAATGCCCACCAAGATTTGGGTGACCGTCAAGATCCTGCTGGTTGGATATGCGGCCGGTCTGGGCTGCGCCGCGATCTTGCTGATTTGGGCGGTGATGACACGGGTTGGCAGCGACGTTCTAGGCACCCTCACAGCGATGTTCCAGCCGTTGCCGGCGATCTCGCTTCTGCCGCTCGCCATGCTGTGGTTCGGGCTGGGCGCGTCGAGCCTGGTGTTCGTCACCATTCACTCCGTTCTCTGGGCGGTTGCGCTCAGCACCCATGTCGGGTTTATGGGAGTCAGCGAAACCTTGCGCATGGTCGGGCGGAACTACGGACTGCGCGGCATTCCCTATATCTTTAAGATTCTCGTGCCAGCGGGGTTCGCCTCGATCCTGATCGGCCTCAAGGTCGGATGGGCCTTCGCCTGGCGCACCTTGATCGGCGCTGAGCTGGTCTTCGGCGCCCTGTCCGGTTCCGGCGGTCTCGGTTGGATGGTCTACGAGAAAGGCGAGAATTTGGAGACGACTTACGTGTTTGCCGCCCTGTTCATGGTCATCGTCATCGGGTTGCTGGTCGAAAATGTCTTCTTCCGCAACATCGAGATGAACACGATCAACAAATGGGGCATGCAGCGCTGATCCCCGCAAAGGAGCTGTCATGACGATTTCGACGAAACCGATGACGACGACTCGTTTCGTCGTCGAGGTCGAAGGCATCGACCTATCCAAGCCGGTCGATGGCGCCACCGTTGCCGCGCTCCGCAAGGAGATCAACGAGCACTCGATCCTGGTGTTTCGCGGGCAAAGCATCGACAACGATCAGCATGTCGCCTTCAGCCGTAATTTCGGCGATCTCGAAATCCATACGGTGAAACAATATTTGCTGCCGGACTATCCCGAGATCATCGCGCTGGCCAACCGCGGCGAGAACGGCACGACGCCGATCGACAATGGCGGCGCCTATTGGCACACGGACATTTCGTACAAAGCCAAACCGCCCATGGGCTCATTGCTCTATTCGCTCGAGGTGCCGCCGGAGGGTGGCGATACGATGTTCGCCGACATGTATGCGGCTTACGATGCGCTGGACGATGACATGAAGGCGCGCATCGACGACCTACGCGCGGTGCATGGCTATGAGGCGCGCTTCACGAAGATGGGTGAAGGCGGCAAACGGCCCAAACTATCCGCCGAGCAGCTTGCCGAGGTGCCGGACGTGAGCCACCCGGTCGTCCGCATCAACCCGGAGACCGGCCGCAAGGCGCTCTACGTCAATGAAGGTTTCACCTTGAGCATCGAAGGGCTACCGATGGACGAAAGCCGCGACCTGCTCGACACGCTCAACGCCCACGCCATGCAGCCAGACTTCGTCTACTCGCATCATTGGCGCGTGGGCGACTTGGTTTTCTGGGACAACCGCGCCGTCATGCATTGCGCCACGGGTTACGACACGAGCTACGCCCGCACCATGCATCGCACGACGATCCAAGGCGACATCCCGATCTAGCCTGATACCACTTTGGGCAACTGAACAAAATCTAGCCGCCGGTTGCCGCGCAGGCATGATCCCGCCGCCTATATTTTGGCGGAGAATCAACGATCTCACCCCCGGGTCAGGTTTGGCATCCCGTTTGCAATTACGAGATTACAAGGAAGCGGGCCCACCCTCCCTCGGACCATTCGTCCATTCTGTGCAAACTTCGGGGTCCGTTTCCTTGACCAATCTTGTTTCCCGCAAATCCGAAAATCGTTGCGGCGAGACCAGTTGACACAGCGCCCAAACGGCCATGGCGCGTACTAACGGCGCCGGGTCATCGAGCAGCCGTTCCGCCACGCTGGCTAAGTCGGGATCAGCGCTGTTTCCGATCGCGATCAAGACATTGCGCACGAACCGGTCGCGTCCGGTCCGTTTGACCGCGGTCCCTTTGAACAGCTCGCGAAAGGCGGGGTCGTCGAGCGCCGCCAATTCGGCTAGACGCGGCGCGGCCAGCGCCTCCCGTTTTTCCAAGGCCGGTTCGGTCACAACACGGGCGTATTTGTTCCAGGGACATACGGAAAGGCAATCGTCACAGCCATAAATCCGGTTCCCCATCGCCACCCTGAATTCTCTCGGGATATGCCCCTTATGCTCGATCGTCAAATAGGAGATGCAGCGTCGAGCGTCGAGCCGATAGGGTTCCGGGAACGCCTTCGTCGGACAGACATCCAGGCAGCGCGAGCAGCTGCCGCAATGATCCGTTTCACCCGTATCGGCCGGCAACTCAAGCGTCGTGTAGATCTCGCCCAGAAACAGCCAGGAGCCATGGGCGCGCGACACCAGGTTTGTGTGTTTCCCCTGCCAGCCCAGGCCGGCCCGCGCCGCCAGCGGCTTTTCCATCACCGGGGCGGTGTCGACGAATACCTTGACCTCACACGCATAGGTCTGATGCATCCAGCGCGCGACCCGCTTCAAGCGCTTCTTGACGACACCGTGGTAGTCGCGGCTTTGCGCGTAGACCGACACCGCGCCGCGGTCCTTCCGGTCCAGTATATCGAGCGGCGAGCGGTCCGGGCCGTAATTCATCGCCAGCGCCACGACGGACCGCGCTTCCGGCCATAGAACCAGTGGATCGGCGCGGCGGTCGGCCTTTGCTTCCAGCCAACCCATATCGCCATGCCAGCCATCGGAGAGGAATTGGATCAGTCGGTTCTGCGCTTCGGGACCCACATTGGGTGTGGCGAAGCCTACCGCATCGAAACCGGCGGCAAGCGCTTGGTCGCGGATCGCGTCCCGCACGCCCGTCGGGCTGCCGCTATCCCCGTCCACGATAGGGGGGCACCCCCTGGTCCGGAATCCAGAGATCGTCCGGCGTCGGACCAGTCTGATAGAAGACGTCGATCGGCATACCGCCACGCGGATACCAGTAACCGCCGATGCGCAGCCAATGCGGCGCAATCTCCGCCTCCAGCCGTTTGGCGATGGCGACCGTACAATCTTCATGGAAGGCGCCATGGTTGCGGAAGGCGCCGAGATAAAGTTTCAACGACTTGCTCTCGACGAGGAAATCGCCCGGCAAATAGTCGATAACGAGGTGGGCGAAGTCCGGCTGTCCGGTCACCGGACAGATCGAAGTGAATTCCGGACAGGTGAACCGCACGATGTACCGTTCACCGGCCTGCGGATTGGCGACTCTCTCCAGCACTGCCTGGTCCGGCGATTCCGGTAAGGCGGTGCTACCACCCAATTGGGTTAACGATCCGGTATCCGTCATTATTCCATCCGTTACAGAGGATCGATATCGCCCAGCGCCTGCGTGGCGTGAAATTCGGACACGAAGACGTCAAGCTCTCCATTCTCGATCGCCGCCCGAAGCCCTGCCATGAGTTGTTGATAGTAATGCAGATTGTGCCAGGTCAGAAGCATGCCGCCGAGCATCTCTCCGGCG
>Ga0310344_10002052_pt1 | contig 15209 bp, 12 predicted proteins | sample HC15DNA20200_MG_FD_203801 | JGI IMG/M metagenome (GOLD analysis project Ga0310344, IMG submission 203801) | Marine microbial communities from station ALOHA, North Pacific Subtropical Gyre - HC15-DNA-20-200_MG | ecosystem: Environmental > Aquatic > Marine > Oceanic | place: Pacific Ocean: North... | reverse complement strand
CACGTGGATTGCCCGAGCCCCACCGCCGTGGTTTGGGCAACCGCCTCGTAAGTGAGAGTGCCCGAGCGGGATACCACCCCCACCTTGCCGCGCAGGTGGATGTGGCCGGGCATGATCCCGATCTTGCACTCGTCGGGGGTGATGACCCCAGGACAGTTAGGACCGATCAACCGAGTTCCCGAGCCTCGAAGCGCTTGTTTTACTTCGACCATATCGAGCACCGGGATACCCTCGGTGATGCACACGACTAGCCCGAGCTCTGCTTCGATCGCCTCGAGAATTGCGTCGGCGGCAAAGGGAGGCGGAACGTAGATCACCGTTGCATTGGCCCCGGTCGTCTCTACTGCATCAGCAACGGTATCGAAGACCGGTAGGCCGAGGTGGGTGCTGCCGCCTTTGCCGGGGGTCACGCCGCCGACCATCTGCGTACCGTATGCGATGGCTTGCTCTGAATGGAAGGTGCCTTGCGATCCGGTGAGCCCTTGGCAGATAACGCGTGTTGACTTGTCGATGAGAACGGACATCGCTCAGTTACCTCTCACGGCAGCGACAATTTTTTGGGCCGCATCGCCCAGATCCTCGGCTGACACGATGTTGAGCCCCGACTGGCCGAGAATCTCTTTACCTTGCTTGACGTTCGTCCCTTCGAGCCTGACGACTAAGGGCACCTCTAGACTCACTTCACGGGCCGCGGCCAGCACACCTTCTGCAATCACGTCGCAACGCATGATGCCCCCGAAAATGTTCACCAAGATGCCCCTGACGTTGGGATCCGACAGGATGAGCTTGAATGCGACCGTGACCCGCTCCTCGTCCGCGTTGCCGCCGACGTCGAGAAAATTTGCTGGCTCTGACCCTTCGAGCTTGATGATGTCCATCGTTGCCATCGCGAGTCCGGCGCCGTTGACCATGCAACCGATCTCGCCGTCGAGTTTGACGTAGTTGAGCTCGTGGTCTTCTGCTTGCGCCTCCAGGGGGTCCTCCTCGTCGGAGTCGCGGAGCGCGGCAATCTTGGGCTGGCGGAACAAGGCGTTGTCATCGAAGCTGACCTTGGCGTCCAGGGCCATCACGTCACCGCTGGCGGTAACCACCAATGGGTTCATCTCGATGATGTTCGCGTCCAGTTCGATGAACGCGCGGTACATCGCGAGGATGAATTTCGTTCCGCTCGATACTTGGCTGCCTTCCAAGCCTAGCGCGAAAGCGATCCGTCTGGCGTGATACGCCCTTAGTCCGATCTGGGGGTTAATCGACAGGCGGAAGATTTTCTCAGGCGTTGCCTCGGCAACCTCTTCGATCGACATGCCGCCTTCGGTAGAGGCCATGATCGTTAAGCGAGAGAGCTCACGGTCGAGCAGCATGCCGAGATACAGTTCACGTTCGATGTCGCAGCCTTCTTCGACGAGAAGCCGTTTGACTTCTTTGCCTTCGGGGCCGGTTTGCTTGGTGACGAGCACGTGGCCGAGCATCCGTTGCGCTTCTTTTCGTACGGCCGCCGTATCGCGCAACACCGCAACGCCTCCGGGACCCTCGGGGTCCTCGGCGAAGTGGCCCGCGCCGCGGCCGCCGGCGTGGATCTGGGATTTGACCACCACGACCGAAGAGCCAAGCGCTTCCGCGGCCGCCTCCGCTTCTTCAGGACTAAATGCCGCAGTTCCATTCGGCACGGCCACGCCGTACTCGCGCAGCAGCGCTTTGGCTTGATATTCATGAATGTTCATGGGGATGTGCGACCTCTGAATTGCCGCGCTTTTGCGTGCAGCTATACGACCTTTTTCTGACCATAGACCCAACGCCGCGCCCGTGGAACGGGCACGGCATCTCGTTAGATCTGTCGGCAAGATGGGACCGGCGCTTGAGCGGGTCCCCACGTAACACGAGTCGTTCGGTCTACATCACTGCTTCAATACCGAACGAAGCGAACTCGTTCTTCTTGAAATTGTCTTCGAACATACTACGGAGCTTGCGCGACTCGCTGTCGTACGCGCCCTTGTTCTGCCACGTGTTCCGCGGATTGAGTATCGCGGGATCGACGTCCGGGCACGTCCTCGGAATTCGCAGATTGAAAACCGGGTGCATGTCGTATTCCATGCCGGCGTCGTGTAGGTCGCCGCGAAGCGCGGCGTTCAAGAGGGCTCGAGTTGCCTTGATTGAAATTCGCGGCGCTTCGCCGGCCGGCCCGCCCGACCAACCCGTGTTGAGCAAGATGCAGCGACCCTCGTGCTGTTCCATCTTGTCTTTCAACAGCTTTGCGTACACGTTCGGGCGGTGGGCCATGAATGGGGCCCCAAAGCAAGAGCTAAAGGTCGCCTCTGCGCCTGTAAGGCCTACCTCGGTACCGGCGAGTCTCGAAGTAAACCCTTGTACGAAGTGGTACATGACATCTTTGCCATCCAGCACAGAGACTGGCGGAAGAACGCCGAACGCATCTGCGGTAAGCAGCACGATGGTTTTCGGATGGCCGCCTCGGGCGCCATCGGCAACGTTCGGATTGCATGACAACGGGTACGCGAAACGCGTATTTTCGGTAATCGAGCCGTCAGTCAGATCGAGTTCCTGCGGGTCGGTTTGTGACAACGATTTGCCGGGTAAAGGCGGCACATTCTCGACGATCGTGCCAGGCATCGAGAGCGCGGCAGCAATTACGGGCTCGGCTTCTTTGTCGAGATCGATGAGCTTCGCGTAGCAGCCGTCCTCCAGGTTGGATATTCCGTCGCTTGTCCAGCCGGTCTCATCGTCGCCGATGAGCTTCCGGTCGGGGTCGGCAGACAGCGTCGTTTTACCGGTGCCAGAGAGTCCGAACAGAATCGCCGAGTCGTCGTAAGGCCCAATATTCCCCGAGCAGTGCATCGACAGATAGCCGCGATTGGGCAGCAGGTAGTTCATGACTGTGAAGATGGTCTTCTTCACTAAACCACAATAGTCGGCCCGCCCGACTACCAGACATAATTTGTTCTTGAAGTCGATGATGGCGGCCCGGTCGGATCGGGTGCCATCGCGCTCCGGTACGCAGCGGAAGGACTGGACGTTGAGCATCGTCCACCGCTTCTCTTCTGCGTTCTCAATCCCGTCGACATGCTGGGGGAACATGTTATCGGCGAACATCGCGTGGGTGGCAAATTCGCCGACAAATCGATAGGGCACTGAGTAGCTGGGATCGGTACCGGCGCAGACATCTTGCACATACAGCGTTGCACCGCGTTGATTTACATGCTCGATGACCCGTCGGAGTAAGCTCTCATATTGGTCGGGGTCGAATTGTTGAAGCACCGGCTTCCACCAGATCTCATCGACCACCTCCGGCCACGCCACAGCAAACGTATCGCTGACCGGTCGGCCGGTACAGGTCGGGTCGGTATAGAACATGAGAGGACCGTTAACGCCAAGCTTTGTTGCGAACGCTTTCTGCTCATTGTCGGGCCCATCGATTCTTACCCGCCCCCGATCGTTTGCGATCGCCTCTTCGAAGAGTTGCTGCTTCGACAAGTTGTACTTGTAGGGTAGGTCTTTCAGGCCCAACTTTTGCCGGAGGGCATCACGGAAGTCCATGGTCCAACCTCAATAGAAAGAGACGTGGGCACGCCCAGAGCAACATTCGTTCGCGCCCGAAATGGAGGGTATGCCGGCTGCTCGGCCGACCCGAAGGATACGTCGAGGAGGATACCTGGGTCGGCCGAACAGAACCATCCCTCGGCCCGCTCCGCGGGACCTGCGCCGCAAGTATTTTTTCACCCTGCGCTCAATCGCTCGACACCGCACGGACGGGGAGGCCATCGATGGCGTTCGGAAGCTGAGTGGTCACCACTTGCTGACCTGGCGCGAGTACTTCGCTTCTCACTAGGACCGTCGTCTGTCCGTCGGGCTCGCGCCGCTCCCCCACACGGTCGACGCGAATGCCCCGAAGGCGTCCTTCGACGACCATGAAGATACGGTCGATACCGTAGATTGCGCCGAGAGGAAGCGCATACGTATCTGCTTCCGCGCCGAGATCCACCGTTAGTCGAACTGTGCGCCCAATTCTCAGCCAGCGCGGTGCGTCGGTGAGCTGAAATAACCCGTCGAGGCCGCCTCGTCCCGGATCAATCTGGCCCGAAAGTCGGTGTAAGCGAAGCGAAACGCTGCGTCCGTCGATCTCGAGGGTGCCGGCGAGCTGCGTTCCTTCATCAAGCGCCCGCCGTACGTGAGGCAAATATCGGGTCGGGACTTGTGCCCTGACTTCAAGCGCCTCCCGGTCGAACAAGGCAACGATGGGGTCGCCGATGCGCACCCGATTGCCAGGCGCCACGGTCACCTCGGTCACTCGGCCCGCGAAAGGTGCGGTTATGCGGGTGCGCTCGGCATCAAGGGCAGCTTGGTCCCGCACTGCCTGCGCTTTCTCAAGCCGTGCCTCGAGCTGGTCGAGCCTCGCGCGGTGGTTGCGAAGTGACGAGCGGCGGCTCTCGAGCGAAATCTTCTGGCGCATCTCATCGGCCCGGGTTGCATCGAGCTGCGAGCGCGAGCCGAGGTTACGCGCTGCGAGGTCTTGTGCCCGCTGAACGGCGCTCTTTGTCAGCTCCAGCAGCTTCTCCTCGTGCGCGAGCGAGCGACGATCCGTTCGTGCGCGCTCGTTCTCCATATCCAGCTGCGCGCGTAGATCGCTGACCTCTGCCTGACGTTGTCGTAGTGAGAGCTGGGCGTCTCTTCCGTCGAGCTCCACCAGGAGCTCGCCTTGTTCGACCCATGCGCCCTCTTCGACTTTCACCGCCGAAACGTCCGCCGTTACCGCTGCGGACAAGCGCGCCAAAGACGGCGACTCGATGCGGCCGTACAAGGTCATTGTGGGAGTGGCTCGTGCGCGCTCCACGATAGTGGTTGCCACCGGCCAAAATTCGTCGACCGGCGTCGCGGGAACCGCCTGGGGCCGACTCGCATACAAAAACGCGGCGCCCGCACCACCGATACACAGGATGGCAAGCGCCCCGAGATATCGAAAGACGCGCTTCACGGCTTAGCCCGTGGTGTCTAGTCTTGAGCTTGGCGCGAACGACGGCGAGCTCATAGCGGCACGCGATGCCCGATCAGCGTTTCATGGACTCGAAGAATTCGGCGTTGGTCTTCGTTGCTTTGAGCCGGTCGAGGAGGAACTCCATTGCCGCAATCTCGTCCATTGGCTGCAGAAGCTTGCGTAGGATCCAGATCTTCTGAAGCTCGGCAGGCTCGGTCAACAGTTCCTCGCGACGGGTGCCAGAGCGGTTGATATTGATAGCGGGATAAACCCGTTTCTCGTGCAGCTTTCGCTCGAGGTGAATCTCGCTGTTGCCTGTACCCTTGAATTCCTCGTAGATGACTTCGTCCATGCGCGAGCCCGTATCAACCAGCGCGGTCGCTATGATCGTCAGGCTGCCTCCTTCCTCGAGGTTGCGCGCAGCACCAAAAAACCGCTTCGGGCGTTGGAGCGCGTTCGCATCCACACCGCCCGTGAGGACCTTCCCGGAGGAGGGCACCACGGTGTTGTAAGCCCGGGCCAGTCGGGTAATCGAGTCGAGCAAGATCACGACGTCTTTCTTGTGCTCCACGAGACGCTTTGCTTTCTCGATGACCATTTCGGCAACTTGCACGTGCCGGCTCGCCGGCTCGTCGAACGTGCTAGAGATAACCTCCCCGCGCACCGACCGAGCCATTTCGGTGACTTCCTCTGGCCGCTCATCGATGAGAAGCACGATCAGGTAGCAGTCTGGCTGATTGCGGGCAATCGATTGCGCGACGCTCTGCAGGAGCATCGTTTTGCCAGCCTTCGGCGGCGATACGATGAGGCCTCGCTGGCCTTTTCCGAAAGGCGCGACCAGGTTGATGACGCGCGGGGTGAGGTCCTCGGTGCTCCCGTTGCCGAATTCGAGCTCGAACCGCTCCTGAGGGAACAGGGGCGTGAGATTTTCGAACAATACTTTGTTCCTCGAATTCTCCGGGCTATCGAGATTGATCTCGTCGACCTTGAGCAGTGCGAAGTAGCGTTCACCTTCTTTGGGCGGGCGTATCTTGCCGGCAACGGTGTCGCCTGTGCGTAAGCTGAACCGGCGGACTTGGCTCGGGGACACGTAGATGTCATCGGGACCGGCAAGGTAGGAGCTGTCAGCGGAACGGAGGAAGCCAAAGCCGTCTTGGAGAATTTCCAGGACGCCGTCTCCGTAAATATCTTCGCCTTTCTTGGCATGGTCCTTGAGGATCGCAAAGATAATGTCTTGCTTGCGCGACCGGGCCAAGCCCTCGATGCCCATCTGTTCGCAGAGCTTCATCAGCTCCGGAGCCGGCGTCTTCTTGAGTTCCGTCAGGTTCATGCTTAAGCGCTTTGGGGGTTGTGTGGATGTTGGGTCCGCCAGAGCCTGATGGACCGGGGCGTCCATGGCGGACGCATTGATTCGGGTTACGCCAGATCTCGTCGCGGATCCGTTTCCTCGGGAGGCTTCTTCGCTGGTTGGCTCAGTCAGGAGCGCGGCCCGCGTCAATTACCGTCGGGTCGCCGTTGCTCAGCGTGAGCTGAGCTAGTGCACAGAGATAGGTACAGATTAAGCTAGCACGCGATCTGGCAAGTGTCCAGGTGGCAACCGCGAAACCGCCCACTCGAGGGGCGGGGAATCAGCGGGATTAAAGGTGGCTGTCTAGGAAGGCAGAGAGCTGAGACTTCGACAACGCGCCGACCTTCGTTGCTTCGACGTTGCCGTCCTTGAACAGCATGAGTGTGGGTATACCACGAATACCGTATTTCGGCGGAGTTTGCGGATTCTCGTCAATGTTGAGTTTTGCGATTGTCAGCTTTCCGTCGTATTCTTCTGCGATCTCTTCGAGAATCGGCGCAATCATCTTGCAAGGCCCGCACCATTCCGCCCAATAGTCGACGAGCACGGGTTTTTCTGATCCGAGAACATCGCCCTCAAACTCGTTGTCCGTGACGTGGACGATTTTGTCGCTCATGGTCGTTGTTTGCTCCAGCCAGGAAGGCAGCCATTTGAGCCCAATCCCTGTCGCATTGCAAGCAAGTGCTAGCAAGGTGCAGTTGCGGTGATTAGCGCCGGTCCGAATACACTTTTCGCTCCCGATTCCGTGCGCTGCTCGGACGCGCGGGGGCCAATGAAACACTCTGAGCGGCGCCGTGTGAAAAGCGTCGCTACGCGAACACTGAGGACATCTATTTGCAGTTCACTGAGCTAGATTTGGACCCCGTAATCCTGCGCGCGGTCGATGACGCAGGTTTCGAGGCATGCACGCCTATTCAAAGTGAGGCGCTGCCCTTGGCTTTGGCCGGGCATGACGTTGCTGGTCAAGCCCAGACGGGTACCGGCAAGACAGCTGCGTTCCTGCTCGCAACGCTGAATCGATTGTTGCACAGCGAACGTGCGCAAGCGGTGCGCGAGAAAGAGCGCCAAGCGCGGGACGCCCAGGAGAACGGAGGGCAGGCAGACGGTAGGGCGGGAGAAGGTCCGCAAACCAGTCCCCAGGCGGTGGTGCTGGCGCCGACGCGGGAGCTCGCGCTTCAGATTTATGAAGATGCGTGTGCGCTCGGTAAGCACTCGGGGCTTCGCTCCGGCGTGGTGTTCGGAGGCACGGGTTACCACGAACAACGCGAGATGCTGCGCGAGGGGCTCGATATCCTCATCGGAACGCCGGGGCGCTTCATTGATTACTACAAGCAACATCTGTTCGACTTCAATGCAGTAGAAGTCGTGGTGCTTGACGAAGCCGACCGCATGTTCGATCTCGGCTTCATCAAGGATATACGGTTCGTCCTGCGGCGGATGCCGCCTCCCCATCGCAGATTGAACCTGCTCTTCTCCGCGACGTTGTCGCACCGGGTCACAGAGCTTGCTTACGAGCACATGAACGACCCACAAACCATCAATGTCACCCCCGAGACGTTAACCGTCGACAAGGTGACGCAAACCCTCTATCACGTCTCGAAAGAGGAAAAGATCCCGTTGTTGCTCGGCCTTCTCAAGAACGTCCCGGAGACGCGGACACTGGTGTTCGTGAATACGAAGCACGGCGCGGAACGAGTACAGCGCTATCTTGAGGGTAACGGACACCGAGCGGGCTTGTTGTCCGGCGATGTGCCGCAGAATAAGCGTCTTCGCCTGCTCGGCCAGTTCCTATCGGGAGAGTTGCCGATGCTGGTAGCCACCGACGTTGCGGCCCGCGGTCTGCACATCCCGGATGTGAGCCACGTTTACAACTTCGATCTCCCGCAAGACCGCGAAGATTACGTGCACCGAATCGGGCGCACGGCGCGGGCAGGTGCCAGTGGCACCGCCATCAGCTTCGCCTGCGAAGAGTTCGTCTTCTCTCTGCAGGACATTGAAGAATACATCAAGCAATCGATACCTACCGAAGCGGTAACGGATGAGATGCTGGTGACGCCTGCGCCGCCGGCGCGTGCGCGTCGACGACCGAAGGGTGAGGGTAACAACAACGGTCGGCCCCGTCGGCGCTCGCGCCGTCCTGGCCCCGGGGGGCCTCGCGGGTCTCGTCAGAGCCCGCAGAATGAAAACAGTGCCGGTGCGTCCGAGGTGGAGGCTACCGCCGCCGACTAGGGTGGCGCTGTTGATAGCGCTTGGCGTGCTGCGGTTCCGGTGGCTCTGCCATCAGGTCGGTTCCGGGTCCCCTTGCTCGCGCCCCGGTGTTGGCGAGGGGCGCGCACGTAGCTTCCAGTGGCGTTTCAGGTGGCGCTCGGATCAAAAAGCGGCCGTTGTCGCGCCGTGCGTCGGTGCTTAGACGGGCGGTAATACGGTTCCTAGCCAACGGTCGATATCCGCGATTTCTTCGGGACAGACCGCGTGCTCCATATCGTATGCGTGCCACTCAACGCGGTATCCAAGGGATTCCAAGGTGGCGCGCGACTGCTCTGCGCGCTCGATGGGCAGCATCGGGTCGAATCGGCCGTGTGCCATAAAGTAGGGGGTGTTTTGGTTTGCCGCGGTCAGTTCTGCCGCCGCCCGTTCGGGGAGAGGGAGATAGGTCGATAAGGCCATAACACCCGCCAGGGCGGCCGGGAGGCGAATGGCGGCGTGCTGCGCAATGGCGCCGCCTTGGGAGAAACCTGCCACCACTATCCGGTCGTAGGGGATCCCCCGCTTGTGCTCGTCTTCGATCCAAGCTTCCAGCGCGCTGGAGGAGGCATCGATACCCGATTCATCGGAGATGAACTCAGACCCATCGAGCTGGATGTCATACCATGCTCGCATAACGAGCCCCTGGTTAATGGCGACTGGAATCATCGGGGCGTGCGGAAACGTGAATCGCGTGTGTTCTCGCACCGCGGACAGGTGCGGCACGATAGGGGCGAAATCGTTGCCGTCCGCGCCCAGTCCGTGCAGCCAGATCACTGCTGCCGAAACCCGAGACTCATCGGGGCTGAGGACGAGGGGATCATCGTAAGGCATTTCCGCGGCTCGCTTTTGAGTAGGTCCGGGTATACTACCGTCTTGCGGTGAACTCCGACGCCACATAGCTCGACCGATGTTGTCCTTCCACGCCACTAACTCTTTTCCGCGCAACATCAAGCTAGCAGCCGCTGCATGCTTGACGGCACTCGTAATCGCCCTTGCGGGTTGCGGTCAGAAGGGCCCTCTGTTCTTGCCGGACGATGACGCTAAGAACAAGAAAAAGGCGGCGCACGCGACCGAGCCCTCCGAGCGGCGTCCGGTCTGACGTCAGAAACATTGATGAGCCAGTTCGAATACCGCGCCGGGCGGCTGCACGCGGAATCCGTCGATCTGGTTCGAATTGCCGAGACGCTCGGAACCCCGACCTATGTCTATTCCCGTGCGAGCCTCGAGGCGGCCTGGCACGAGTTCGACGATGCATTGTTCGGACAGCCCCATCTCATCTGCTACGCCGTCAAGGCCAACTCCAATCTCGGTGTCCTCGGCGTCCTCGCCGATTTGGAATCGGGTTTCGACATCGTCTCCGAAGGGGAGCTTGAGCGGGTGTTGGCCGCGGGAGGAGATGCCGGGCGCACCGTATTTTCGGGCGTTGGGAAGTCACCCCGTGAGATGGCGCGGGCGCTCGAAGTCGGTATTCGCTGCTTCAACGTGGAGTCTCCCGAGGAGCTCTTCGTGCTCGATGAGGTGGCAGGGCGGCTGGGGAAGGTCGCGCCAGTGTCGCTTCGCGTGAATCCCGACGTCGATCCCGAGACCCATCCTTACATCGCCACGGGTCTCGCCGAGAGCAAATTCGGTATACCTATCGAGGACGCAACGGCGCTCTATCGGGCTGCCGCCGCCCGCGCTAATTTGTCGGTGGTCGGCATCGATTGCCATATTGGTTCTCAGCTGACGAGCTTGAAACCTATCCGTGATGCAATTAGCAAAGTACTCGCGCTCGTGGACGCGTTGGCCGAGGAAGGGATCCGTCTCGAGCATGTCGATGTGGGAGGTGGGCTAGGGATCCGCTATCGTGACGAGCTTCCACCGAGTCTCGGGGATTACGCACGAGCAGTGCGCTCGCTCGTCGGAGAGCGCGAGCTCGAGGTGCTCATCGAGCCAGGACGCGCTATCTGTGGCAACGCGGGTGTGTTGCTGACAAAGGTCGAGTACACCAAACACAATGGGGTCCGCGGTTTTGTCGTGGTAGACGCAGCGATGAACGACTTCCTGCGCCCCGCGCTGTACGAGGCCTGGTGCGACATCGTTCCTTTGTTGGAGAGCGAGCCGGCCATCGGAAAAGCGGTGGATGTGGTCGGCCCCGTGTGCGAGAGCGGGGATTTCCTCGGTCGCGGGCGCGAGATCGAGGCGGCTCGCGGAAGCTATCTGGCAGTGTGCTCCGCGGGCGCTTATGGTTTTGTCATGAGCTCCAACTACAATTCGCGGCCCCGCGCAGCAGAGATCGTCGTCGATGGGGACCGCTATCACGTGACGCGCGCGCGGGAATCGATTGGGGATCTCATGCGGGGCGAATCAACATTGGGCGAATGAGCGAGCGGGCGCGATGACGAGCAATAAACAAGCCAGGGCTGTGGCACTCATCTCCGGGGGGCTCGATTCCATGCTCGCCGCCCGGGTGATGCAGGACCAAGGCGTACACGTAGAGGGGATCAACTTTTTCACGGGATTTTGCGTCGAAGGCCACACCCACGCGATCCGCCGCCGCGGGTCGACTGCTCCGCCCCGGAACAATGCGCTTTGGGTCGCTGAAACGCTTGGCATCAAGCTGCACATCATCGAAGTCATCGATGAGTACAAGTCAGTGGTTCTTAATCCGCAGCATGGCTACGGAAAGAACCTCAATCCGTGCCTCGACTGCAAAGGGTTCATGGTCGGCAAGGCCTACGAATGGATGCAACAGCACGATTTCGATTTCATCGTGACAGGGGAGGTGATGGGTCAACGCCCGATGTCGCAGCGCCGTGAGACCATGCCGATCGTGGCAAAGGAGTCAGGCGCGGGGGATCGGCTGCTGCGTCCGCTGTGTGCGAAACGTCTGCCGTCGACGCTGCCCGAGCGTGAAGGGTGGGTCGATCGCGAGCAACTTCTCGATTTCCACGGACGCTCGCGAAAGCCCCAGATGGCGCTGGCGGCAGCGTATGGCATCGAAGACTATGCGCAGCCGGCGGGGGGATGCTGTTTTCTGACCGACGAGAAGTACTCGGTCAAGCTTGCGGATCTTTGGCGAAGCCGCGGCAAGCGCGACTACGAGCTCGACGACATCATGCTGTTGAAGGTCGGACGGCACTTGCGGCCCCGCCCCCATTTCAAGGTGATCATTGGCCGGGAGGAAGGCGAGAACAAGTTTCTCCAAGGCTACCAAAAACAGTTCGCAAGCGTGCGCACGGTGAGTCATCCAGGTCCCCTCGCTCTGTTGGACGGCCCCCTCGAGAGCGAAGGCGACTTGTTGCTCGCTGCCCAACTGGCCGCGCGTTACTCGCAGGGAAAGACGGCGCTCGAGGTCGACGTCGAGGTCGCGCGGGCGGGAGCCGCGCCTTATGTCGTGACGGTGCGGCCCTATCCCGCGGAAGAAATCCCCGCCGAGTGGTACGTTTGACCCAGCATGTGCTCGACGCCAGGCGGCTCCTGTGCCCGATGCCCGTCATCAGAACGCAACAAACTGTCGATGGCTTGTCGCACGGCGATGGCCTGGAGGTCATTTGTACGGATCCGGGCGTACTTCACGATATCCCCGCGTGGTGCCGGGTGCACGGTCACCGGTTCGACGGCGCCGAGGAAGATGGTGACGAGATTCGGGTACGGTTGACGGTGTGCCGCTAGCTCACGCTGCCAAAGGCGACGGCTCGTCGCGCCGTGAGCGCCACCATGAAGTCCGCCGCGTCACGCTTGTTGGTGCCGGGGTCGATCTAGCGCTCGGGATTGGAAAGCTTGCCGCGGGCTACGTGGCGCAGTCTCAAGCCCTGATCGCCGATGGTGTGCATTCGCTTTCGGACTTACTCACTGACGCGATCGTGATCTTCGCCTCGCGCGAGGCGAATCGGGAAGCCGACGCGGAGCACCCATACGGCCACGCCCGCATCGAAACTGCAGGGACGGTCGGGCTGGCCATATCGCTGTTGCTTGTCGCCACCGGAGTAGGGTTCGATGCAGTGCGGCGACTTTTCGACCCGGACTTGCTCCTGCGGCCTACGGTCTTGGCGCTCTGGGTAGCGCTTGGATCGGTGGTGGTAAAGGAGGCGCTGTATCACTATACGATGCGCAGTGCTCGGCGCTTGCGCTCGGAGTTATTGGCTGCGAACGCCTGGCATAGCCGGTCTGATGCCGTCTCGTCGCTGGTTGTCATCGCTGGCGTGGGTGGGGCGCTTGCGGGATTACCCTACGTCGATGCGGTGGCTGCTGTCGTGGTGGCCGCATTGATCGCTCGCATCGGGATTCGGTTAGCTTGGTCGAGCGTCGGTGAGTTGATCGATACGGGACTCGATCGGGCCCGGGTCGACGCGATATCGAGTGCCATTCTTGAGGTTGACGGGGTGGCTGCTTTGCACACGCTGCGCACCCGACGCATGGCGGGTAAGGCACTCGTAGATGTGCACATCCTGCTACGAGACCCACGATTGAGCGTGTCGGAAGGACATCAGATATCGGAGATCGCGCGCGCGCGGCTCATCGAGCGAATCGAGGAAGTCTCCGACGTCATGGTGCACATTGATCCCGAAGACGATGAGGTAGAGCACGCCACGATGGGGCTGCCTCTGCGAAAATCCGCCTTGAGCGCGTTGTACCGCTTGTGGGAAGAGGTCCCCGAGTCGACGCGAATCGAGGAGATCCGGCTTCACTACCTCAACGGTCAGATTAACCCTGAGATCATCTTGCCCGTCAGCTTGGTCAGGGAGGCCGACACGCTCCGCGCGCGGTTCAATGCGCCACTGGCGGCCGCGGACCATTTCGGGACGGTCTCTTTATTGTTCCGTTAGGAAATCAATGCACCAATTAGGTGCATTGAGGGGCGATAATGGCGCTATATTGGTGCGTTTGTCTGTGTGGGGCCAAGCAGGAGGGACGGTTCATCTGGACCGTGGACCGTATGATGAGAGGCGGGGACGGCAGTATTTGCGCGTCGATCCATGGAAAATGCAACGTGGGCCGCAGCGCGGTAAGCACGGGGCCGTCGGAAACGACGGGACGCCTTCCCGTGGCATGATTTCTGCTAATGTCTGCCCGGAAGACGATTGGAATCCATCATGGCGATCCGCCTCGTAGCTTGGCTTTGCGGTTCGTGTGCGCGGGAGATGCTAGGAACCGGAGGTTTAGATGTCCGCTGATAACGTAATGAAAATGCTAAAAGACGGTGAGGCGAAGTTTGTTGATGTTCGCTTCACCGATACGCGCGGCAAAGAGATGCACATGAGTGTGCCGGCGTCCGTCGTTGACGAAGAATTCTTCGAGAACGGCAAGATGTTCGACGGATCGTCGATCTCTGGGTGGCGCGGCATTCACGAGTCCGACATGGTGCTGATGCCGGACGCATCGACTGCAGTGATGGACCCGTTCTCCGAGGAGAACACATTGAACTTGCGCTGCGACGTTCTCGTCCCGGCTACGATGGAAGGGTATTCCCGGTGCCCGCGCTCAACAGCGAAGCGTGCCGAAACCTATCTCAAGTCGAGCGGCATCGCTGATTCGGCGCTCTTTGGCCCGGAGCCGGAGTTCTTTGTCTTCGACGATGTCCGGTGGAGCGACAACATCAACGGTTCCTCCTACCGGGTTGATTCGAGCGAGGGTGAATGGAATTCTGACCGGGAGATCGAAGAGGGCAACATCGGTCACCGGCCTGGCGTCAAAGGGGGTTATTTCCCCGTTCCTCCGGTGGATTCTCAGCACGACCTTCGGTCCGCGATGTGTCTCACCATGGAGGAAATGGGCCTTGTCGTCGAGGTTCACCACCATGAGGTCGCCACTGCGGGCCAAAATGAAATCGGCACTGGCGCCGCGACACTCGTGCGCAAGGCCGACGAGCTTCAGATATTGAAATACGTGGTGCACAACGTGGCGCACGCCTATGGCAAGACGGCGACATTTATGCCGAAGCCACTGGTCGGCGATAACGGTAATGGGATGCACGTGCACCAGTCCTTGTCGAAAGACGGCACCAACATCTTTGCTGGTGACAAGTACGCGGGGTTGTCGCAGGAGGCGCTGTGGTACATCGGCGGTATTTTTGCCCACGCCCGTGCGCTGAACGCGTTCACGAACTCCGGCACCAACAGCTATAAGCGTTTGGTACCTGGCTTCGAAGCGCCGACGATCCTCGCTTACTCCGCCACGAACCGGTCCGCATCTTGCCGCATTCCGCATGTGGCCTCACCGAAGGCACGGCGGATCGAGATTCGGTTCCCCGATTCGAACGGCAACCCGTACTTCACATTCGCCTCGATGATGATGGCAGGACTCGATGGCATCAAGAATCAGATCGACCCGGGCGACCCGATTGACAAGGACTTGTACGATCTCGCGCCTGAGGAAGAGAAAAGCTTGAGCACGGTCTGCTCGTCGCTGGATCAGGCCCTTGAGGCGCTCGACGGCGATCGCGATTTCTTGAAGGCGGGCGGCGTCTTCTCCGACGACCTTATCGATGCCTACATCGAACTCAAGATGGAGGAAGTGACGCGCTTGCGCATGTCAACGCATCCTGTCGAACTCGACATGTATTACAGCTTGTAGCCGGGATTCTCGGCGCGAACCCTAAGAGCACGTTAACGGGGCTGCGCACGCAGCCCTTCGCTGTTTAGAGTGCTG
>Ga0310344_10002051_pt1 | contig 15220 bp, 14 predicted proteins | sample HC15DNA20200_MG_FD_203801 | JGI IMG/M metagenome (GOLD analysis project Ga0310344, IMG submission 203801) | Marine microbial communities from station ALOHA, North Pacific Subtropical Gyre - HC15-DNA-20-200_MG | ecosystem: Environmental > Aquatic > Marine > Oceanic | place: Pacific Ocean: North... | reverse complement strand
AGCAGCGTCGTTATTCTTAGTGCTGTAAGGACTCCTATCGGCCGTATCCGTGGTGAGTTGTCAGATGTTAGGCCAGACGATCTGGCAGCGATCGCAATTAAGGAGGCCGTCTCTGAAGCAAAGATTAAACCCGGGGATGTCGAAGAAGTCTATCTGGGTTGTGCTAACCAAGCAGGAGAAGATAACCGCAACATTGGGAGGATAGCAGGACTTTTAGCTGGGTTACCAACCCAAGTAGGGGGCGTGACCGTTAATCGACTATGTGCTAGTGGCCTTAACGCGGTTAATCAAGCAGCTCGTGCAATTATATCTGGCGAAGGTAGTGTGTTTGTCGCAGGGGGGGTAGAAAGTATGACCCGGGCTCCCTATTCTGTGCCAAAAAACCCCACTGCTTACGGACCATCTGGAAACGTAACTGGTTGGGATACTACCCTCGGTTGGCGGTACCCCAACGCAAAGCTAAAGAAAATGTTTCCCTTGGAGGCAATGGGAGAAACCGCTGAAAACATTTTTGAGATGAGCTGTAGCGGCGAAATACGAGGCGGGATTATCACTCGGGCTGATCAGGACCAGTTTGCGTTACAGAGTCATCGACGAGCCGTTCTGGCAATGCAAGAAGGACGCTTTCAGGATGAGATCGTTCCGGTTAAAATTCAAAATCGCCTTGAAGGAACTAAATCTGTAGGTGTAGATGAAGGCCCGCGATACTCTCTAACGGAAAACGGATTTGAGCTAAACACGGATATGAGTCAATTGGCAGCTCTACCAGCAATTTTCCGAGACGGTGGAACTGTTACGGCTGGTAACTCAAGTGGGCTCAACGATGGTGCTAGTGCCATCGTGCTTGCAGAAGAAGGTTGGGCTAGAAAGAACGGCTACAAACCAATTGCTCGTTGGCTAGGATCGGCTGCCACTGGAGTCGATCCGCGGGTTATGGGATTAGGTCCAGTGCTAGCTACCCGCAAATTGATGGAGCGGCTTGATGTGCAAATAAGTGATATCGGCCTTATTGAGGTTAATGAAGCCTTTGCAGTTCAAGCGATAGCGGTTATTCGTGAACTTGGGCTAAGGGAGGAGATCACTAATGTTAATGGGGGAGCGATCGCTATAGGCCATCCGCTTGGTTGTTCTGGGGCCAGGATACTAACAACACTTATCCACGAGATGCATAAGCGACAGATAAACGGTTTGAAACAAAATTTAGGCCTCGCAACTTTATGTGTTGGAGTCGGACAAGGTGAAGCGACTCTAGTCGAACTGCCGAATTAGGCGTTAGGATGGAAAACCTTCCCCAATTGACTCCAGAAGCTGCTGCGGAATTAGTAAAAGAAGGTTTAACAATTATGGTCGGCGGTTTTGGAATGACCGGAAATCCTGTCGCCCTCCTACATGCTCTCGCAGACACTGGAACTGCTGGTCTCACGTATATAGGTAACAATGTAGGTGAAGTCGGGTTGGGCGGCGGTAGGTTGTTACGAAACAGCCAAATAAAGAAAATTGTCGGATCATTCTTTACAAGCAATCCTGAAGCAGTAGCAGCTGTTCAAAATGGTGAAATAGAATTTGAAATCCTCCCACAAGGTTCTCTAGCAGAAGCCATTAGGGCCGGTGGAGCTGGTATAGCTGGCTTCTATACCAAGACGGGAGCAGGGACTATTTTGAGCAACGACACCGAGACTCGTAGTTTTGGTGGCCATCCCTACGTATTTGTGAAAGGTTTACGAGCGGATGTTGCCCTAATAAGAGCCTGGCAAGCAGATCAAGCTGGAAACCTCGTTTATCGGATGACTGAAAGAAACTTCAATCCACTCATGGCGACGGCAGCCGACCTGGTTATTGTTGAGGCAGAACACATTGTTCCTGTCGGTAGTATCGAACCGAACGATATACACACCCCGGGATGCTATGTAGATGTTCTTGTGGAAGCCAAGACCTCCCCAGAATTACTCGGAACTTCTGCCGAGCTGATTGCTCCGGCAAAGAAACTGCATGATTCCAGGGACAAGATCGCCGAGCGGGCATTGGTTGAGCTGAAAGCTGGTGACGTAGTTAACCTCGGCGTAGGCATACCAACCCTTATCGCTGACCTGATAGGCCCGAATAGTAAAATAGTTCTGCACACTGAAAATGGGATGCTCGGTGTTGGACCTAAACCAAAACACGGGGGGGCTATGACATACCCTGTCAATGCTAGTAAAGTCCCGGTTACGGCTCAACCAGGGAGCAGCTATTTCGACAGTGCAGCCTCGTTCGCGATGATTCGAGGGGGCCATATCGACGTTGCAGTAATGGGTGGGCTCCAGGTCGATGAGTTAGGGAATCTAGCCAACTGGGCAGCACCAGGTAAACCCCTACTCGGAGTCGGCGGAGGAATGGATTTAGCTATGGGGGCGAAACAGTTGATAGTCACCATGCAGCACGTGGGTCCCGAGGGGAGCCCTAAAATCGTTCCACACTGCACACTTCCATTGACTGCTGAAGGTGTTGTCGATCTAATTATTACCGACTTAGGGGTGTTTTCTTTTCATTCAGGGAAACTGACTCTTATAGAGTTGATGCCCGGTGTAAGCATAGCTAAAGTCCGTGCTCTTACGTCAGCCACTTTTGAAGAGAGAATAAATCCTAATCAGGAGTGAATTGATTCCCTAAAGTTGTAATGTGTAAGGTCGTCTGGAATCCAAACTGGTCCACGAAAAACCGTTTGTGCTTCGGAAAGCATTTCGATAGGAGAGGCATAACGAGCTAGGTGTACAAGTGCCAACGCTTTTGCTCCGGCAGCTTGAGCAAGTTCTGCCGCTTCTTTAGCGGTGGGGTGCATCAAGTTATGAGCCCGCTCAACAACCTCCGGGCCATCAGCAACAGCACAAAGGGCGTCACAGATAAACAGGTCGGCCTCTTGCGCACAAGCCAACAAGCCGTCACAAACTACACTGTCGCTACTGTAAGCCAATATGTAGTCGCCAAATCTGACCCGGAGCGCGAATGTTGGTACTCGATGAACTACCTCATAAAACTCTACTTCGAAACCAGCGATTGGGTATATTCGGTTAGCTTCGACCGGGACAGTGCTCATGGAGTTAGGAGCATTAGAAGCGAGAATGGGGTATGTGATCTTAAACAAATCTTCAGCCGCAGTCAGTGAATCAAGAGAGCCGTATAGACGGAGCTCTGGTTGAGCTATACGGAGGGGCATCACACCACCAATGTGGTCACCGTGTTGATGAGTGATAATTACGTCACGTACATTGTGAGGATTAAGACTAAGTCGGTTAAGTTGGCGAATCAATTCGAACCCACCGCATGTGTCTAGCAGGACGGGGTTACAGCCTGGTGCTTCCACGTACAAACCAAGGGTCGCTCGAGTTGGGGATAATGGGGCTCCTGTGCCTAAAAAATATACCCTCATAGGTTCAGATAACAGACGCCAACCTGGTTGACTCTAGGGCAATTCATAGGTTTCGTGATTGAGGAGATCGTAAATGACTCCGGGCTTTTTAGGTTTACCGCAAGATGCTAAATCTAACGTTGGGTTGGCGGCCAAATCAATACGATGGGCGATACCTCCGCCTGAAAAGGTCACGCTATTCCTATGAACACCAGGCTCGGTATGCACAAGCTGGAAAAACCTATTCTCCATAACTTGCGTTTCCTTCCTCAGAAAGTAATCAGCTGCATTTGTTGGGCCATCATAAAAACTTCGCCCTCTATAGTTCGGTAAATGTAACGAATCATTCCTTGTGGCTTCAGAGATTATGGGAGCGAGCTGCGGAGTAAGGTACCCATACATAATGCCGGAAGGGAATATAATTGCGGTTGCAGCAAACCGGTGCCCACCAAGGTGGGTAATTTCCCAAGGATCAAGTTCCAGCTCACTAGAGAAAGCACTATAGACAGGTAAGCCGAACTTCGCGCAACAACGGTCTCTGAGACCGTGAGTACATACGCAACATAGACTATTAGGAACCAAAGATCCGGAGGTATTCCCGTTTAACACACCTAGGAGGTCAAGTCTCAGTAAATCATTGTAATCGTTCCATTCGAAATGATAGAGACGTGGTTCCGAGGGGTCAGTCACAGCCAAAAAGAGCGCCTTTGAAGAATTGGGTTTTGGTTTTTTAATGAACGCGACTCTACTGTTGGGAATTTGTTCTTCCAAAGAGTGAGTCCAACTCTGAACATTAGGAGGTAGAGTGTTCCCCTGTAACCACTGTGCTGGCCATTTTTCACTGTGCTCAAGCAGGATCCATACTTGAGCTTGAGTTGCACTCCCATGAAGAGGGATACCCGCAGATTGCGAGAATTGGGAACAAAAACTGTTTGGAGTATCAGGGTTTTCGTCCATCGGAATAACTTTACCTTAAAAGCATTTCCGTGATCTTAACAAAGCCTCATCCAAGATAAAGCCAAGGGTGTTTCGCTGAACCCCAATCACTGGATTAGGTCCGCATAGGTCAGAATTTGGGTAGAATACAGATATAGAGGCTTTTGTAGTTTCTGCACAAAAAAAATACAGAAAAACCTGTTCCTAGGTTCCGAGTAGTATCGGAGAAAACTATCTTAAGTGGCAAAAACCTTACCCCTCAAAACGAGATCGATCCGGTCTTAGCAGAAATAATTAAAAATGTTCGAATAGCGATTTTTGCTGGTTTGCCGGGCGTCGGGAAGAGCCTTCTCGTGAAACGCCTTGCTGGTCTTGCGGTTACAGCCGGACGCAAAGTTACAAATCTTCAATGGGATGTTGCTCGGACTCCCTTCGAAACGCCTAAGTGGATTGAGCGGTACCCAGAAATCGGCGGGGTTACAAATCCTCTAATCCGCAAGGCGGTTGGGATCTGGGCGCGAGATGCGATCCTAAAATGGAGCAAATCAGATGACCAGGGCCTATTAATTTGTGAGGCTCCTCTTATCGGTAATCGTTTCGGCGAGCTGACACAAATCCGTGGAGATCCCTCTGAAGGAGTACTGGTGCACCCCGAGACGGTATTCATTATTCCCGTGCCGTCTCTCAAGATCCGGAGGATTATAGAGTTAGCTCGGGCACGAACCCAAGCGGCCCCGAAAAATCATTATGAAGCCAAGGATGCGCCGGTAGAAGTAATCCATAAGCTTTGGCTTCAAGTGGCTCAACTGAGAGAAAATGGCTATCTGGGTGTTCATGCGCAAGGAATAAAAAGTACGTCAACCCCCTATGACCCCGAGATATATGCCGCTGCCTACCAACACATTTTGCGGAATCGAAAATTCCTTCGGCTAAATATAGAACAACAAATTTATGATCGAGATTCGGTTTATGATTTTGGGGTGAGGGTGCACCGTCTAATCGCTACCGAATCTGAAGCTGATTACCTTATGGCGGATGTAGCGCGTAAATATACTACTGAAACATTAGAACGGGAAACTAACGAATGGTTTATTGGTTAGTCGGGGGTTACGGGTAAGGTTTCTGGGGTTCGGGCATGGTATTAACTGGTAATCTTACTGCGTGGGGAAAGAGTTTCCAGTTATTAGTGTTATAGGAGCTGGGATGGCTGGTTCTGATGCTGCTGTTGCGGCTGCCAGAATTGGCGTTAAAGTAGACCTTTACGAAATGCGTCCCAATAAAATGACTCCGGCTCACCATACAGACCGTTTCGCTGAGTTGGTGTGTTCGAATAGTTTCGGAGGTCAAGGCACTTCAAATGCAAAAGGGCTCCTGCAAGCTGAGATGCTAGCTGCCGAGGGGCTCATAATTTCTAGCGCTCATTCCTCAAGAGTGCCAGCAGGGGGAGCCCTAGCGGTTGATCGAGACTCTTTCAGCACAGAAGTTACCTCTTTCATCGAAGGGCATCCAAACATCACTGTGCATCGAAAGGAACTCAAGAAATTACCGCCCGGAATAGTTGTGATTGCTTCCGGCCCTCTCACCTCAGAACCACTTGCAGAATCCATCCAGGAGATAGTGGGTGAAAAAATGCTAGGTTTTTTTGACGCCGCGTCTCCAGTAATTTCACACGAATCAGTCAACATGGATGTTGCCTTCCGTAAAGGCCGGTACGACCAAACTGCAGACTACTTAAATCTACCCTTTAACGAAGAAGAATATCGCCGTTTTTATCAAGCGTTAGCCAAAGCCCGAAAACACGTACCTCATGACTGGGAGAAACTCGAGTTTTTCGAGGGGTGCATACCGATTGAAGAGTTAGCCCGAAGAGGCTATGACACCCCCCGCTTTGGACCGATGAAACCGGTAGGACTTGAGGATCCTAAGAGCGGCGAACGACATTTCGCAGTGGCTCAGCTACGGCAGGAAGACACTCAAGGTCAAATGTGGAGCCTAGTAGGTTTCCAGACCGGCCTTAAATGGCCTGACCAAAAAGAGATACTTGAGTTGATACCGGGCCTCGAAAATGTCGAGATAGTTCGATACGGTGTTATGCACCGCAACACCTATTTGAATGCCCCGTCCTTGCTGCGAACCGATTTAGCGCTTAGGGCTGAACCTAGGATCTTTGTTGCGGGGGTTCTTGCTGGCACAGAAGGTTATCTTGAATCCAGCGCTACTGGTTGGCTAGCCGGCACTAACGCTGCTCTCGCAGCGCTAAAAGAAGAGCCTGTAGTCCCACCTGGGGAAACAATGCTCGGAGGCCTTGTTCGGTTTTTATCTACGGCAGAAACTAAGAACTTTCAACCCATGAACGCAAATTGGGGTTTAGTGCCTGCAATCGGTAAGCAAAGGGGAGTCAGTCGTAAGCAGCGTAGGGAGAAAATGTTTCATCGGGGTTATGAAGCGTTTCGTAACTGGGTTAAGCAGTTACCTTTGGAACGATACGGTTGAATAGAACGGTGCTCTTCTTTTTCTGCTTCCAAGTGCGGAGAATCTAAGCGATCTACTTACGGTTTTAGTCAAACTCCTCAAGGGGGGGGTTAATGCTTTCCTTAGAAATGGTCGAGTTGGCCAGCAAGTTGATTGCTCGTTACGTACACCGGACGCCATTAGAGAGAAACGAAGGTTTGAGCCGAAGGTTCGGCTGTGATGTATACCTTAAACTAGAACTGTTTCAAAAAACAGGTTCATTCAAATCACGGGGCGCGCTAAATCAAATCCTTGCACGAGATGCAAGAGAGCTCAGGCGTGGGATCGTGGGTGCAAGTGGTGGAAATTTCGCGCAGGGAGCAGCTTATGCAGCTCGTGAGCTTGGTATCCCAGCTATGATATGTATGCCTGAGGATACTCCAGAAAATTATGTTGAAGCGACGATTAATTATGGGGCAAAAGTAAACTTTTGCCCCAGTGCTTCTGAGGCCTTTGAAGAAGCCCTGCGGCTTTCAGATAAAGGCTGGTGCCATGTTCACCCATTCGATGATCAAGCCATGATCGCTGGAAATGGGACGGTAGGCCTGGAAATTTTGGAGGACGTTCCCGCGGTTACCGATGTTGTCGTGAGCATTGGGGGCGGAGGCTTGATATCCGGTATTGCCACTGCAATCAAGGCAACAGCCCCAGCGGTAAAAGTCTGGGGAGTGGAAACCGAAAGGGCCGATGTCGTTTTTAAATCTCTTAAAGTTGGCCGACCTGTTGAAATCGAACCAAGATCGCTGGCTAAGACTTTAGGGGCTCCACACACCTCTACCGATATCCTCGATTACATCAAGCGTTCGGTAGAAGATGTGTTGGTTGTGACCGATGAAGAGGCTTACCAAGGTGTGTTGTGGTTTTTAGAAAGGACCAAAATCGTTACCGAACTAGCGGCGGGGGCAACGGTGGCTGCTGCAGAACAGCTCTCCAGTCGATTCCCTCCTAATGCCCAAGTGGTCCTTGTAGTGTGCGGAGGAAACGTTTCATACCCCGACCTCTGCAATTACGCGACCATCTTCGGCCCTTAAGCTCTCCGATTAGTTATTCTCTTATAATGATTGATTTACGTTCCGATACCGTGACCGTTCCTACGCTAGCTATGCGAAAAGCCATGGCTGAAGCGGAAGTAGGTGACGATGTGTACGGGGAAGACCCTACCGTTAATCAACTGCAAGAAGCCGTCGCGAACTTAACTGGTTTCGACGAAGGGCTGTTAATGCCCAGCGGAACTATGGCTAATCTCTCAGCTCTAGCCACGCATGCTGATCGCGGAACTGAGGTAATTCTCCCAGAGAAAGCCCACGCTTATGAAAACGAACTTGGAGGCATGGCTGCTTTCGCTGGTCTTATACCCCGGCCTATTAAAGCTCCTCTCGGGGTTCCAGAGCTTGAGGCAGCCGAACAAGCCATTCGTCGCAGTACCCACCACGCCCCACCAGGAGTAATTCTAATAGAGAACACTCATAATGCAGCTGGAGGTACAGTTGTTCCAATTTCTGTACAACAAAAGATGACTGCTTTAGCTAAAAGAGAGGGGCTACCAATACATCTGGATGGGGCACGCGCCTTTAATGCAGCTACGGCCTTAAACATCGATGTTAAAGATGTATGCGCTGGTTTTGATTCAGCCTCGATATGTCTTAGCAAGGGACTTGGGGCTCCTTTAGGGACAATTTTGCTCGGTAAGGCCGAGTTCATTTCTCGTGCCCATAGATATCGCAAGATATTAGGTGGGGGTATGCGTCAAAGTGGTGTCGTGGCCGCAGCGGGACTTATTGCTATCAACCAAAGTACTGAATTGTTAACTCATGACCATAGGCGAGCACGCTATCTTGGTGAGAGGCTTGCAAGAATTAATGGTGTAGATATCGATTTGGCTACTGTTCAAACGAACATGGTTTTTGTTACGGTGCCGCAAGCCCAAGAGGCTTCTAACAAACTCCGTGATGAAGGTATAAAAGTTAGCGTCATGGCAAATGATTGTTTGCGGTTTGTTACGCACCATCAGGTCACTGACGATGATATTTTAACGACGATTGAGGTTGCTCAAAAGATATTGGGTAGTAAAACATAGATGGGTGTAAAACATGTTGTATTACTAGCCCATCCTTCCGGACACAGCCTGAGTCCGGTTATGCAAAATTCTGCCTTTAAGGCTCTTGGGCTTTCGGCCCGCTATGAAGCCGTTGATGTTCCCCCCAAGGACCTCCCAACCATCGTTGAAGAATTGCGAAACCCTAAATTCGTTGGCGCTAATGTCACCGTACCTCATAAGGTTTCAGTAGCCAAACTGGTTGATGAGCTCAGTCAAGACGCCAGTATTGTGGGAGCAGTAAATACTGTTGTTCGGCAAGGAAGTAAGCTAGTTGGGCATAATACAGATGGTGAAGGGTTTTTACGAGGCCTTGCGGACTTGAATTATGAGCCGGCAGGTGACCGAGTACTTCTTTTAGGCGCCGGAGGAGCCGCACGAGCAGTGGCGGTTTCTCTCCTGGGTCGAGGGGTTCAATCGCTTAGCGTATACAATCGCACACTTCATAAGGCAAACGATCTGGTCAAAGATCTAAGTCATTTAGGTCCAATTAAGACTTTGCGTTTAGAGGAGGTTAATCCGGAATTAGACCGGGCAGATTTACTAGTCAACGCCACGTCAGTTGGCATGGAAAAAGACGGTATCAGTGATGAAGAGATGCCACTTCCAGTCGGGTGTTTTCCGAAGCGGGGGATAGTAGTAGATTTAGTCTATCGGCCGGAACGGACTAGGTTATTAAGGGAGGCCGGCAAACAGGGATTGGTTATTCAGAATGGACTTTCTATGCTAGTTTATCAAGGAGCGGGTTCTATCCAAAAATGGTTTGGTCAAACCCCCCCAACGGAAGAAATGTTTAAAGCCGTACTTACCGCTCTGAAATAGATCTTTATAGCGTAATAATGAGGCCTGAAATGGACCGGAAACGCTTCGTTGGAGGGTTATGGAAGTAGCTGTTATAGCTGATATTCACGGTAATTTCGAAGCGCTCAAAGCTGTTCTTAGCGACGCCTTTTCAGAGGGGGTCGAACGAATTATTGTTAACGGTGATCTGGTTAATCGTGGCCCTAATAACACAGCCGTAGTGAAATGCCTTAATCAGGTTGGAGCAACAATTATCCTTGGTAATCACGAGGATCTGATAGTTAAGTGGATCCATCGTGATCCTTCTCTTAACAAATCGTTCTTTCAGGATCCCATATGGTGCGCCACGGGTTGGTGTGCAAGGCAGTTAGAGGCAACTGATTCCATCGATACATTGAGGGGGCTACCAAAGGCCTCAACTATCGAGTCCGAAATAGGGCAAACCGTGCTGATTACCCATGGGAGTCCTCGAGATTATCGTGAAGGATTCGGTATGGATATGGCTGAGTCCAAGATTATGGAGATTATCGAGCCCCATAAGGCTGAAGTATTTATAGGTTCCCATACCCACAAAGGGATGGAGCGCAACGTCGCTCGAAGAAAAATCATTAATACTGGGTCCGTGGGCGCGCCGTTCGACTATGACACTAGAGCCGCGTATGTGATTATAAGGAGCCTCAGGGGACGATGGAGTATTGAATTCCGCCGGGTAGCCTACGATAGGGAAGCGGCCATGAAGGCGTTTGAGACCTCGGGGTTTCTCGAAGAGGGCGGGGTTGGGGCCCAAATATTTCTAGCCGAATTGGAGTACGCTCGATCGTTTTTTGCTCCCTTTTTAAAATGGTGCTCTAAGAACGGAGTTGGCTCGACTGAGGCTAATTGGGAGGCTTTTCGTGAGGGCTATCAGTAATATTTTTTGTGAATTTCGCAACGGAGAAGTGGGTCCCTAAAGATTGGTGAGGTTTACGGGTTAATTAAGGAAATCAAAGACCTACGGTCTACGTACGTGATGATCTATTCCTTCGAAAGCATCGATGAAGCGGCGCATCTTTTCCGAATCGATTACATCGAAACGTTCAAGTCGCTGCCAGGCTGTAAAAGCGTAGGTAGTGGGCATCCCGTCCCGAGGGACGATTATTACCCGCCTGTAACCCCGAGCCACATTTTCTAAATCATTAATCCTACGTGTGTTCTCTTCAGGGGTTCCGTAGGAATACCAAAGAACAACCCCGCCATCCTCCATATTATGAACGAGCCTTTCATCTGGAATAACGTAATCATACGAACCCCATGAATTTAACTCTGGAGTGTGCCAACCTGATGTAGGAGGGTTGCTGTTATACAAGGGGTGTTCCTGACCCAAATCTATATGAGTATTCCCTTGTGTACGGAAAAATTCTCCCGGAAGAGCTTTAGATGGACCCAAAGCTATGAATACTATAACTAATGTCGCGAAGCCTAACCCCAATGCAGCAAGAAGCCATCGCCACCGTCTAGAACGTAATTCCTTAAGTGTTTTTTGGGCCATTGCTTCCAGTTGGCTCCATTAGAATGCGTTGCGGGTAAAGCTGTTTAGTAACGAGCATCGTCACAGTCTAACAATCGGCAAAAAACAATCTAGTCTCCAGCTAACACAACCAACGATCCGGCTGAAGCGACAAAAATCTAAGTATTAGGCTTAAGAAACAATCGGGTTGCGTTAGGTAACGCGACAAAAGCAGGGCCTTCTTCAGCCCTAGGGGCATTTTAAATGATTCTAAAAAGAACTATTCGCTTATTAATTTTAACGTTAGGTATAGGCTCTACTTCAAAACTTATGAAAACGTGAGCGATCACCAGATCGACCCCTTGAGCCTCAGGTTTGTTAGACTCAGGACACTTACGGAATATAGATTTCGTAGAAATTTTCCGACGGGGGACAATAATATGGCCTTTGAACTTCCAAGCCTTCCATATTCTTCCGATGCACTCGAACCCCATATCGATGCTCGTACTATGGAGATCCACCACACCAAACATCATGCCGCTTACACTACAAAATTGAACGCAGCTGTCGAGGGGCAAACATCGTTATCTGGTAAGGGGATCGAAGATCTGCTTCGTCACCTACAAGACGTTCCTTCTGAAATTAGAGGAGCTGTCCAGAATAATGGTGGAGGTTATGCGAACCATAATTTGTTCTGGACAATAATGAGTCCGACAGGCGGGGGACTACCATCTGGTGATTTAGGTGCAGCCATTGAAAATCAGCTAGGGGGGTTCGATAACTTTAAGACTACCTTTTCTGAAGCCGCGGCTAATCAGTTTGGATCTGGTTGGGCCTGGCTTGCAGTCGGATCTGACGGGGCGCTTAAGGTGTATTCAACCGCAAATCAAGATTCCCCACTATCTTTGGGGGACGTTCCTATCCTAGGGCTCGATGTTTGGGAGCATGCCTACTATCTGAAATATCAAAATCTTCGACCCGATTACGTAGCGGCTTTCTGGAACGTGGTCGATTGGAATGCAGTGGCCCAGAACTACAATGCCGCAACCTGATTAAGAAAAAGGAAAAGTAGGCGTTAGTACCCTGGTTACTTTTGGGTGATTGTGTCAGCAGGCAGTTTTGCTCACGAAATTTATTTCTAGGCAAACTGGTTATTGTTGCAGAAGAGAATTAACCAAGGTGCGTTAAGGTTAATTAGAAATAGAGGGACAGTAAGGTCCGTGCGATCTACTTGCCGTGGTAGTTTGGTGTGATGCTTGAAACAATGCGGGTCCTATCAGAGCAAGGACCGATGCGAGTGGAATTAGCTCGGTGGAGAGATAGGATCGTTGTTATCAAGAGCCTTCGGGGCTATAATCCGACGCTAGCCGAACGGTTGCAACGTGAGGCTGAAGTGGTAAAAAAACTTTCCCATCCAAACATTGTGCCCCTTCTAGCCAGCGAGAACGGGAATCTCATCTATAAGTACGTTCCGGGAGTCAGTCTAGCCGAATTATTAAAAGATGGGCCGCTTAAACTCAATCGTTGCGTAAAAATTCTCAATTGCATCCTCTCGGCACTGAGTTACGCCCATGAACAAGGCGTGATTCATTGTGATTTGAAACCTGGGAACGTTCTTATTAACGGCGAGGCAACGGTCATTACGGATTTCGGCTTTGCTAAGGACCTTAGAATGGCGGCAATTACCGCAGATGAGACGATGCTGGGTACGCCTAGCTATATGTCGCCGGAACAGTTTCACGGTGTCCGTACTGACCCTCGGAGTGATCTATATGCTGCAGGAGCGGTTCTTTACCATTGCGTGACTGGGTTCCCGCCTTATGGCACCCCTTCGCAAGCGATCCGATTCCTAGCAGGAGATGAACGGGTCCCCATAGATCCTCTCGATGGGGAGGCACAGGTGTTGCAAGGCGTTGTTAATAGGTCTGTAACGCGTGATGCTACCAATCGATATCATCACGCAGACGAAATGCGTGAACACCTCAATCAGGTTTATGCGGAATAATTAGGTGGTTCTAGCTTTCAGTGGTGATGAGTTTTTGATCGGCCGCGAAGCCCGCAAAGTCTTGCGGGCTCAAGGCTATTATGTGTCCAATACGAACAGTTTAGTAGAAGAAATCACTGGATCAAAGGTAAAAGACTCTATTTTTCAGGGGAGCTTATTTGGGGGAAAGGCTGTATTCCTCGATTTTGATAGCGGTTTCGTGGGCCAAAGTGACACCAAACACCGAAATGAAGTAATGAAAGTATTGCAGGCAGTACCGGATGACGTATTGGTAGTTATAGTCGACTCAAAAGCGACGGTAGGGCGCAAAAAGGCTTTTTCCAAATTAGGGAACCACAAACATTTACCCACCCCTCGGTTCGATAACTTACATCGTTGGGTTCGAAAAGAACTTTTAGCAAATCATGTCAAATTTGAATCAAGAGTACCTATTGTTCTCGCGGAATTATTTGAGCAAGACTTAGGAGGCATTCTCGGTGAAATTGAGAAGATGTCATCTTTGGACGCATACGTAACAGAAGAACTAATTTATTCATTAGCGAACCAGTCTTCCCCCCAGAATACCTTCGAATTGATTGAGGCTATTGTTCGAGGGGAGACCTCTCGAGCCTTGATGATTTGCGAGCAACTGCTCGTTCAAGGCGAGGAAGCAACGCGTATATTCGGCGTTTTGAACTGGCAATTTGAACACGTAGCGAAGTGTGTAGGTTTGTTTGGGCCCGGCAAAGAGATCACCCCAGAGATGGCCTCTCGGGAACTTAAAATCCAAATATTTGCTGCCAAGAAGGCATTATCGATAGCTCGTCGTTTGAACGAGGACCGCCTCCTTCTTGTCCTAGAGGTTCTCTTGGATGGAGAAATCGGGATCAAAAGTGGTCGCGACGCCCGAATTACCCTAGGAGAGGTAGGAATTCGCATGGCTTCTATCTTTACGGAGGCTTAGGGGTGGTGGGGTTACTAAGAAGGAGTTGGTAAGCTCGGCAGTGCAGTCTAATGGTAGTGTCCGCGAAGCGAGATTTGATCAAAATTGGTAGGCGGCTAATATGATCGATGTTTTTATTAGCTTCGTAAATTGGGCGGAAGAAGGTAAACTTAGGGATGGTACGTCCCGTTTTCCCTGGTAGTTTCGACCCAATGCATAATGGTCACCTCGATATCATTATCCGTGCTCAAAGGATATTCGGGGATTTGATGGTACTGGTTATGGAGAATCCTTTAAAAAGTGAATCACGGTTCACTTTGAAGGAGCGCTTGGCCATTGTGAATGAAAGTATTCGTGATATTGAGGGTACCAGAGCAGCCTCTTTTGATGGAAGCCTTTTAGATTATCTGCGTCAGGAAGAAACTAAAATCGTCATTAAAGGGGTTAGGGGAAGCGTAGACCTTGATTCTGAAATGCAAATGGCTCAAATAAATCGGCACCTTGAAAGGCACGTTGAAACGTTGTTTTTGCCGACTGATCCGGCTTTATCTTTCGTCAGCGGTACTAGAATTAGGGAATTGGTCGACCTAGGGGTTGATGTTTCTGCATTTGTCCCAAAGGTAACAAGGAGAAAGCTAGAAGGCTCTTGAAAAGTCAGTTAGCAAAAGGCGTGTCCTTGTGGAAATAACAATGGTGCAGGTTTAACTACGGTGGTGATAACTGACTTTAAGTGGGGGAGAAACTCATGTCCTATTTAATAAGAGGTGTTGCTGCTCAGGGCGAAATACGAATTATTGGTGCTGATACCACCGACCTTGTCGCTGATGCCTGCTTTCGACACCAAACATCTCAAACTGCCGGGGCGGCTTTAGGGAGGAGCCTTACAGGGGCCCTTCTGCTTTGTCATGTGCTTTTAAAAAATAATCGGGATCGTATTATGCTGAGGTTACTCGGTGACGGTCCTTTAGGTGGAGTAATCGCCGATGCTGGTTTAGATGGAGTCGTACGGGGCTATGTAAATAATCCTGGAGTTGAACTTAGACCCAGAGAGGACGGCAAGCTAGATGTCGGCGGTGGCG
>Ga0310344_10002049_pt1 | contig 15223 bp, 13 predicted proteins | sample HC15DNA20200_MG_FD_203801 | JGI IMG/M metagenome (GOLD analysis project Ga0310344, IMG submission 203801) | Marine microbial communities from station ALOHA, North Pacific Subtropical Gyre - HC15-DNA-20-200_MG | ecosystem: Environmental > Aquatic > Marine > Oceanic | place: Pacific Ocean: North... | reverse complement strand
GAGTTTATACCTCCGACGAGTTAGGAGAATTTTTCGAGCTATATGCCAACGAAAAAATTCGAGGCGATGAAACCCGCTTCTTCGAGGACGTAACTGAAGGAGAACTTCTCTCTAGTATGGCAAAAGGTCCAATGACGGTGACCGGCTTTATCGCCTATGTCCAAGGCTGGGGGGGCTTGTACGTTCGCTCCAACAAACTCGCTTGGCAACAGATCCGAAAACATTCTGGTCTAGGCATTCCTAATCGATTTGGAATACCAGACTGTCCGGAGCGTGTTCATTGGGAAGAAGAATTTGCCCTAACCGTTGGAGCCCCCGGCGCCTATGATTACGGGCCCGAACGATGTTCTTGGCTAATCCATCACCTGACTAATTGGATGGGAGATGACGGGTTTCTCGTTAAGTCGCACTGTAAGATTAGACGTCACAACCCTGTCGGGGACCTACTCACAATCGATGGTCGAGTGACAAGGAAGTTCGAAGAAAATGGCGAAGGCTTTGTCGAAATCGAGCAAGAAGCACATAACCAAGATGGCGAGCTCTCCGTAATTGGCGGTGGCGTGGTGAAGCTACCGACTAAGAACTCTTGAACGAATGAATGCAGCAGGGGCTTTTAATTGAGCGTTTTCTTCTTTACAACGAACACTCGCTACCCCCAGGATATACTCTCGAAGGGAGAAAACGATGCACCATGACTTTGTTTCTCAATCACCTGAGCGGGTACGCTCCGGAATAGGGTCTGTCAATACTCTTGCCGAAGAAGTCGACAAGGTAGGAGGGAAGAGAGCTCTTATTATTACTGGAAACTCTCTCTCCAATAAGACCGACCTCGTGAACCGGTTGAAAAATATACTAGGTGACAGATGCGCGGGAGTCTTTGATGAAGCAAAGCAACACGTGCTAAAGCGAAGCGTGATGGATGCTCTCCAGATGACCAAAGACTGTAAGGCTGATACATTAATTTCATTTGGTGGTGGAAGCCCAAACGATACTATGAAAATGGTAACTCATCTTCTAATAGAAGAAGGTGAGAATGCACTACCTAACATCGCGATACCGACAACTCTTTCAGCAGGTGAATTCACTTTTGCATGTGGGATGACCGATGAGGAGACACGAGTCAAAACAGTCTATGGCTTTCATCCTGCCTTGCTCGCGAAAGCAGTCATTCTAGATCCTGAAGTGACCATTGAGACTCCTGACTGGCTTTGGGGGGCGTCGGGAATGCGTGCAGTTGACCACGCCATAGAGGCAATATGGGCTCCAAACCCCCACCCTATAACAACGTTAATGGCACTTGATGCGTTAAAAGAATTGCACCAATGCTTGGCTTCTTCCAGACGTCGAGACGCCCTCGAGCTGAGACTCCGTTGTCAACATGCTGCATGGATGTCCATCTTCGGGTTACTCAATTTGGGACTGCGACTCACACACCCAATAGGACATCAACTAGGCGCTCGCTTCGATATCCCTCATGGTGTGACATCGTGTATTTCCCTCCCCGTATCCATGCGTCTTTTATACGAGCGAACTACAGCGGCACAGGAACTGATGGCAGAAGCGTTAGGAGTAAAAGGAGATACCCACGCGGAATCGGCTAAGGCAGCAGCTGACGCCGTTACTAAGATGGTTTTAGATCTCGGGCTTCCTTCTCGTCTATCAGAGACCACAGCCATTGAAAAAGAACTTCCTGAGCTAGCGAATGAAATCAGTAAGGAACTAAAAGAATTCCAATCTCCAGACGCTGACTTCGCAACACCAGATGTACTTTTGAAGCTTCTCCGAGAGGCGTGGTAGAAAACTTCGATGGCGGCCCTCCTCGTTTCGGAGAATTATTTCCGCTCGTTCTGGACAGCAAGAGGATCGGACCAACCTAATATTGATAGTTCATGCAGCCGAAGCCAACTTTTCGACATCGATACCATAGAGTTCCGCAACGTTTCCACAAAGAATCGCCTCTCGTTGCTCGGCGGTTAGATCCTTCGCATGTTCGGCTAATAACGCTTGTGAATCCGGCCAAGTAGAATCGCTGTGGGGAAAGTCGTTTGCCCACATTAAGCGTCTCCAGTTCATAACGTTAGCGTCCTGGAATGCAACCCAATCATCCTGAAAGGTAAGGTAAATGTGTTCTTTGAAATACTCCGATGGAAGCTTGGACAATTCCTGACCTTTATGCAGCCAAGCCCGATGTCTTTTATAGGCATGATCCATTCTGTACATGTAGTGAGGTACCCAACCTGCGTCTGCCTCGACACAAACAATTTTTAATTCCGGAAACCGATCGAAGACTCCCCCAAAAATCAACGTACCCATAATGTCTTGATTTCCCCGAATAATACTCATAAAAGAGTTCATGCGGGGCCCTCGCGTTTCGACACTGGAACGCGTTGTGAGAATATGGAACGAGAGAGGCATATCCAGTTCTATCGCAGCCTCCCAAAACGGGTTCCAAACGGGAGAATCAAAGTCCTCGCCTTGAGGATTACCCGAAACCATGACACCAGGGAGACCAAGAGCTTTGATATTCTTTAGATCAATGACTCCGTCCTCGGGTGAGCGAAGAGCCGTCTGACCACAGCCGAGAAGACGAATCGGATCGTAATCACAATACTCTGCAATCCAACGGTTATAAGCATCGAAACAGGCTTGTTTATAATCCCAGTTTTTGTGATTACAGATCATCATCCCAACCGTCGGATATATAACCTCTGCATCGACACCGTCGCGTATCTGGTCCGCACGACGAGCCTTAGCATCCCAACCACTTCGATGAAGTTCTTCAAACTTCGCACCAGTCATTTTTAAATCTTCTGAGGGGACTCCCGCTGCAGCAACAAGGCCCATCGGTATGGGCTTATCCATTCCGTCAATAAAGAAAAGATCGCCTTTCTCGCCACAGTCTCGAAGTTGAGGCGCTTTTTCTTTCCACTCCTTATCAATGTAATCGACGTAAGTCTTGGGATGTTCAGTGATGTGAGAATCTGCTGAAATGATGGGATAACTCAAGCCTGTCCTCCTTTAAGAACTTCCCCTGGAAGATTGTCGGAAACGCCTATTACGTCCTTATCGTCTTTTCTGATCGGAGTGCCGTTGACTACCACTGCTCGGAATCCTTCTGCATCTTCGACCAACCGGTCAGCCCCTCCTGGGAAATCGTATACACGACGCAAACCCTTACAGTTCACCTTGTCCAGATCGAAGACTGTTATGTCCGCCGCAAAACCCTCGGCGAGCCGTCCCCTCCCTCGAATTCCGAATATATCCGCTGGCTCAGTCGTCAACTGACGAACTGCCTCCTCAACCGAAAGGTGCCCCCGCTCCCTTACCCACTTACCTAGGAGAGTGGAAGGAAGAGCAGCGTCGCACAACTGACTTGCGTGAGCCCCGGCATCGGAAAGCCCGAGCATTGTACTTGGGTGAGAGAGCAAATCGGCTACTGCCTTATCATCTGAATTGGCAACGGGCATTCGAAAACGAGCCTCTAGTTCAGTATCCAATGACAAGTCCAGAGCCAAATCCACTGGGTGAGTACCGCGCTCTTCGGCAACTTCCGCCAATGTCTTTTCCTGTATAGAGGTATCTGGCTCATAACCACTAATAGCCATGTTATGGAAACGAGGCTTCATTCTGCTCGTATCAATCCTTTCTCGCAGCGCATTACGGAAATCTTCATCTGCATAAATTTTCTTTTTCCCCTCGAAGTCCGCAGAAGAGACTGGCTTCATTACCTTCATCGGCTCTATGGGGAAAGGAGCCTTAAATTGCCACTCAAACATTAGGGCACGTGGCGTAACCTGAGGATAGACAGGAATTCCCTTGGCCTGAAGCGCAGCGTGCTCCTCTAGTATCTCCTCATGAGGTTGCTTCATAAAACCCGCCAACAAGGCAGTCCAGCTGACAGGCTTGCCAGTCGCCTGAGCGAGCTCGGCGAATTGCGGGGTGGTTAAACCGGGGCCGATGGTGGCTTGCATGACACCGTGTTCGACTTCGGTCAGTGCGCTCGCGAGCTCCAGGATTTCCCTATGTGACGCCGCCCGGCTAGGAACTGGATTCCCGTCATATCCAACATGCGTAATCGCTTTCGAAGTCGCAAATCCAATTGCGCCCGCCTCGAGCGCTTCCAGGACTAATTTTCTCTGCGCCTGAATTTCTTCCTGGGTTGCTTCGCGACTTACTGCGTCCTCTCCCATTACATACGTCCGAATAGGAGTGTGCCCTACAAGTGCACCCACGTTAATCGCCGTACCCTGCGTGCTAAGCGCGTCGAGGTATTCAGGAAATGTCTGAAAAGGCCACTCAGCACCGAGGCCAGCCTGCAGAGCCGAAAGCGACATTCCTTCTACATTTTCGAGAGTGCGCAAAATTAAATCTCTGTGCTTAGGATAGGTTGGGGCTACACCAAAACCGCAGTTCCCCATCACAACCGAAGTTACTCCGTGCCAAGGGCTAATCGAAAGTAGCTTGTCCCAAAAAACCTGTGCATCATAATGAGTGTGAATATCGATGAAGCCTGGGGTGACATAGCAACCGCTAGCGTCAATCTCCTGAACCGCTTGTCCGCTTACTTCGCCAATGGCTACGATCTTTCCATCTTTTACACCCAGGTCACCTGGTCGAGATGCTGCCCCTGTTCCATCAACGAGGTTGCCGCCACGAATAGCTAAGTCTAATTGTTGAGTCATTAAGCTCTCCTCCTCTACCAAATGCTTACAACTGGGGCCGGGTGGTACACCTTCAGACCCTCTCCCCAGTTTCACACGTTTTCGGAGTATAGGGGAGAGTACGTCCACGGACTTTAAGGCTGATGTCTCTTTGAGATATTAATAGACTAAAGTGCCCCTTGGGGGGCTCCGCTGGGTAACCGGTCCGTGTTAGTCTCGGTGTTCGTGGAACACACTGAACCCAGTTTTATCTTCGCTTTAGCGCTGGCTGCCGGAGTAGGCGCACAAGTCTTAGCCAGACATTTGCGTGTACCAAGTATCGTGCTGCTGATTGCCACAGGCGTCCTGCTTGGGCCGGACGTGCTGGGTTGGGTGGTCCCCTCTGAGCTTGGAAACGGACTATTTCAGATCGTGAGGTTGGCTGTCGCCATCATTCTTTTCGAAGGTGGCCTCAACCTTGAACTCAAGCGACTTCGCAAAGAAAATAAACCCATAAGAAATTTAGTAACTATTGGTGCTGTGGTTACAGGAGTCCTAGGAGCCGGTGCCGCCAGAGTCTTTATGGACTGGGACTGGTCCCTTGCCGCACTTTTCGGTGCCCTGGTCGTCGTTACGGGACCCACTGTTATCAAGCCATTGCTACGGATTGTCCGTCTCAAACCCCGAGTGGCCACGATCCTCGAGGCCGAAGGTGTGTTAATTGACCCCGTAGGGGCCATATTAGCGGCGGTAACGGTGGAAGTCCTAGTTCAGGCAAGTATGGACCCACTTTTGGGCGGTATCTTTCTTCGTCTTGGATTCGGGACGATCACGGGTCTACTCGCAGGGTGTGCTATCGGATTGCTTCTCAAATTCCCTCGCGTCATCCCAGAAGGATTCGCAAATATCGCAACGCTCGGGATGGTTCTTCTCCTTTTCGAAGCCTGCGACATGTGGTTACCAGAAAGCGGGATTTTGGCCGTTACGGTAGCGGGCGTGGTTGTTGGAAACTTTCCGGGTACACGCGTTGCGAGGGAACTTGGTGAATTCGAGGAATACTTAACCATCGCTTTGATAGCACTCCTCTTCGTCCTCCTTGCGGCAGATATTCGAATTGCAACGGTAATTAGCCTTGGGCTTTCAGGGATTTTGACCGTAGGGGCTCTGGTCTTTGTCATACGTCCAGCAAACGTTTTATTAAGTACTTACAAATCTGACCTTACTTGGAAGGAGAAGTTATTTTTGTCCTGGGTAGCACCTCGTGGCGTGGTAGCCGCCGCGATTGCATCCTTATTCGCTGCAATTTTGGACAGCGAGGGCATTGCGGGAGCTTCTGAATTCCAAGCTCTCGTATTCCTAACAATCGCCGTGACCGTTATCCTCCAAGGTGGCACCGCTCCCATATTGGCTCGCGTCTTGGACCTGCGGCTTCCGGTTAGGGACAGTTACGTGATTCTCGGCGCAGAAGATCTTTCATTTTCTCTAGCGAACTGCCTGAGTCAAAAAGGACAACGTGTCATTTTTGTCGACAGCAACCCAAACCATTGCAGGGCCGCCCAAGAACGTGGGTACCAAGTTGTCTATGGCAATGCAGTGGCTTTCACTACTCTATCCCGCGCCAGACTCGAACGGGCCTACGCGGCTTTGGGAATTACCTCCAACGACGAGGTCAACAGTATGTTTGCGAGAGAGGCCTCTGACGACTTTGACGTCCGCCGTACATTCGTTGCAAGGTCGAGAGAACAATCTTCCGTGCGTGATCGGCTTCTAGAAAAGCAGGGCAGCCATGCTCTTTTCGATGCTCCCACAGATGTTGACCGATGGAACGTTCGCTTCAGACACTCATCGGCTTCAGTTCGGAGAATTCTTTACATGGGCCTCAAAGAGGATATTAAAGCAAGTACCCCAGGATCGACGGATGGATATGTAATGCTCACCGTTGAACGCGACGACTCGATCGAACCCATGTTTGAAGGATTTGAAGCGAGAGAGGGAGATCGAGTGAACGTTGCGATTCACGAGCCAGAGATCGAAAGCGTAATCCAGCACCTAAACCAGAAGGGCTGGGTAATGGATGACGGAGACGGGGGGAGCCTCCCGGAAAATATTGCTGAAAAAAAAGGCCTCTAAGATTAGCTCGTAAAAGTTTAAAGACGAGACTTTTCATCGCAGTCATTTTGCCGTAGAACCAAGGGTCGGTTGAACGAACGAGACTACAGGGTGTAAGACTACCCTTAGCTGACTGGAAGAGGTGATCGTTGTCGGATCAAAGGTCCAACACGAAGAACGAACAGAACCGTTCTCAAGACGAAATCGTACGAGAAGAACTAGAACTCCTGGACTTGGTTTCTGTGGGTCTAGAGAACCGTTCAAGCTCATCTATCGACGTGGAAAAAAGCGTCATAAAAGAGCTTGAGATCATCCGTGAAGAGCTCCTCAGTGGAAAACCAGACATGCTCGAACGCTCGGCTCTTACTACACGGTGGACTGTCCAGTCATCCCTTCTGAAACGTCTCCAAGAAAACCGCGCAGCTCCAGTCGTGGATCCAGAGTGCCCCTATTTCGCCCACCTTTGCTTAGAAGAAGCAGGTAAAGAACGGAATGTCTGTATCGGGCGTGCAACCTGTCTCGAAAACGGTTTAAGGATCGTAGACTGGCGTCATGCTCCAATCGCTAAAATTTTTTACAGATACCGACAGGGCGAATTTTATGAGGAGGAGGTCAGCGGACAGACACGAGAAGGGGAGGTCATTTCAAGAAGAACGGTCTCTATTTCAGGAGGGAAGCTCCTCAGAATAGAAGCACCTGAAGGAATCTACAATTCGTTAGGAGAAAACAACTGGGAAAGAAAGTCGAATAAGACACCAAAGCTTGCAGGAGGCGAGGGCTTTGCGCTTCGTTTTCACACTGAAGGTCAAGGTTCAGAAAGAAAACTCGGAACAACGATTTTAGGTAAAACGGATCGGATCGATCGTCGGCTTCCTGATATCGCTGGATTGATAGATCCCGCCCAATTTTCCCTAATTTCCCGGCCATCATCAGGGTTCGTGGCGATCAGGGGGGCTGCCGGATCGGGTAAGACCACCGTGGCACTTCACCGAATTGCTTACCTAGCTTACGAGGATGAAAGTTTAAACTCAGCGGATACGCTTTTTCTCGTCTTTTCACCTGCTCTTCGTGACTACGTCGCACACGTTCTTCCTGCTCTTGGGGTACCGAATGTGAGAATTCTTACCTTTGGCGAGTGGGCGGGCGATCTGCGCCACAGGCTTTTCCCCCGACTTCCACGAGCACAAAGGGCGAATACCCCTGGACTAGTAGAAAGACTGAAACTTCACCCAGCTCTCGGAAAAGCTCTTGAGGCCATCGTTTCCGACAACCCCGGCACTGCAGACGTCAATCAAGTAGTTGATGATTGGGGTAGCGTCCTCACGCAAGTTGATATCCTTGAAAAAGTCTTTAGAGAACACGCGCCCGATGCCTTTAGCAGGAGGCAACTCGAAGAAATCTGCACTTGGTGTCGGAAAGCTCACGAAGAACTCTCGAACGCGTTAAGCGGTGATCCAAATGCAAAGCCGGAACTTGACCCCGAGGACGACGCACTTCTTCTGAGGGCTTGGCAATTACGGATTGGGCCCCTTCCAGGTGCTAACCAACGTTCTCTTGCTTATAAACATATTGCCATTGACGAGGTACAAGATTTCTCTCCTCTCGAGGTTAGAGTGCTGCTGGACTGTCTCGATGAACAAAAAAGCTTGACCTTGGCAGGAGACACCCAACAACACCTGGTCAAAGACTCCGGATTTACATCTTGGGAGAAATTTTTCAACGATCTGGGAATAGCGGGAACGGAAGTTAACACACTGGAAGTCAGCTATCGGTCCTCACGACCTATTACGGACTTTGCACTATCTGTACTTGGGGAACTCAGAGACGTCAACACGCCTGTTACTACAGTAAGAGAGGGGCCGCCCGTCGAATGTTTCGAGTTCACCGATGAAGGTGCCTGTGTCGCGTTCTTGGCTGAGTCTCTTTGCACTCTCGCCAGCGAAGAACCGTTAGCATCCATAGCGCTCCTTACTCCGGACGAGCAAATCAGCGAAAGCTACTACTCTGGTCTATCGGATAGCGACGTACCAGGTATACACCTAGTGACTCATCAAGACTTCCAATTCGGTCCAGGTGTTGAAATCACTGAAATTGATCAAGCGAAAGGACTAGAGTTTGACTATGTAATCATTATTTCCGCGAGTGCCGTCCATTATCCCGCTAACGCAGAAGCCAGGAGACGACTCCACGTCGGATCCACTAGGGCTATTCACCAGCTTTGGCTTATGACGACAGAACCTATCTCTCCAGTTGTTAGCGAAAGCATGTTAAAGAGTGAACTCGACAAACCTTCAGAAGAATGCGGTTGAGAAGAGACCCTAGGAGCCCATAAATGAAAGAATCCCCCGCCGATGCCCCATGCCCCATCTGTACAAAAGATTCTCCAAAGCTATTGGGCAAAGACCTCGCTATTCAGCTTGGCACTCTAAAAAGCGAATGGCAGGCAATCGACAATCATCACCTGGAAAAGCGCTTTAGTTTTAAAGACTTCTCCTCTGCCCTGACCTATGTAAATCACGTTGCTGCATTAGCTGAAGAGGTAAACCATCACCCAGATCTTCATCTTTCGTGGGGGCAGGTGATCATCGAGGTATGGAGCCACGTAATCAACGGAATTTCTCAAACAGACATCGTCTTCGCCGCGAAATGCGACAGAATTTTTGAGGAATTGTAATCTTTCATCAATGTACGGCTAAGCTACAGCCATGGCGAAATTAGAATTTTTCTTCGATTGCTCCAGTCCCTGGACTTATTTGGCCTTCCATGAGATAGAAAGGCTCGCGCGCGAAACAGAAGCGCGCCTCGTTTGGAAACCGTTTCTTGTTGGCGGAGTTTTCAACACCATCAACCCCAGCGTCTATCAATCCCGCGAAACTCCAGTTTTACCGAAAGCCCGGTACATGAAAAAAGACCTTCAAGATTGGGCACGTTATCGCGGAATCAAAATCGGTTGGCCTGAGGTCTTCCCGGTTAATAGCGTAAAAGCAATGCGCGGGGCCTTCCTTGCAATCGAAAAGGAATGTATCGGTCGCTATGCCAGAAAGGTTTTTGAAGCTTATTGGGGAGAGCTTCGGGACATCTCGAAAGATACAGTTCTGCGGAGCGTCGTTAATGCCGTTGGCTTAGACGAAAGCGAATTCTTCGATGCGATAGCAATGCAAAAATATAAGGATAAGCTCCGCAATAATACCGAGGAGCTCGTTGAACGCGGAGGCTACGGAACCCCCACTATATTCGTGAACGAAACAAATATGTTCTTTGGACAAGATCGCTTATCTCTTGTCCGAAAAGCTTTAGAAGAGGCAGAGTAGATTGAATGAGCAACGATAAACGTGGTCGAAAAGTAGCCATCGTAGGTGCAACTGGTGCCGTTGGTGAGGTCCTTCTATCGATACTTGAAGAACGAAATTTCCCAATCAAAGACCTTCGGCCATTAGCTAGCAAAAGCGATGGGCGATCTGTGCGTTTCAAAGGAAAGAGTCTTCCTGTAATGGAAACTACGGAAACGGCATTTCAGGACATCGATTTCGCTTTTTTCGCAGCGACCGGCTCCCTCTCCAAAAAGCTTGCGCCGGTTGTTGCAGAATGCGGAGGAGTCGCGATCGACAAATCAAGCACTTGGCGACTTGATGCATCGGTTCCATTAGTCGTCCCCGAAATCAACCCCAATGCCTTGGATAAGCACAAGGGAATCGTTGCGTGCCCGAATTGCACAACCATTGGCTTCGTCATGGCCTTAGAACCCATTCGCCGGAGGGCAGGACTACAAAATGTGGTAGTAACAACGATGCAAGCCGTAAGCGGTGCCGGGAAACCGGGATTAGAAGAACTTGAGAGTCAACTCGAATCTATTTCTCGTGGCGAGGAACCTCTTAATTCGACATTTGCCGCTCCTATAGCCGCGAATGTTATACCGTTATGCGAGGGTTTTAGACCAGATGGATTTTCTACCGAGGAAGTGAAGTTACTTTTCGAAACTCGGAAAATATTGGATTCCCATTCCCTCAACGTTTCCATGACTTGCGTTCGCGTTCCCGTCCCTATCGGACACTCCGCATCGATATTAATAGAGACGGAAAGCCCACTCTCGCCTGAAGAGGCACGAAAGGCTTACGAAGCCTTCCCCGGTGTTCGCCTATTGGATGACCCCGAAAATAATGTATTCCCCACTCCACGAGATGCAGCTGGTACTGACGACGTTATCATAGGCCGAATTCGACGCGACCTCGCGTCTCCTGCGCTTTGGGTATGGCAGGTATCGGATAATTTACGAAAAGGGGCCGCGACCAATGCAGTGCAGATCGCTGAGGAGATGATGGCCCGCGGTCTTAAGTGAGATTTGGCCTAACTCCAAACTTTCTGGTCGTGGGAAAGTATATTCTTTTCCAAATACCAGGTTGGGTAGCCGCGATAGGCCTCGCCTGGTGGGCAAGCAGTAGTCTGGGACTAGAAAAATTCTGGGCAATTGTGGCTGTCGTACTATGGATCGTGAAAGATGCAGTTCTTTACCCATTCGTTCGAGCAGCATATTCCATGAAACCAGGCGAAGGAGGGGCTCCTAAGAAAGGCGCTATTGCGACCGCAACCGAAAATCTCAATCCAGAAGGTTATGTTCGAGTGAACGCCGAGCTTTGGCGTGCCAGAATATCAAGGGGAACTAGAGCGATCAAACCTGGAGAAACCGTCGAAGTTCAAAAAGTGGACGGCCTAACTCTTATAGTGTCCGCTACCGACCCAGAATAATTCTCGATATCGAAAGAAGATGAGATAATCTTTCATCCCTTTCTTCTAAAGAACCATCACCAGGTGAAAGCTCCCGAAACTCAGAGTCTTCAAGAGCTACAATGGCTTGCGCACTAAGTGTAAGATTCTCCTTTGCCGTCAGCTGTGCGGCGGAAATAGCCACTCGCACACTCTCGCAGTCGGTGTTGGTTTTCTCTAGAAACTCCAAGAGCAAATCGATGGAACGCACAAATTCACCCCTTACCGACATAATCTACTTCGCACCCCATTGATTCCAATGAGTGAGTTTCGCCGCTGGAACACGTGAGGCTGGCTTGAAATCTTCCCCAGAGTAATAAGCCATCGGCAAAAGCGCAGCCTGTGTAATATTTTCCGGTAGGCCGAGGATTTTCGCAGTCTCTTTTTCTTTTACAATATGAAGCGTTGTCCATGCCGAACCTATCCCTCGCGCACGCGCGGCCAGCATGAAGGACCAAACTGCCGGCAAGATTGAGCCATAGTTGGAAGCCTGGGTTACTGGCATTTCAGATTCCACTCGTCCATGAAAGCAAGCCAGAAAATAAACAGGAGCCTTCTGCATGTGTTCAGCGAGGTATGCCGCTGAATCCAGCACACGTGGGGTAGACTTCGCCCGTGGATCATCTGCCGAATACTCCTTACGAGGAGATTTATAATATGCCGCGAAGATCGGACGATAAAGGTCTGCGATAGCTGTCTTCTTATCTTCGTCCGTAACAAAAACAAACTCCCACTCCTGTCTATTCCCTCCCGTCGGAGCCTGAATTGCAATTTCGAGACACTCTTCGAGAACTTCTCTTGAGATAGGTCGAGAAAAATCAAGTCTCTTACGAACTGATCTCGTGGTCGTCAAAATATAGTCAACGGAGGCCAGGTCAAATTGGCTCATCTGCTTTCTCCCTAGTCACTAAGATCATATGCTCGCGCCATATCTTCGTCGCGCGTAGCAATCAGCTTGGCAAGATCAACAATAACCTTACACTGTTTCACAGTCGCATCATCTTGCATCTTTCCATCGATCATCACAGCACCGGTTCCGTCTCCCATTTCTTTTAAAACGCGATTGGCCCATCTAACTTCTTCAGGTGGAGGACTGAAAACACGTCGAGCAATTTCAATCTGGACAGGATGTAATGACCATGCTCCTACACAACCCAGAATAAATGCGTTTCTAAACTGATCCTCACATGCAATCGTATCCTTAATGTCTCCAAATGGACCGTAGAACGGTAAAGCACCAGTCGCGACACATGCGTCGACCATTCGAGCAATGGTGTAGTGCCACAAGTCCTGCTGAACAGACGTACGCTCAGCTTCCAGGTTGTCGGGATCAGGATCCTTGCGCACTACGTAGCCCGGATGACCGCCTCCTACCCTAGTAGTCTTCATTCTTCTCGAAGCAGCGAGGTCGGCCGGACCAAGACTCATGCCCTGCATCCGAGGGCTAGCAGCTGCAATCTCTTCGACGTTAGCCACCCCAAGAGCGGTTTCTAGAATTGCATGGATAAGGATTGGGCGACTTAGACCAGCTTTAGCTTCTAATTGAGCTAGGAGTTGATCAACGAAATGAATATCCCATGGCCCCTGAACTTTTGGAATCATTACTACGTCAAGTTTTTGACCTGCCTCAGAGACAACTCTTAGCATGTCATCTAAAAACCACGGACTGTCTAAACTATTAACGCGGCACCAAAGTTGCGTATCACCGAAATCGGTAGATTTTGCAATCTTGACCAGTCCTTCCCTCGCAGCAATCTTATTATTTACCTGCACCGCATCTTCAAGATTTCCAAGGAGGATATCTACCTTTTGAGACAACTCAGGTATCTTTGCCGCCATTTTTTCATTACTCGGGTCAAAAAAATGAATCATTCTAGATGGACGTAAGGGAATATCAGTTAAGGGTCTAGGCGCGCCTATCGCTAGCGGCTGCGTAAAATCGCGAGGGTTTCGCATTCAAAAATCTCCTGAATAGTTTCAAGGATGAACAAAGCCATCCTTACTCATGTCTACTTTAGCGCTCTAAAAATCTGCGTAACCTGGAACACGAGGGAAAGGTATTACATCTCGAATATTCGACATCCCAGTCAGGAACAGCATTAACCTCTCGAAGCCTAAACCAAAGCCTGAGTGAGGGACCCCGCCGAAACGTCGAAGGTCGAGATACCACTTATATCGGTCGAGTGGCAATCCAGCCTCCATCAAGCGCCGAGACAGTACGTCATGGCGATGCTCTCTCTGAGAGCCTCCAATTATCTCACCTATTCCAGGTAAAAGCACATCCACTGCCCTCACAGTCTTCTCGTCATCATTCACATACATGTAGAACGCCTTGATGTCCTTTGGATAGTCCGTCACTACCACGGGACCTTTTACGTACTCCTCACAAAGAAATCTTTCATGCTCACTTTGCAGATCGGCCCCCCAGGAAACAGGAAAGGTAAACCCTTTCGATTTACCTTTGAGGACTGCGATCGCTTCAGTGTAAGTCATGTGGACTGGTTGGGTGTTCACGGCGTTTCTTAGACTGTTCAAAAGATTTCTCTCAATGCGTTCGTTAAAGAACGCTAAGTCCTCTTCACAATCCGAAAGAACCGCTTGAATGACTTCCTTAAGAAAATCTTTCGCGACTTCTATATCCTCTTCAAGATCGCAGAATGCCATTTCAGGTTCCACCATCCAAAATTCTGCCAAATGACGACTCGTATTTGAGTTTTCTGCTCTGAAAGTTGGTCCAAAAGTGTAAACGTCGTGCATCGCCAAAGCGCCAATCTCAGCCTCTAACTGTCCCGAAACTGTTAGATGTGTTTCATCACCGAAAAAATCTTTTGAAAAGTCCTCCCGACCATCTTCCTGAAGTAGACGTTTTGCATCTAAAGTCGTCACGCGAAACATCTCGCCAGCACCCTCCGCATCTGACAAAGTTATTATTGGAGAATGGAGATAAAGAAAGTCCCGTGTCTGAAAGAAATTATGTACCGCCATGGTGGCTGCATTTCTTACGCGCCAGACCGAACCGAGTGTGTTAGTTCGTGGCCGTAGATGTGCGATCGTTCTAAGGAACTCGAAGCTATGACGCTTCTTCTGAAGGGGATAGTCGTCCGCCACTTCCCCTACGAGATCAATCCCTTTTGAGAGGATCTCGTATCTCTGGGATTTTCCAGGGGAAGCAACTAACTCACCAAATACGCTGACCGCACAACCATTTTTTAAAGTCTTCACCAGAGCTTGGTAATTAGGCAAATCCGGTTCTACAACAACTTGAATACCTGAAAGACAGGATCCATCATTCAAATCTAAAAAAGAACGCTCCTTTCCGTGTCTTGCGCTTCGGAGCCAGCCCTCTACTCGAACTGACCCCCCGGCACATGAGCGTCGCTGTAATTTCGAAATCCTGTCGGCTGGCATCGAGATCCCTCCGTCAAATTTAAGCGATACCTAAATGGATCTTTAAAACCACGAAATATACTGCCGGCCTGGATACCGCCCGCTTGGGCCTTAGGCTTCTGCGTGTATATCCATCACGGCGTGTAGCAAATCGATCGCCTCCGCCTTTGGTCGTTGGAAAGAGTTACGACCCATGATAGATCCAAATCCGCCACCTTCCGCTATACCGCGGATCTCCTCAAGGATTTCGTCTCGGCCTTTAGCAGGACCTCCAGAAAAGATGACGACTCTACGCCCATTAAACGCGCACTGAACAACGTGTCTAA
>Ga0310344_10002048_pt1 | contig 15235 bp, 15 predicted proteins | sample HC15DNA20200_MG_FD_203801 | JGI IMG/M metagenome (GOLD analysis project Ga0310344, IMG submission 203801) | Marine microbial communities from station ALOHA, North Pacific Subtropical Gyre - HC15-DNA-20-200_MG | ecosystem: Environmental > Aquatic > Marine > Oceanic | place: Pacific Ocean: North... | reverse complement strand
AGAAAATCAGATAATCTACAAATGCCTAAAGAAGGTGTTTGAAGAGTCTTCAGTAATAGACATCTCATCTATACTTGCCGCAGCAAACGACTTAGGATTTAGTGAAAACTTTAAAGATAAAGAGGCGGTAGAACATCTTCGTGGTGTCTATAATTTTCCAATCGAGTTGGAGAATGTAAGAAACCACGCGGTTAAAATAAGAAAGCTTCAGCTAGCCAGAGACATACAAAGACAAGTAAAAATTGTCCACGCCAACATCTCTGATATCACCGGAGACGAAAGCGTAAACGAAATAATCAGCATTGCGGAAGCTCCAATCATGGAGTTGTCCCATGCTTTTAACAGGTCTGATAACGACAAGCCAGACAAGATTGGCTCAGATATAGAAGAGTACGTTGCTCACTTGGAAGAAAACCCGACCGACATGGTTGGAATCTCCAGTGGATACGCAAGATACGACGAGGCCATAGGTGGTGGGTTTAGAAGAAAGTGTGTGGATTTAGTTGCGGCAAGACCCAAGGTGGGAAAGAGCGTATTTGCAGACAACGTGGCCCTTCATGTGTCAGGAAAGCTCAAGATACCTGTCTTGATGCTTGACACTGAAATGTCAAAGGAGGACCACCTAAACAGGATTCTTGCCAACCTTAGCGACACCAGCATCAATGACATTTCCACTGGAAGCTTTGCAGAAAATGATTGCATCAGGTCTAAAGTAAAGGAAGCTGCAAGCGAAGTTCAGGACATTCCATACGACTATATCAGTATAGCCGGAAGGTCTTTTGAAGAAACCCTTTCGATTATGAGAAGGTGGATTTTCCAGAAAGTTGGCTTCGATGAAAATGGTCGCGTAAACGATTGTCTGATTGTATACGACTACCTGAAACTGATGTCTTCTGGGCAGATTAGCGACAGCCTTAGAGAGTTCCAAGTCCTTGGTTTCCAGATGACATCGCTTCACAACTTCTGTGTTCAATACGACTGCCCGTGTTTGTCCTTCGTCCAGTTAAATAGAGACGGCATAACCAGAGAGACTACTGATGTTGTCAGTGGGTCCGACAGACTCATCTGGCTCTGTACAAGTTTTTCCATCTTTAAAAACAAGAGCATAGAAGAAGTGGCAGAAGACGGGGATGATAACGGAAACAAAAAACTGGTTCCAATCATATGCCGTCATGGGCCAGCACTTAGCGACACTGACTACATAAACATGACTATGCATGGAGAGCAAGCTAAGCTCATTGAAGGAAAAACTAGAAATGAAGTTAAGTTGAGAACTAAAGAAAAGGATGAGGGGTTCATAGTCAATGACGATATTGAGTCAGAGTCGGAAGAAGGTACAGACCAAAGCTTGGAGAGGCTATCGGAAATCATCGATGAAGGAAAAGAATAGCAACTCTAAGATAGAACATCTTCAGGGGCACATGAGGTCAAGAATTAGAGACATACTTGACTATTTTAATATTGAATATAGAGAATACGATGAGTGGATTTCCTGCCCGTGCCCAATACATGGCGGCGACAATCCTACTGGCTTTACTATAACTATTGATGGCGATGAGGAATATATCGGGTTTTGGAGATGCTGGACAAGGGCATGTGAAAAAGAATACTACAACGATATCTTGGGTCTTATCCGGGGACTGTTGAGTATAGAAAAAGGTGAGGACGCCTCTTTCTCAGAAGTGGTTAGCTTCTGTGAAAAGTTTATCGGAGAAGACATACTAGAACCTCCCCCACCGCCAAAGACCAACAGAGAATTTCTTTCTTCTGTAAATGTTTTAAACCAAGGCATAGAACAAAATAAAACAAACATTACCAGAGAGAAGGTAAGAGAAAGAATATCTATACCATCTGAGTACTATCTCAACAGAGGGTTTTTGCCCGAAACACTAGATAAATATGATGTTGGCTATTGCAACGACAGAAATAAACCAATGTATAGTAGGGTGGTTGTTCCTGTGTATGATGACAACCATGAATATATGATTGGATGTGTGGGAAGAAGAACTAATAATAATACAATGGGTAAGTGGATAAATAGTAAGGGGTTTAAGAAAAGCACATGTTTATATAACTACTGGTACGCAAAAGAACATATTCTTAGGACCAAGGCCGCCATCCTTGTGGAGGGTCAGGGGGATGTCTGGAGATTGTCCGAGGCAGGAATTTTCAATGCTGTTGGAATGTTTGGTTGTTCTTTGAGTGAGCAGCAGCGTATAATACTAGAGAGGTCTGGAGCCTTGAGTCTAGTTATTCTCACAGATTCTGATGAGGCTGGTCAGGTTGGCAAAGAAAAAATTAAACAAAAGTGCGACAAACTATTCAACTTATACTTTCCGTCGTCCAGTAGCAAGGACGTGGGTGACATGAAGATAGAAGACATCAAATCCAATCTTTTGCCTCAGATTGAGGGTTTAGTATGAACCACAAAATACTTGGACTTTCTGGAGTAAAGCGAAGCGGAAAGACTACGTGTGTTAACTTTCTGCATGGTTACGAGATGGCACGCAACGATGTCATTAAAAACTTTGAGCTTAACGACAGGGGAGAGCTTTTAGTAAACGCCATATTTACTGACGAGAGAGGTGAAGAAACAGAGGGCATGGGCGTGTTCGATGTTCACAGAACAGATGACGATTTTGCTAATTACGCATCGCAAAGAGTATGGCCTTACGTAAAAGCGTACAACTTTGCTGACTCACTTAAATCTGTAGCGATGACGCTTTTTGGATTGACAAGAGAGCAGTGCTATGGAACTGGTTCTCAAAAAAATGAAAAGGTAGCCATTAAAAAACCGGGCAGCAATAAGAAGTTCACCGCAAGGCAGTTCTTGCAGCATTTTGGAACAGACATGTGTCGAAGTCTTAAGCCAGACATATGGACATCCTATCTAATAAGACAAATATCTGCTGAGCAAGTTGGCCTTGCGCTAATAGGCGACTGTAGATTTCCCAACGAGGTCAACGCCATCCACGAAGCCGGTGGCAAGGTGATAAGATTAACCAGAAGAGTTAACAAAGACAAGCACGAAAGCGAAACTGCCTTAGATAACTTTAAAGAATTTGATGGTATTATTGACAACTCAGAACTAACGGTGGACGAACAATGTAAAAAACTGATAGATATTTTAGGGGAATGGGGATGGCTAAGCTCGGAGCTAAAATAGAAAAGCCTTGGGGCTTTTATGAAGATATACACAGAGAAGATGTTGTAGTATTCAAAAAGATTACCGTTAACGTTGGTGGAGAATTATCTCTACAAAGACATACCAAGCGTGGCGAGTTCTGGTATTGTGTGTCTGGCAATGGAACTATGATTTATAATCAGACTGTGTGGAAAATTTCTCCGGGCTACAACGTACACATCCCAACAAACGTGGTTCACAATATTGTAAACACAGGCAAGGAACCTTTGATTATATATGAAATGCAACATGGAACATGTTGTGAAGACGATATAGTAAGGCTTAAGGATAAATATGGCCGCTAGGTTAATCTCTGTTACACCAGACTCTGAAACTACTATTGGATATTGCGCTAGAGTAAGCAATCCAAAAAATCAGGAAAACCCTGATGTAGATAAACTTCTTGGCTTTTGTATAAAGCATGGACATTGGTCAATATTCGAAATGGCAAACATGGTAGTAGAAATTAATACTACCAGAGGTATAGCTGCCCAAATTCTTAGACATAGAAGTTTTTCTTTCCAAGAGTTTAGTCAGAGATATGCAGAGGCCGAGGGTTTTGAAGACATTGAACCCAGAAGACAAGACAAGAAGAATCGACAGAACTCACTGGACGATTTGTCAAAGCACGATAGAGAGTGGTATAAGATAGCTCTTAATGAAGAGAATAGAAGGTGTTATTCCAAGTACAAGGAGGCACTTAATAGAGGCATAGCGAAGGAAAGCGCTAGATTTTTGCTGCCACTAAATACAAAAACTCGTATGTACATGAACGGCACTGTAAGAAGTTGGATTCACTACATTCAACTAAGAACCCACGAGTCAACCCAGAAAGAGCATCAGGACATAGCAAATGAAATCAAGGGCATTTTTATTGAGCAGTTCCCCGTTACCTCCTCCGCATTGGGATGGAAATAGTGTACGTTACTTATATAAGAAGCTCTTCTTATAACAACTATGACTTTTGTCAACAACAGTACTTCATAAACTATGTTCTTGGTTACCCCTCTGGCTCTAGTAAAAAGGCCGAGATGGGAACTATCGTTCACAAGGTTATGGAGTGCTTGGCGCGTTCAAAGAAGGCCGTTCAAGACAATAAAAAGAGTTACAAAGATGACGCCTTGGGAAGAATTAGAATCACCAAGGACAAGATGCTGTCTTCTAAGTATGTTGACTCTTTAATAGATAAGAGCTATGAGCATTACGTTTCTGAGTCGTCTCATAAATATGCTCCTAGGGATTATAGAGACTGCGTGAAGTGGTCTCATGCTGCCTTGGAATTTAACAAGGGACAGTTTGACCCTAGAAACAGAAACGTCATAGCCCCAGAGCCTCATTTCGATATCGAGATTAGAGAGCCTTGGGCTAGATACGATTACACCATGCCTGATGGGTCCGAGGTCAACGGATACCTTGCAATCAAAGGGACCATAGATTTGGTCACAGAGGTCTCTGACGGGGTCATGGAGGCTGTAGATTGGAAGACCGGTAGAAGAATAGACTGGGCAACGGGTCAAGAGAAGGACTACGACAAGCTATCCAAAGACCCACAGCTTTTGCTTTACCATTATGCGCTGTCTCATCTTTTTCCAAACTATGAGCAGACCATAATGACCATCTTTTATATTCGAGACGGAGGCCCGTTCTCGCTTTGCTTTGATGAATCTGATAAGAAGCTATTTTTAGATATGTTAAAGAATAGGTTTGAGGAGATAAAAAATAACCAGTCTCCTGAACTTCTTTCAAGTGAACACAAGCATTGGAAATGTACCAAGCTTTGTCACTATTATAAAAACAATTGGCAGGGCACAAACAAGCCAATGTGTTCCCACGTAAGAGATGAGATAAATAAAAACGGTATAAACCAGACTGTTGATGAGTGTACCAAAGAAGGTTTCACTCTTGGATATTATTCAGCACCGGGGTAAACCATGACTTGGGTTCCTCTACATTTGCACAGCCACTACAGCTTGCTGGACGGACTGTCCAAGCCTAGCCAGATAGCCGAGAGATGTGAGAGTCTCGGATATACTTCGTGCGCTCTTACTGACCACGGAACAATATCTGGAGCCGTTTCTTTTGTCAAAGCAATGAAAGACAAAGGAATCAAACCGATACTTGGGTGTGAGTTATATCTCTCTCAAGATTCTGCAACAATTCAAGACAAAGAAAACAGAACTCTTAGCCACCTTGTTGTTCTTGCAAAAAATAAAGATGGTTGGTCTGACTTAATTTCTATAGTTTCAAGAAGTAATGATGAAGATGTCTTTTATTTTAGACCTAGAATTGATTTAACTATTCTAGAAGAGCTTAATAAGAATCAAAACTTAATATCTTTTAGTGGACATCCCGGCAGCGACCTTGCCAATGTTCTATTTGTTAGTTGGAAAAAGGCTTACAATTCTAGGTCATATGAAGAAGCAGCCAAGCATCTTAAAAGAAACTGGTTTGAAGAAGCAAGCATGCTTCTGTCTAGATATATAAAAATCTTTGGTAAGGAAAACTTCTACATTGAAATACAGCTTATAGATAAAGAGAACTTTCCCGCCGCTGAATTAATAGCGGAGTGCTTAAGAGAACTTAGCTTGATTAGCGGAATTTCTCCTGTCGCCACGGCTGACTCTCATTACCCCACCAAGGAAGATGCTCCAGACCAGCGCATGCTTCTTTGCTCGGCTATGAAAACTACCCTACAGAAGGTAGAGCAAAAGCTTAATGAAGGAAGCGACATAGGGCTTTCAGGTTTCTTTAGGTCTGATAATTACCACATACCAACCCCGGAAGAAATTGAAATCCTTCACACCACAGAAGAGATAACAAACACCGGTGTGATATCCGACTTGTGTAAAGAATATAATATACTAGGACATCCTATCCTTCCAAAGTTTTCATGTCCAGAAAATCTCAGTGAAGATGAATATCTTCGCTTTTTGTGCAGAGAAGGGTGGAAGAGACTGCTCATAAAATCAGGCAAGATAGCAGACGAAGACTCCACTCAGGCATATTTGGAGACAATTAAAAAAGAACTAGAGGTAATCAAAGACGCAAATCTAGCTGGTTATTTCCTAATTGTTAGAGACATAGTAAATCACGTCAAGGAAGAAGGATGGCTTCCGGGTCCGGGGAGAGGGTCGGCTGCCGGAAGTTTAATCTCCTATTTAATAGGCATCACTCAAGTTGACCCCGTAGAGTTTGGATTAATTTTTGAACGCTTCTATAATGCTGGAAGAAATACAGATGGTCATATCTCTTTGCCTGATATAGATATAGATGTACCAGCGACAAAAAGAGATGAGGTTATAAAATATATCCGTTCAAAATATGGCTATCATAATGTTGGACAGATGATTACTTTCTTAAAGCTTCAGGGAAGAAGCGCGTTGAAAGAAGTTCTCAGGGCGCACGATGCCTGTTCATATGACGAAATGAACGCCATAACCAAGACGCTTCCTCAAGAGCACGAAATCTCCGACCAACTTCAGGACATGGATGAGCCTTCAATAATCATGTGGTCTTTAATAAACACTCCCGAGGAGCTTAAAGACTATTGTCGATTAGACGAAGACAATAATTTAGTTGGACCATACGCAAAGCTTTTTCAACAGGCAATGAGAGTTGAAGGAACTTACAAATCCCAAGGAAAGCACGCCGCTGGCGTGGTTATTTCCTCACACAACCTAAATAAAGTCTGCCCAATGATTAGAGAATCTAAAGGCTCTGATAAAATAGCTGGACTAGAGATGGTTGATTTGGAAGCTATGGGACATGTTAAATTTGACATTTTAGGTGTGAATCTTTTAGATAAAATTATGGGTATTAGTAGTCAATTATCATGCGGAGTAATAGAGGTTTAATTAATGGTTTCCAATAAGCAACTATACAAAAAGATTATTCAAGATGGATGCGCTGTAGAATATAAGCAACTCAGCATATGTATTCTTAGTGATTATTACAAGGGATACTTTGACGGTATAATTTATCAAGTTGATTGTGAGCATCCAAAGGTTAAACATAGCGAGTTGTATAAGAGTCTAGACAAAGCTGTGTCTAAATTCTTAGAACTTAAGAGGAAAATATAATGAGTTTTAGCAAAGGTAGAATCGGAGAAGACTTTGCTAAAGGCGTATTAGAAAGCTGCGGAATAAAGTGTTCCAAAAATGACGACTATGAAAAGAGATATGACTACGACCTAGAGTGCAAAGTTGGTAGAAAGTATTTTACTATAGAGGTAAAGTATGACTACAAAGCAGAGGAAACTGGCAACATAGCGATAGAGCACCACAACACAAAAGTAGACCGCCCCAGTGGAATCACTGCGACAAAAGCTGACTTGTGGGTCTATGTTCTTGGAACCGGTGACAAGCTAAATGCGTGGGTAGTAAAATCACAATCGCTTAAGAGCTTCCTAGAAGAAGTACCTCCCTTCAAAGAAGTTGTGTATGGCGGGGACAATAATGCTGCCTTGTACATATACAAAAAGGAAGACATACTTGGACCTCTGTTTATTAGAATGGATGATTTAGAAGAAGACGGATTGAAAGCCCTAATAAAAGGATTGCTATGAACTATAGAGACATAATTGTTTTTGATTTTGAAACAGGAAGTAGAAACCCCCACAAGACACAGCCCACACAAATAGCCGCCGTGGCTATTCACGGGAGAAAGCTGACCGTACAGCCGGGTGGATATTTCAACAGTGAAATCAGACCTATTATTGACGACGAAGAGGCGATTGCTGCCGGTCTAGACCCCCTAGAGGAAGAGGCTCTGGAAATCACCCACAAGGATAGGGAGTCTTTGGCCAAAGCTCCTCACCCTAAACAGGTATGGGAGAAGTTCTCAGATTTTGTCAACAAGTATAACTTTAAAAAAACATCTTTCTATGCACCGATACCTGCTGGTTATAACATAAACGGCTTTGACATGCCGATAGTTACTAGAATGTGTAATCAATATGGGCCTAGGGATGATAAAACTGGCGGGCAAAAACTCTTTAATAAAGCATACAAACTAGACGTAATGGACCTAGTCTGGGTTTGGATGGAAAATAATCCAAACGTAAAATCTATAAGTATGGATTCAATGAGAGACTATATGGGAATAGATAAAGAAGGTTCCCATGACGCTCTAAAGGATGTTAAAGATACTGCAAATATAATGATAAGATTTTTGAAGTTTCATAGAGCACTAGCATCTAAAACACAATTTGAAAAGGCGTTTGCAGATGGAAAATCTTACATTTAAATGCGGATGCAAGTTTGAATTAAAGGACCACTCTCCCGCTGGGAATAACAGCACTCCGAGTATAGACATTGATATATCTAAAATTGACTACTCGTGTTCCAAAACTTGGGACATAATCTGTGAAGGAAAAACAAAGGGTGTCTTTCAGCTTGAAAGCAATTTAGGTCAGTCTTGGGCAAAAAGAGTCAAGCCAAAGAGTATAGAAGAACTGGCCGCTTTGTCTGCTCTTCTGAGACCGGGATGCCTTAAGGCAATCGTGGACGGCAAGTCCATGACGCAGCATTATGTTGACCGCAAGCACGGCGAAGAGGAAATAAGCTATCTACACGATTCCTTAGAGCCAATACTGAAGTCAACTCAAGGAGTTCTGGTATATCAAGAGCAATCAATGAAGATTGCAGAAGTCATAGCAGGGTTCAATCTCCAAGAGGCAGACAATCTTCGCAAGGCAATCGGCAAGAAAAAAGCCGACCTCATGGCAGACATTAAGAAAAAGTTTTTAAAGGGGGCGAAAAAAAAGGGTGTTGTATCTAAAGAAATTGCGGAGGAGATATTCAGTTGGATTGAAAAATCTAATCGTTACGCTTTTAATAAGTCCCATGCTGTTAGTTATGCTGTTTGTGGTTATTGGTCTGCTTACGTTAAGGCACATTTTCCCCTCAATTTTTACTGCAACTACCTATACTACGCTAGAGGGAAACCAGATTCCCAAGAGGAAATTAGAGAGCTAATTTCTGATGCAAAACTAAACGATATAACTGTCACTACCCCCTCTCTAAAATATATGTCCGAGAGCTTTGAAATTAGAGATGGTCTAATAACTTTTGGATTCAAAGATATAAAATATATAGGCGAAAGCCAAGCCAAGAAGCTGTTTAATTCTATTAAAGAACAAGAGACTAGATTCCGCAAGAAGATGTCTGATTGGACATGGTATGAATTTTTGGTTCATGTGTCGGGATTAAACACAACAAAAGTAATCTCTTCTTTAATATTGGTTGGAGCACTGTCTTTTTTTCCAGACCACGAATCAAGAAGTAGAACTCTATACGAATTTGAAACTTGGCAAAAGCTTACGGCCAAAGAAAAAGACTGGATTAAAGAGCAATATACATACTGGGACAATCTTTTTGATGCGCTATTGGCATTGAACCCCACCAAAAAAGATGGTGGTGGAACAGCAAATAAAAACAGACGTGAAATAGTCAAAGACCTAATCTATCAACTGAAAAATCCTCCTTACGAACTAAAAGATTTCCCAAATGATATCGCTAATGAGGAAGACCGTCTCCTCGGCGTGTCTATTACATATTCCAAAATAGATTCATGTGACACCAGCATGTCAAATGGAACTTGCAAAGAATTCATTGACGGAAAGCCGGGTAAAATGTCTCTAGCTGTTGAAGTTAAATCTTGCAGAGAGTGGGCCATCAAGAATGGTAAGATGAAAAATAAAAAGATGGCGTTTATAACTGTTGAGGACAACTCCTGTGAGCTTTCTTCAGTGATAGCCTTTCCAGAAACTTGGGAAGAAAACAAGGAGTTGCTTGTTAAGGGAAATACTGTTCTCATCATAGGAGAACGGTCAAAAAAGAAGGACAGTTTTATTGTTCAAAGGGTTTCTCAAATTTGATTACATGATAACTTATAATATAAAATGTGCTCTGAATCAATATACGACTTCTTTAGAAGTCACAAATATTTTGTATCCGTCTATCCTGACATAGATGCAAATGCATGCCTCGTAGAGTATCCACAAAGAACCTGTGTAAAGCCTGTCTTTGATGGATTGACTAGCGTGTATGCTTTTGAAGAATTAAATGAAGCTTATGAGACATCTGGGCTAAGCTATGTTTCCACTAGTTTTCCTTCTCACTCTTCAGACGAAATTCAAACTCTTGAAACTAATATTTTTATTCCATGTCCTAGATACGCTGCCAGAACTCTAGTATACTATGACATATACTATAAAACCAAAAAGATAAAACTTTCACCCGAGATTATATTTTTACTAAACGAAAAGGGGCTGGGGGAAACCCCGTTCTCGCTGTATAATATATTTAAACCCGCCCTATCAAAGGAAGAAGGGTGGAAGGAATCAAAACTTGCTGGCTTTATGTTTCTAAAAATAGAAGATGAGGAGACAGATTTGGCGTCTGGGGCAATAGAAGAAGATGTCCTCGAAGGATATCGGTTACTGGATACGATTCCACTCTAAGGAGATTTTGGAATGAACTCTTGCAGTTTTGTAGGACGCTTTGTGAAAGACCCGGAGGTCCGCAAGGCAAATGGCGTAGACGTTTTAGATTTTACCTTGGCTATCCCAGAGTACAGAAAGACCAAGGAAGGCAAAGTTAAAACTGTGGACTTTCTAGATTTTGTAGCTTGGGATAGCGGCGCTTCAACTATTGCAAAGTATTGCCTTAAAGGAGACAAGATTGCTGTAACCTGCTCCGCAAGGCAGGAAAGATGGAACGACGACAGTGGCAACAAAAGGTACACCATTAAATTTCGTGTTAACAAGTTCGATTTAATTAACAGCTTTCGAAATTCTGACGAAGATTACGAAGAGGATTCTTCAGTACGCGCAGAATCGGAGACTGAAGAAGCTACAGTGTAATATGGAAGAGAACAATGTTGGGCTAAAGTCTGAGCAGCAACAGGTCATGGATAACTACGGCCTTGTTGTTTCTCAGGCTTTAGCCTTTTGTTCTTCAAGGTCTTCAGATTTAGAGGACTATATACAATCTGGACTTATTGGCCTTCTCAAAGCAATAAGAAAGCACGACCCTAAAAGAAGCAAGCTTTCAACTTATGCCACGACATGCATAAGAAATGAAATAATTAAGTATATAAACAAGAACAAGAAGCATAACGTAAAGAAAGTTCCCCTTGAAGATATAGAGATTCCAGAGAAGAGCATAGACTGGGATACTCTAACCGACTCTTTGTCAGAAGAAGAAAAATCTATACTTAAACTTAGACTTGGTAACAACTCTTATAGAGAGATTTCAGACAACATGGAACTCTCTAGAAATTATATAAAATCTTCAATGAAAACAATCCTAATTAAACTCAGGAAAGACTTGGGATAGATGGTTGGTTCACAGAACTTAACAAGAAAGAGAAGAATCCTTTTCTGCGGGGAGGCTTCCTATCTAAGCACTGGCTATGCGACGTACACCAGAGAGGTTTTGCGTAGGCTTCACTCAACTGGTAAGTATGACATAGCGGAACTTGGAACTTATGGCAAGCCAGAGGAACCTGAAATTAAAGACGTTCCTTGGAAATTCTATCCAAATATACCGGACGTAAATAATACAAAAGCTGTTGAAGAATACAACTCAAACAATACAAATCAGTTTGGTGCTTGGAAATTTGAATCGATATGTCTGGATTTTAAACCAGATATAGTATGTGACATACGTGACTTTTGGATGATGGAGTTTCAGGAAAGGTCTCCGTTTAGAAAGTTCTATAACTGGACCATAATGCCAACGGTTGATGCCGCTCCTCAACACAAGCAGTGGATTTACACTTACGCCAATGCTGATGGCGTATTTACCTATTCTGACTGGGCACTGTCCTCTCTTAAAGAACAAAGCGGAGCATCCATAAACTGTCTTGGGAGCGCTCCCCCCTCCGCAGACTCATCTTATTCTCCCGTGCAAGACAAAGAGGCTCATAAAAGAAGTCTTGGGTTTGAAGATGATGTAAAAATAATTGGAACAGTTATGCGAAACCAAAGACGCAAGCTGTATCCAGACCTTTTTGAAGCATTCAGATTGTTCTTAGACAAGAGTGGAAGGACCGATGTTTATTTATATTGCCACACCAGCTACCCCGACCTCGGCTGGGACTTGCCAGAAATAATGATGAAGAATGGGGTAGCAAGCAGGTGCTTGTTTACCTATATTTGTGGTGAATGCGGATATGTATTCCCAGATTTCTTTAAAGACGCAATCTCTCAATGCAAAAAATGCAACAAGTACTCCGCAAAACTTTCTAATGTCAGGCATGGCGTTCCGGTAAACATACTGTCCTCAATAGTTAATTGCTTTGACCTATATGTACAGTATGCAAACAGCGAGGGGTTTGGACTTCCTCAAGTAGAAGCCGCCGCCTGTGGGGTTCCGGTTATGAGTGTCGACTACTCTGCTATGAGCAGCGTCATAAGAAAACTCGGAGGAACCCCCCTCAAGCTGAAAACCCTCTATAAAGAGCTAGAAACCGGATGCATGAGAGCAGTCCCCGACAATGAGTACGCTGCGCAAAAGTTTGCAGAGTTCTTTGATTTGCCTCAAGCTATGCGTATGAAAAAAGGTTTTGAATCAAGAAAACTTTTTGAAGAACACTATCAATGGGACCGAACAGCCCATAAATGGGAGCAAAGATTTGACTCTGTAGAAATTCTACCTGAATCTGAAACTTGGAAATCACCGCCAAGAATTCATTCACCTAGCGATGGATATCCAAAGGGATTGGATAATAAAAATCTAGTGGACTGGCTTATAATAAATGTTTTAGGAGAACCTGAAAAGCTAAACTCCTACATGGCCTCTAGGCTTGTCAGAGACTTGAACTATGGGCAGAGCACAGAAGGAATGGGTGGGATATATTATAATGAAAACTCCCTTTTAGATTCGGCCCCCAAGACTATTTTATTTAATGCACACGATGCCTATAAGCACATGCTAGAGTTGTGCAACAGAAGAAACTATTGGGAGAAAATGAGGCACAAGGTTCTATCATGAAGGTATTATTTGTAGGACACTATAGAGAAGGAACGGGTTGGGGAAACGCAGCCATAGACTACATTCTGGCAATGGATTCTGCTGGAATAGATGTTGTTTGTAGACCAATAAAGCTTAACTCTAGAAACGTAGACCTTCCAGAAAGAATACTTGAACTTGAAAACAAAAGTTCTTCTGGGTCCGACGTATGCATACAGAATGTTTTGCCGCACCATATGGATTACAATGGAAGGTTTAAGAAGAATATAGCGCTTTATTTTATAGAAACCTCTTCTTGCGCTCATTCCATCTGGCCCAACAGAATAAATCAGCTTGATGAAGCTTGGGTGTGTTGCAATCACAATGTGGCAGCTTCTAAAAATAGCGGCATAGATATACCGTTGTCAGTAGTTCCTATCCCTTGCGATGTTTCTAGATATGAAAGCAGCTATGGTAAGCTTAATGTAGAAACAACCAAAAACACGTTTTGCTTCTACTTTATTGGAGAAGTGACTAGAAGAAAAAATCTTGCAGCATTAGTCAAAGCATTTCATTTAGAGTTTTCTCCTAACGAACCAGTATCTTTAGTCATAAAAGCAAACAAGTTTGGAGAAACACCAGAGTCTCTATTTTTACACATACAAGAAATTTGTGAGCAGGTAAAAAGAAATCTAAAGCTCTACAAAGACACTAAAGACTACAAGAAAGAAGTTATACTAACACAACATCTAACAGACGAAGATATGCTTAAGCTTCACTCGTCAATGGACTGTTTTGTAATGCCAAGTTTCGGAGAGGCTTGGTGCATACCGGCATTTGATGCGATGGGCTTTGGCAATACTCCTATTTGTACAAACGTTGGGGGAATGGCAGACTTTGTTCAAGATGGTGGGATTCTTGTTGATGGAAATCCCGAGCCAGTATTCGGAATGGTGGATACTTTTCAAGACATATGCACTGGACAAGAAGATTGGGTCAACATTAACATAAGACTTCTACAAAATTCAATGAGACATATATACACTCTAAAAAACACAAACAAGAATGTATACGAACACAAAAGAAATCTTTGTAGAAAAGATTCATACAACTATTCTCATGAAAATATCGGAAGACTGATTAAAGAAAGGTTGGAGAATGCCAGCTAGCCCTATGTCTGCCATATCTAGGGCGGCTACCCGAGAACCGGGGGAGCCTCTTAATATACTAACCTTTCCAACGCACGAAAGGTACGAAACCTCCCTGTCAAAAACAGGGCATAACTTTTATTCAATAACTAACGATACAATGAAAGACTGGAAGGTTGACCACGGAGATATTCCAGATAATTATCATATCTATAAAGCCGAAGGAAACTCTATAAATGTTCCCCTCCATTTAGATTTTGATTTGATATTCTCTCAGAGCAAGTTTGGACAATTTGAGATATCCAAGAACATAGCAAAATCTCTACACCTTCCAATTGTTACCCTAGAACACACACTTCCTCTGCACAAGATTGCGGGCGGGTGGCCGCAGGAACAATTTCTATCCTTCAGTCAGATGACCGGGTGCAGAAACGTCTTTATATCTGATTACAGCATGAAGGAGTGGGAATGGGACAAAAGAGAGGATAGCAGAGCCATTTACCATGGCGTAGATTCAGAGACGTTTTCTCCAGATGAAAGCTTACAGAAGACAAACCACGTGCTATCTGTGGCAAACCAGTACAAGAAGAGAGATTACTGCTTGGGATACAGTCTGTGGAAACGGGTAACCAATGGACTCCCAACAAAGCTGGTTGGTGACAACCCCGGAATGTCTGAGCCTTCTAGTTCTATTGAAGACTTGGTTTCTTCTTATAGAACCGCAAAGGTTTTTCTCAACACTTCAACAATTTCCCCAATTCCAATGTCTCTTCTTGAAGCAATGTCGTGTGGATGCGCCGTTGTTTCTACCGCAACTTGTGTTGTCCCAGAAATAATAGAGAATGGGGTGAATGGTTTTATCACAAACTCTCCAGAAGAGATGAAATACTACGTAGAACTCCTTCTTTCAGATGAAGTAGACTCCATGCGCTCTTCAATGGGAAGGG
>Ga0310344_10002047_pt1 | contig 15241 bp, 14 predicted proteins | sample HC15DNA20200_MG_FD_203801 | JGI IMG/M metagenome (GOLD analysis project Ga0310344, IMG submission 203801) | Marine microbial communities from station ALOHA, North Pacific Subtropical Gyre - HC15-DNA-20-200_MG | ecosystem: Environmental > Aquatic > Marine > Oceanic | place: Pacific Ocean: North... | reverse complement strand
CTACTCAATATTCTGGATCTGTTCTCGCATTTGCTCAATGAGAACCTTGAGTTCGACGGATGCCGTCGACGAATCGATATGGGATGATTTTGATCCGATTGTATTTGCCTCGCGATTCAATTCCTGCATCAGAAAATCGAGTCTCCGTCCGGCCGGTGAGCCTTTTTCCACAACACGTCGTACTTCCTGCAGGTGTGCTTCGAGCCGGTCCAATTCTTCTGCCACGTCCAATTTCTGTATTAGCAATGCACACTCCTGTTCGACCCGGCCGTTATCGAGATCTTGTAAATGTTCCTGTAGTCGTTGTAAATAGCGATCGCGGGTGAGTGCGATTATCTCTGGTATACGAATACGCAATTCCGTAACTTGTGTCTCCACGCCGTCGCAGCGCTGTGAAATAAATTCATAGAGTTTTTCGCCCTCACGTTCCCGCGTTTCGATTAGTTGATCGAGTGCTTTATGGAACCCACATATAATTTCTTTTGACATAGTGCTGATTTCTTTTTCCCCCACTTCAAGAACACCAGGCCATTGTAAAACGTCCATCGGATTTAAGACGTGACTCGATTCAGCTAATTTACTAATTTTTTTGGCTGCACCAATCACTGAGCGAGCATATGACTCATTGATGACAATCCCGCTCGCATCGGTATTTGTTTCAACGCGGAGGTTACAATCGATTTTACCGCGGTGTACTTGTTCGAGAAGTTTCGCGCGAAGTTCAGATTCCATAAAGCGGAAGTCATCCGGTAAGCGGAAAAAAACCTCCATATACCGATGATTAACCGAGCGCAGTTCCCAGGTAAATTGACCAGCGCTGCCTTTGTATGCGCACCGCGCAAACGCGGTCATGCTAAAAATCATACGACTCTCCTGGTCTGGGTGCTAGGGCCGTTTTCAAGGTTATCTGCACTCATACGCAATCTCTGCATCCCCGTTGTATATTTTAACGGTTCATGTTTCTTCGTCATAGTAAAACACGGTTATAATTAACATTCCTCCAACTTTAGGCCTCTGTTGATCACATGACTGACCGCCCCAGTGGTCGCGCACCAAATGAAATGCGCACAATAAAATTTTCGCGACACTATACGAAGCATGCCGAAGGCTCAGTCTTGGTCGAATTCGGGAACACTAAAGTCTTATGTAACGCTACGGTCGAAGATCGGGTTCCTAGTTTTCTGAAAGGTAAGGGTGAAGGTTGGATCACGGCGGAATACGGTATGTTGCCTCGCTCGACGAATACCCGCATGCGGCGTGAGGCGTCACAGGGGCGACAAGGCGGGCGGACACTAGAGATCCAGCGCTTGATTGGACGTTCGTTGCGTGCGGTTGTGGACCGCGGTGCACTTGGCGAGCACACGGTAACGATCGACTGCGACGTAATCCAAGCGGACGGAGGCACGCGAACGGCGGCGATAACGGGCGGTTACATTGCGTTGGTTGACGCGGTGAGAAAAAGCCTCGAGGATGGCTCAATGAGCAGAAACCCGTTGCATGGTGCTGTAGCTTCCGTTTCCGTTGGTATATTCGAGGGCGTTCCTGTTCTGGATCTTGATTATCCTGAAGATTCGAACGCAGAAACTGATATGAATGTCGTTATGAATAACGCGGGCCATTTCGTCGAAGTTCAAGGCACTGCAGAAGGCCACGCGTTTAGGCGGGAAGAGCTCGACTCGTTACTTGATTTAGCAAAGCTTGGAATCGATCATCTGTTGATGATGCAGGAGAAAGTCCTGCGCGAGGAGTAGCGCATTCTTTCTACCACATGGTCAACATCGTTTTAGCTAGTGGTAATAGAGGTAAGCTCACCGAGTTAACAGATTTGCTCCGAGATGTCCCGGTAACCGTCGTGGCGCAATCTGATTTCAATGTACCAGAAGCAGCCGAAAGCGGTCTCTCATTTATCGAGAACGCAATTATCAAAGCTCGTAATGCAGCAGCGTTCACAGAATGCCCGGCCCTTGCTGATGATTCTGGGATCGCTGTTGACGCCTTAGCTGGTGCTCCAGGAATTTACTCTGCCCGTTACGCTGGCGACGGTGCGAGCGACGTAGAAAATCTAGAAAAGCTGCTTGCTGACACCGAACATGTGCCAGATGAACAACGTCAATGCCGCTTCATTTGTGTTGCCGCGTTCGTACGTAATGCAACCGATCCTTTACCGGTTGTGTGCGAGGGAATTTGGTCTGGGCGTCTTTTGCGCGCGCCGGTTGGAACGTATGGGTTCGGTTACGATCCAATATTTTATGTTCCGGATAGAAACTCTTCTTCGGCAGAGCTAAAATCGGAAGTAAAAAACGAGATCAGTCACCGGGCTCAAGCGCTCCGACAAATGGTACGAGTGCTAAGCGATGAATTCTCCTGCGCTGCTAGCTTTTCCTCGTGAAATTGACCGATCCAATTCCGGTTGGTTTGTATATCCACCTCCCATGGTGTACACGCAAATGTCCATACTGTGATTTCAATTCACACGAGACCTCGGGCGAGGTGCCATTTGAGTCTTATGTTGATGCGTTGTTACGTGACTTAGAAACCGAAACCGACCAACTCTGCGGCCGGTTAGTGGACACGATTTTCATTGGTGGTGGGACGCCAAGCCTATTTCCAGTAGTAGCGGTGCAGCGACTACTTGACGGCGTTCGTGCGCGAGTGAAATGTGTCGACGCGGTAGAGATCAGTTTAGAGGCTAACCCGGGATCTGCCGATGCATCACGGTTTGCTGGGTTTAATACCGCCGGGGTTACCCGACTGTCTGTCGGTGTACAGAGTTTCCGCGACCACCAACTTAAACGACTCGGACGAATACATGACGGTGCGGCGGCACGAGTGGCGTTAGACGCCGCTCGTGCCGCTGGCTTTAAAAATATTAATATTGATCTACTGTACGGGCTACCGGAAGACCAGTCAGGCGATAGTTTGAGCGATTTAATCGAGGCTTTAAATTACGAACCGGAGCATATCTCTTGGTATCAATTAACGCTGGAACCGGGCACGGCATTGGCGCGTAACCCACCCGTGTTACCTGAACACGATGCCATTGCTAACGAATTTGATACTGGTTCGGATTTGTTATCGGTTTCGGGCTATGAACATTATGAGGTCTCAGCCTATGCGCAGCCCGGGTTGCGTGCAGGACATAATCTAAATTACTGGCAATTCGGTGATTACATCGGGATCGGAGCTGGTGCGCACGGTAAGGTTACCGGCCCTGAGGGAATATTCCGTAGCCAAAAGCGACGCAACCCGTCGGCCTACCTGTCTCAGGCGGGTTCGCCTAAGTGCACCAAGCGGACGGGTCCGATAGGTGACGCCGAACTTATCACTGAATTCGCGATCAACGCTCTGCGCTTGCGTGAGGGATTTGCAGAGGATTTGTTTACTTCGCGTACAGGTCTTGAACGAAGCGCGCTTGCGACGGCTTTAGAACGGGCAGAGGGGAACGGCTGGATCGTTTGTGATGCTGGAGTCATACGTCCGACTCAACGAGGATTCCGTTTTCTTAACGATTTGCAGCTATTGTTTCTTCCTTAACAATCGACCGGAGACTTTGTGTCACTTCGCGTTTTAGAGATCCTCTAAGGAGCTCCGAAAAGCCAGGAAAAACATAAGCAAAGGCTCCGGAAGATTCCTGAGTAAGGCACCTCGTATTCGTATCTAATTTAGAAAAAAATGTAAGAGGAGAGATATTGTGACTATTGACACCAGGGTGCTCAAAACAATTGTTTTAGTCACGACCGCCACTCTGATATTGTAGTTACGGGCGTAGATAAAAGCATTGATGCCGGTCGGCATGGCCGCGAGCAGAATTGCTACTTGTGTCCACAAGGTAGAAACATTAAACGCCCAGCACCCTACCAGCACCAAGGTAGGGTGAACGATCCCTTTTAAAAGCACTAACACGAGTGATGCTTTGATATCACCCCGTATTTCATACTGGGCTAATCCCACACCTAATGCGACGAGGGCACACGCTGGCGCCGCGGCGCCGATTGTCTCAAGGATCCGAGCCGGAGTATCCGGGATCTGGACCAGTAGCAGGTTGGTTGCGACGCCGAGTGCAAGACTCAGTATTACGGGGTTTAACAGTAATTTTGCGGCAGCAAGGAGAACATTCGTGCGTTTGCCGTCGTGTGTACGTCCGTAGACTTCAATCATCCACGTGGTCGCCGGGAACAATAATGTGCTTTGAAAAGCTAGCAAGATGAAGAGGGGCAAGGCGCCGCGCTCCCCAAACGCACTTAACACTAGTGGAATACCCAGCATCACCATATTCGAATAGGACGCAGAAATTCCTGCGATACCTTGGTCTTGCTGCGACCAGCCGAAATGTTGGCGTGAGAGGATGATTCCGCCAAAAAACACCAAGAACGACGCGCCGTAGAACGCGAGGAGATAACCCCAAGGGAACGTCGCTGGCAATGTGGTCGTCGCTAGCGTTTTAAATAGCATCGCTGGAACTGCTACGTAGAACATGAACCCGGTGAGTCCCTCGGACGTGCTCGCAGTAAAAATTCCTGCGCGTGCGAGGCCATAGCCCAACAGAACGATACTAAAAACGGGCACTACAACATCGAATACGGCATTCATACTAGGCACCACGTGTCGGAGTTGCGGCTAGGCGGCACATATAGACTCGCCCACAGGAGTAGCCTGAAACAATTGCCGCCCCAGGTCTTCTATCTTATTGGTCGTCACGCACGTCCAACTATGAGAGTTCTTAAGTAGGTTTATCCCCAAGACGGAATTTGCGCAATCTATCTCCTGAACTTGAATGTGGGGTCCGCAGCACGGAGTCCACGGATTTTTCAAGCTCCCGCGCCTCGTCGGCTAAACGGGCGGCTGCTCGCATCATTTCGTGACCGGCGGCGACAAGCGTGATGTATTTGGTCGCGTCCTGCTCGACGAAGCATCCTTTTGAAGTGACTTCGGCAACAGACTCCGATACTTTTAGCGCCGCTAAAGCTTTAGCTCTGGCATAAGGGTTCGAAAACCCCCCAGAGATAACGGCTTTCTCAGGGGTAACAATTACTTTTGGCATATCGACCGTCCCCTTGGCCCTCAACTCCGCAATGACACGGTCTAGCTCGTCCTGGATCAAGCGTAGGACGCCTGTGGAAGCGAGTACTCTAATGACGTCCGCATTAAACAGAGACATTTCGGTCGGATCAAGAAATTCGCGTCGAGCACCTATCATAGGATCACAGGGCAGCACAAAAAACCCCTGATCTTTCGGTACGTTAACGACTGGATCACTCTTTGAACCTTTTTTATAGAAAGCTTTTTTCGATGGTCCGTCTGACACTGTAATGATAGGAATTTTTGCTGTCGCAACGGTAGAGCGTGATGTCTTGGGGCCAGGTAGAGCAGCATTCGGACTGACCATTAATATTAGATCGGGATCGTATTGGAGTGCCGATGCAGTCGCCAGCGCGCAGGCAGCGGGCTCTAGTTTCGCGCCGCTTGTAAAGGCCTTCACATCTAGGTCCTCCCGGTCAGCGCGTTCATCTAGTAGTAGATCAAGTAGGGGTGAGGCACCAATACAACCGAGTTTTAGGACGCCAAGTTTAAATACTATGCCGCTCATGTAATTTTCCTATCGAGGTAGTTCGAGAATCGATATTAATGTTGAGGACGGCATGCCTTGTGCGTAGTCGAATGACTTCTGATCGTAAGTTGGTCGTAAAACTAACTCCGGTTAGGGAGCTATCTGTGCTAACGTCCTGGCGCACGTAAATCATCTGGCACTAGTTCACCTTCACGAACGATTAATTCGTCATCTAACCATAACGAACAATTTTTCATTGGCAAATCGAAATGGCAGGCCGTATCGTTAGTACCACCAAATTCGATGTTAGGCCCAGTCGAGAACAGGACATTTCCATAATAAGAGCGACCATCCTGGCATATCCCGGGCGCTGAGACGTCCCACAGGGCGTGTTGGTTCAGACCCCAACCAATATGCGCGATACCGAAGGCTCCGGGGTCTTCATAACTCTCGTAGAATGTTTGCAATTTGTGTGCATCTTTACCGCCTTTAAATTCTGTAATGAAACCGTCACGTATTGTCATATCGATTGGTTCGCGGACAAACTCTTTATTCGGGAGGATGATGTCGTCTACATCCATTACCACGCGACCTTCAACCCCCGTCTCTGTCCCAATGCAGGCAAGGAAGCCGCTTGGCCAGTGATCCCAGCGACCAGGGGTCGCAGTATAACCATACTCGGTCACTACTCGTTTCAATCCCTCTTCACCACTTTTTAACTCGTAGATGACGTCCGTGCCAGCCTTATTCGTAAAGCGCAGTGTCTTAGCCGCTTGCACGCGTCGTTCGCCAACCTCTACCCGGCGTCGGATATCTTCGTCGGGAAACAAGCGTTTCAGAATTTCGAAAGGTTCTACAGCCAATAAGATCCGTGTACCTCCCGCTTGAAGTTCTAGTTGTTCTTTCGAAAATAACAACAGCATGAGATCGACTACCATATCCGAATCTTTAAGTGTTGCCATCGCGATCGGATCTTCACTCAAGGGGTTGACTCCGACTTTTTTAATCCGTTCTTCCGCGCCACCGCTCGCTGCACCGGCCGCGATATGAACATTGTTGACATCGGCGTTGAGGTTTTCGGCCGCATGGAGAAAGGCCTCGGCGTAATCTTGTAAATTATCCCCTTCGGATAACACTGAAACTTTTTCTCCCGGTCCGACGTTACATAGTAACAACTCATCTTCGAAAACTTTGACCATCTCTTCCATTGATGCCTTACTCGCCATATTGATTTCCTCCAGGAATCTAATTCTACTTAATGTTGCGCGAGAAAATCTAAAACCGTCGCGTTGAACATTTTTGGTGCTTCCATATAACTTAGATGGCCGACTCCAGCGATTTCTACTAGGTGGGCTGCAGGGATGTTTGCGGCCAAATCATACCCTTTCTGCGGTGAAATGATCTGATCGTGCTCACCAACTACTACAAGTGTCGGGAGTTGAATTGACGATATTGCGCTGCTTGCGTCAAAACTGCGGAGGCCTTCGGTTAGCACTTGTGCGTAGATTTCTTGGTCATTGCTCGCGACGCGTTCCTCTACCCACTCTGTAACCACTGAATCGCTCGGTCTGGCCAGCGCCTGTGTCGACACAAGTTTTGCGTACTCGTCCATCGATTGATTTTGAAGTGCTGCGGTGCGTGCGGCAAGTACGTCGTCAGCGATGCTAGATTGGCTAGCAGTGTGACACAAAGATAGCGAACGACAGAGCTCTGGTGAGTCTAAACCCAAAGCGATACCGAAATACCCTCCCATGGAGGTGCCGACGTAATGAACGGGGTCGAGATTCAAAATGCGTATCACGCTGGCAATATCTCTTGCGAAATTTTCGACTGTATATAGTCCAGCTCCGCGCGGCCGATCGGAGCGTCCAAACCCGCGTAAATCGATCGCGATCACATGGTAGTGCTCAGAGAATGGCCTCACCTGATGCAACCATAAATCGCTGCTCATTCCGAGGCCATGAACTAGGACCAGTGGATCACCGGTGCCCCACTGGCGAACATTGAGGGCGATCCCGTCTATATCTATTCTAGGCATGCTACCCGCAATAGGGTGGCTAGGCTTGAGCCGCGGTCGGTCGCCTCACTGGTTCTTTGAACTGCGGCATCACTTCCTTGGCAAACAACTCCATATTTCTAAGCGCTTTTTCCTGCTCGAACCCTCCGATCCACATAAAGTTGATGAGATGATCTACGCCACCTTCGTCACGCATCCAGCGTACTTTTTCAGAAACAGTTTCTGGTGTTCCGAACATTCCGAGATCGTTGTAGATCTCTTCAAACGGGACGACGTCAAGCCATTCGAGAATATCGTTGTAGTTAGCGTACTGCGGAGATACCTTGCTCCGGTCGCGTTCTCCCCAAATCTTCGCGGCGGTTCGTACATACCACATTACATAGTCTTTTATGTCGGCTTTAACCTGAGCGTCACTTTCGCCTACATAGACAAATTCATTATGTGCCATCTGAAGATCAGTACGGCCTGCGCTTGCTGTTAAACGATGCCATGGATCGAAATAACTCGTTTTTAAGGTTTCGTAAGGACATAGGTATGGCCCGATTAAACCATTGATCCCGCGTGCAATTACCTTCTCTACGGTATAGTCGCTGAGTGCGGCCTGCCATAGCGGAGGATAAGGCTTGGTTAGTGGCTTCGGGAGGACGGATGTCTCCGGAATTCGCCAAAATTTACCATCGTATGAAAACTGCTCTTTTGTCCACGCTAAACGCAAAATTTCTAGAGACTCCGTGAAACGCTCGTCGGCTTCGTCCATCGATATGTCGAAACTTTTGAATTCAGCAGGTTGGTTGCCACGGCCTAGCCCAACATCAACGCGTCCCCCCGAAAGATGATCTAACGTCGCCCAATCTTCGGCGATTCTGATCGGATGTTGAAAGGAGGTTACTGCCACAGCTGTGCTAACTCGGATTTCAGAAGTACGCGCAATGGCATATCCCGCGAGTGCCGGGACTGCTGCGCGGCCATAAGGGCTGAAATGGTGTTCAGTCAACCATACCGTGTCGTAGCCAAGCTCCTCGGCATAGACAACCTGTTCCATTACATCGTTGAACGGTTCCGGTTTGCCGTCACGCACTTGGGGTACAAGTATTATTCCGAATTCCATTGCGGTGGCTCCTTTGGATTTTGACTGAATCAGTAAAGCGTATTTCCCTGCAAAAGCATAACATATGGTCCGATGCCGACAATCCGACGTTAGACAGTAGTCATTGCTAATCGATGGCGTAGGTGGCGAACGGGTGGGTCTCCCCCGGTCCTTTCCTAACATGCATCTCACGACGTGTTAGGTCCATAATAAAGGTTCCACAGCTACCTATGCGTTCACCAGGAAATGTGGCAGAAGGGTGGAACGGGTTATTGATCGCAAAATCTGCACCGTGCGTGTCAACCAAAATCTGCTTAAGTGTAGCGAATGTTCGCTCATCGGTGTTTGCAAGTAGAGCACGTGCGCGTGCCAAGCGGCGCGCCGTAGACGAATTCTCCTCGGTCACCTGAGCGGGCGCGCCGGGGAAAATACAATGATTCGTATGCAGATAAGCAGTGTTATATGGTTCTACCGTTTCGGCGCTAGCACCCATGAATTCGATGCTAAACGCATCATTGGCGACGTCAGCAATCAGGAAATGGCTTGATTTTCCGAAACCCGCACGTTTGATGGAGCGGCGAGCATCAGCGACACTTGGGCTTTCAAGAATAGCTCGGGCCAGTATGTGCACGGGTAGCCCATCTAGCGTATGTCGGTGATTGAGATAGTTGAGGCACACGCCTACGCCGGCACTATTCAATCCAATTTTCGCTAACATGCCGGGTTCGCTGAAAGTTAGGATCTTGCTTCCATCAGGACGTTCGTAAGTTACCAAGATTGTAAGTTCTTCAAAGCCCTCGAACCAATCCCAAGTCTGCCCTAGAAGGGCGCTTTGAGGAAAACATACGGTAGTACATTCGTCGATCTTGGCGTTCAGGATTTCTGTGCGTGCGTTGAGCAGGTATATCTGCCACCCGGGCATCTCAGAAGCTTCAGCGATTGCATCGAGTTCCTGGGTTAATTCGCGATTGAAATCCATGATGATCGAGCGCACATGTTTTGCTCGCGCAATAAAGTCACTTTCCGTCAATCGACTTTTGGCGAATAATCGTTCGTGGTAGACCTCGAAAGTCGTATGGATACGGTCACGGAGTGTTTCCCCGTAGGCGAGGCCGCGATTTTGGGCGTCGCCGATAAAGGTAAAATGCGGAAAGTGTTCGGTAATCATGGCTCGCCTCGAATAAGGGTGGGTCGAAATTTTATCGCAGGCGCGTACACTAATGACTGGGAGAAACGCGGACGGCCCTTTTAAACCCGCCGGTGCTCGTAAGTCGTGGTGCCAGCCGTCAAGCCCAAATCTAATCGACGCCTGGCCATATTCTACCGCGAGTTTTGCCTACGTCGTAGTGAGAAGGAGTGGTGTTGATGAAAACCGTGCTACAGCGTGAAAAACCTCACTTATGAGTGCATTCACGTGTAATCCGTTGCATCCGTTGTTTGGTGCAGAGGTAGAAGGGATCGATCTGCGTACTGCAACTGACGGTTCTTTGGCCACTAATATTGAAGCCGCGATGGATGATTTCGCGGTGTTAGTTTTTCGCGATCAAGTGCTCAATGAATCCGAACAGATGGCCTTCACTCGTACCCTAGGGCCGATTGATATGGGCTTGCTGCAAGTTCTGCAAGCGAAAAGTCGATTCAAAGAGGAGGGCATGATCGACATCTCAAATGTTGATCATGAGCGCCGTGTGCGAAAACGTGATGATCCAAAACTTGTTGCGATGCTCGCAAATCAACTTTGGCACAGTGACAGTTCGTTCAAAAAACCATCAGCAAAATATTCACTGTTATTGGCTTGCGTCGTGACTGAAAACGGCGGTGAAACCGAATTCGCCGACATGCGTGCGGCCTATGATGCATTGTCAGACGGTCAAGTTGCGGAGATCGAGACTTTAGTTGCGGAGCACTCCGCCTTTCATTCGCGCGCGCAGCTAGATGATTCGCAATACACTGAGGAAGAGCGGGCCTTATATCCACCGGTGCAATGGCCTGTTGTGCGAGAGCACCCGGGATCAAAACGGAAGGTTCTTTACATCGGCGTGCACGCGGAACGGATACTCGATCGAGCGGTGTCAGAGGGACGACTTCTATTGGCTGAGCTTTTGGAGCACGCTACGCAACCCGATTTCGTTTACCGTCATAATTGGCGTCCGGGTGATCTGGTCATTTGGGATAACCGGGCAGTACTACATCGAGGCCGTCGTTACGATCTGAGTCAACCGCGAGAGCTACGTCGCAGCACTGTCGAAGACATCAAGCGTTGATACATCGCTGTGCTCTCAAAATTTTGTTTCTCATGTTATGAAGGGAGATATCATGAACACGCAAGTATCGACCATAGGTGATCGGGACGACGTCCTCGGCCATTACATCAATGGTAAACACGTTTCTGACCGTGAGCGTCTGCAACCTGTGTCAAATCCTGCTACCGGCAAGAATGCTCGATGGGTCGCGATGGCAAACACAACGATCGTGGCGGATGCTGTCGCTGCAGCGCAGGCGGCCTTTGCTCCCTGGCGCGACACACCGCCGGTTAAGCGCGCGCAGATTATGTTTCGCTATAAACAATTGCTTGAAGAAAATGCTGATGCCGTTGTTCAGCGCATCACTGAAGAACACGGCAAAATCTTAAACGATGCCCTAGGGGAGTTCTGGCGTGGCATCGAGGTAGTCGAATATGCGTGCGGTGCGCCGGAGTTACTAAAAGGGGAGCATTCCAAAAATGCAGGGCCGAGTATAGATTCATGGTCTGAATTTCAGCCGCTCGGTGTTGTTGCTGGTATTACTCCGTTTAATTTTCCGGCGATGGTGCCAATGTGGATGTATCCGATGGCGATCTGTTGTGGCAACACATTTATCCTAAAGCCATCTGAAAAAGACCCAGGGGCTGCGATGCTAATCGCTCAGCTTTTCAGCGATGCAGGTCTCCCTGATGGCGTGTTTAACGTGGTCAACGGCGACAAAGAAGCCGCTGATGCCTTATTACATAATCCTGAAGTAGCGGCACTGAGTTTCGTTGGCTCGACGCCGATAGCGGAGTACGTCTACCAAACCGGTACTCTCAACGGGAAACGTGTACAGGCTTTGGGTGGCGCTAAGAATCACGCGGTTGTCATGCCTGATGCCGATATCGACAATGCTGTGAGCGCGATAATGGGCGCGGCCTACGGATCTTGCGGCGAACGTTGTATGGCAATATCCGCTGTTGTCTGCGTTGGGGACGATACCGCCAACGAAGTCGTTGGAAAACTGCAGAATCAGATAGGTGCTTTGAGGGTTGGCGACGGTACTGATAACACAAATGATATGGGGCCACTCGTAACCGCGGAGCACCTCGAGAAAGTTAGGGGGTACGTTGAACTTGGAATCGAAGAGGGCGCTGAGCTTGTGACTGACGGGCGCGGACTCCAGGTAGCCGGGCGCGAGAGCGGATATTTTTTTGGCGCATGTCTGTTCGACCAGGTTAGGTCATCGATGCGGATCTACAACGAGGAGATTTTCGGCCCGGTTTTATGTGTGCTTCGTGTAGGGTCTCAAGAAGAAGCGATGGATTTGATTGATGCTCATGAATTCGGTAACGGAACCTGCATTTTTACTCGCGATGGTGAAGCGGCACGCTACTTCACTGACAATATTAAAGTTGGGATGGTCGGGGTTAATGTAGCCTTGCCGGTACCGGTTTCATCGCATAGTTTTGGTGGGTGGAAGAGATCTCTGTTCGGTGACCTTTATGCGTATGGTCCGGACAGCGTGCGTTTTTACACGCGGCGTAAGACGATAACTCAGCGATGGCCTGCAGGTGGTGTGCGAGAAACGGCGCAATATGCGTTCCCAAAAAATAATTAAAAAGTGACGAACCACCTATTATCTAAAAGCAGAGAAGACACATATGAAATTTGGTGTATTCGATCACTTAGATCGGAACAGTTTGGAATTGGCGCAACAATTTCGTGATCGTTTGAAACTTGTTGAGGCCTACGACCGCGCTGGATTTTATGCTTACCATCTGGCCGAACATCATGGTACGCCGCTTGGAATTGGTTCCGCGCCGAGCGTATTTCTCGCTGCTGTCTCGGAGCGCACGGAAACATTACGCTTCGGTCCCATGGTATACACTCTTAGTATCTACCATCCTTTACGCGCCATCGAAGAGATTTGTATGCTCGATCAACTCAGTAGTGGTCGGCTAGAGGTTGGTGTTGGGCGCGGGGTGTCCCCAATCGAGATGGGTTTCTATGGTGTCGGCGAAGATTCGAGAGAAAAATACGAAGAAGTGATTAGCATTGTTTTACAGGGTTTGGTGTCTGGCCGGCTTAATTACTCCGGTAAATATTTTTCCTTCGAAGATGTTCCCCTGGAACTTAAACCGTATCAACGCCCATATCCGCCATTATGGTATGGAGTTGCACAACCCGATCGGGTTACATCTGCGGTTGCCAACAAAATGAATATCATAACGAATGGGCTGGTGACAGCAGTAAGGATGACAACTGATCGCTTTAAGGTCGAATGGGCTGAAAGCAAATTTTCTCGAGAACCATTTCCATTCATCGGAATGAGCCGGCATATCGTAATCGCGGAGACTGAAAAAGAGGCAATCAAATGGGCAGCACCGGCATATGAGAAATGGTGGGCTAGCCTGTTGCACCTTTGGCGCATCCATAATATCGAGATACCGGTAAATTTTCCTGAAACATTTGACCAAGCAAAGAGCGAAGGGCATTGTATCGTTGGCACGGCGCCAGCGGTGCGCGAGTTACTTGAGCAGCAAATCGAAGAGGCCGGGGTAAATTATTTACTCTGCCGCCTCGCTTTCGGTGACCTCCCACTTTCGGTATCGATGCAATCCGTGGCGTTTATGCAAAGTGAGGTCATGCCTGCGTTTTCGATCTAGAATGTCCTCGATTGGCTGGCACATAAAGAAACTAAAATCGCTGGACATGACTTAAAAGCCGTCCGCATCGTTAAATCCTTCCATTTCACCGCGAAATTTAGATTACGAGCAACTAATTACGTGATGATTATTTTGGACTAATAATCTAGTTAACGGTAGTACGTGCGCAGAGAGAATCATATCGAACTGAGTTTTTGCAGATAAATTTTCTATGAATATTTACGAGTGAGTTTAGCGGGTGTGCTCGCGGACGAAGGATCCGAGTTCTTCGATGGCCGCCTGGCCTTCATCGAGTCGGCTGGCAAAAATCTGCCACACGTGGATTTGATCTTTCCATTCACGTAATGTCACGTCGACCCCGGCTTTGGCAGCCTTGTCAGCCATGCGCGAAGAGTCGTCATACAATATCTCCCGCTCACCGACTTGGATGAGTAAGGGCGGCAAACCATCTAGCTCGGAATATATTGGAGCTGCCAACGGATGTCGGATATCAGCGCCATCAAGGTAGGCTAGCGCCATTTTAAGATCGAGATCCTGGCGAACCATGGGGTCAATATCGGCGCGAGAAGTGATGGAGTCGCCGGTACCTTCGAACTCTACCCAGGGCGAGAGCGGAGTCGCGCAGGCGGGGAGTGGATCGCCCGCGTCTCGTAGCGAAACGAGGGTGGAGAAGGTTAGTCCTCCACCAGCTGAGTCGCCTCCTATTGCAATGCGCTGTGGCTGAATGCCTTCTTGGAGCAGCCACCGATATGCCGCGATCGAATCTTCGAGCGCTGCTGGAAAAGGATTTTCGGGTGCTAAGCGATAATCGAGCGCGAGCACGCGCGCCTGAGCTTCACGCGAAAACCGTTCGCACATGTCGCGGTGCGAATTGACCGAGCCCATGATGTAGCCACCGCCGTGCAGATACACGACTACACGATCGGATCTGGCATCGGGCGCTGTGATCCATTCCGCGGCAACGCCACCTGCGTCTACCGGCTCTGACACCGCCCCCACTGTGTATTCTACATCTGAGAATAGACCGTCCCAGCCCTTTCGCATCACGTCCAGGGGTGTGTCGTCATCCCATGCCCCAAACGTCCTAGAGATATCGTTAATGACTTGATCAAGCTGTGCTTGGGACATATCTTAACCTCAGTTGGATTGTAAAGGTGATGCTAGTCTTATTTTGAAAACTTGTCAGTGGGCCGTTGCAGGCCAAGATTCTCCCGCAAGGTGCCACCTTCGTACTCAGTGCGAAACAATCGGCGTCGTTGCAGTTCGGGTATGACTTTATCGACAAAATCATCGAGTCCTTGTGGCAAATAGGGAAACATGATGTTGAAACCGTCACAACCCCAGGATTCGAACCACTCCTCCATTTTGTCAGCAATCGTTAATGCTGTCCCAACAATTTCGAGCGTACTGAAACTGCCGCCGACATACTGTGCTAGTTGGCCGATAGTAAGATCGTCGCGGGTTGCCATGTTGATTAATTTTTGTCTACCGCTTCTACTAGCGTTGCTTTCGGCGATAGCTGGTAATGGTCCGTCGAGGTCTAAGTTTGACACATCCGTTCCGAGTAGGACTGATAGGGTTGCAATACCGCTGTCGGGGTGGACCAGGCTATCGAGCCGCGCCTTCTTGGCTTTTGCTTCGGAAATAGAATCCCCTACGATGACGAATGCACCCGGTAGGATCTTGAGCGAGGCA
>Ga0310344_10002046_pt1 | contig 15244 bp, 11 predicted proteins | sample HC15DNA20200_MG_FD_203801 | JGI IMG/M metagenome (GOLD analysis project Ga0310344, IMG submission 203801) | Marine microbial communities from station ALOHA, North Pacific Subtropical Gyre - HC15-DNA-20-200_MG | ecosystem: Environmental > Aquatic > Marine > Oceanic | place: Pacific Ocean: North... | reverse complement strand
GCTTTAGCAGGATACTGCAAAAATATTAAAGTGACGATACACTCTGACCAATCTGTTTCTGTGGAGGATGATGGAAGAGGAATTCCTATAGATATGCACAAAGGAGAAAAAAAATCGGCAGCCGAAGTTATTATGACACAATTGCATGCTGGGGGTAAGTTTGACCACGATTCATATAAAGTTTCAGGAGGACTGCATGGAGTTGGTGTTTCAGTAGTTAATGCATTATCAGAAAAACTAACGCTGAATATATTTAGAGATAAAAAAGAATATATTATCGAGTTTGAAGACGGAAAAGCACTATCTCCATTAAAAGTTAAGGGTAAAACAAATAAAACTGGGACTCTAATTAATTTTACTCCATCAAAAAAAGTATTTTCAAATACAAAATTTAGTTCAAATACTTTACAAAAAAGAATGAGAGAGCTTGCTTTCTTAAACAAAGGATTATCAGTTAATTTAATAGATAAAACTAGCAAAAAGGTAAAAGAATATAAAAATAAATATGATGGTGGAATTCAGGAGTTTGTTGATTTTTTAGATAAAAATAAAGAAATATTAGTTAATAAAAATGATCTTAGTTTATTTAAAAAACCAATTTATATTTCCGGAACAAAAGATAATGTCGAAGTCGAATGTTCGTTGAAATGGAATGCGGGGTATTCGGAAGAGATGTTGCCGTTTGCTAATAATATTCATCAAAAAGATGGAGGAACTCACCTTTTAGGTTTTCGTAGTGCTTTAACGAGAGTAATTAATAAATATGCCACTGATGGAAATCTTTTAAAGAAGAATAAAATTGCATTAACTGGTGATGATACTAGAGAAGGGTTAACAGGGGTTTTATCTATAAAGATACCTGATCCTAAATTTTCTTCACAAACTAAAGATAAACTCGTTTCTTCTGAAGTAAGATTTATAGTTGAATCTATAATAAATAATAAATTGTCTACATGGTTTGATCAAAATCCTGGAGTTAAAAAAGTAGTACTATTAAAAATAGTACAAGCAGCTATAGCAAGAGATGTAGCTAGAAAAGCTAGAGAAGGAGTTAGAAGAAAAGGATCTTTAGAATTATCTGGTTTACCAGGCAAACTTGCTGATTGTCAAATTGGTAAAGCTGAAGGAACAGAACTATTTATAGTTGAGGGAGATTCAGCGGGAGGTTCAGCAAAACAAGGAAGAGATAGAGAGTTTCAAGCAGTACTTCCTCTAAGAGGTAAAATATTAAACACTTTTGTTGATCAAAATGGAAAGGGATTAAGAAATGGAAATGGAAAAGATTTAGAAACAAAAGCTTTTTCAAAAATGATGTCATCAAATGAAATAGTTACTCTTATAAATGCATTAGGAACAGGGTCAAAAGATTTTGATATAAGCAATCTGAGATATGAAAAAATAATTATAATGACGGATGCTGATGTTGATGGATCACACATAAGAACATTATTATTAACTTTATTTAACAATCATCCGTTTAATGAATTAATTGAAAAAGGTCATTTATATCTTGCCCAACCTCCCTTATATAAAATTACGAAAAGTTCAAAGGCTTTTTATATAAAAAATGAAAAAGAATTAGAAAATTTTTTGATAAAAAATTCAGGAAAATCAAAAAATGAACTTAAGAAAAATAATAAACAAACAAATAAGTTTTTTGAGCAAGAAAAGAGTAAATTAAATATACAAAGATTTAAAGGTTTAGGAGAAATGAATCCAGAAGAACTGTGGGAAACAACATTAAACCCAGAAAAAAGAATATTGTTGCAGGTTAAATATACAAATAACACTAAAGCTAAGTCTAAAAAAGATCAAGACTTGATACAAATTCTTATGGGAGACGAAGTTGCGCCTAGAAAAGATTTTATAATTAATCGAGCTTTAGAAGTTGCAAATTTAGATATATAATTTCTTAATGAAATTATTGGAGATATTTAAATCATCAAATGATATTCAATTAGATAAAAAAACATTAGTCGTATTAAGGTGGATTGCAATTATTGGTCAATTCATAACAATAAATTTTGTTTATTTAATTTTAGAATTAAATTTTCCATACATCTACTGCTTTTCTATTATTTTTTTTGGAGTTTTAACTAATATTTTTTTACAATTTAGAGTAAGTGAAAAACTTTTGAGTAATTTAAGTTCTTCTATGTACTTAACATATGATCTTTTGCAATTAGTAGGTCTTATTTTTTTAACTGGAGGTATAACCAATCCATTTGTAATTCTTTTAATTATACCAGCAGTAGTATCATCAACTTTTTTATCAATAAGAAGCACTATTAATTTATCTATTTTAACAGCAGTATTTTTAATAGCTTTAACATATTATTATTATCCACTTCCAAGTTTGGGTTTTTTACATTTTCACGCTCCTGATTATTATTTATATGGAATACCAATTGCCACTACAATTGGCTTAATTTTTTTATGTTATTTTGGAGCAAGGTTTGGTTCGGAGAATAGAAAAAGAAGAGAGGCTCTTAACAAATTAGAGATAGTTTTGGCAAAAGAACACGAGCTTAAAAGTATAGGAGTACAAGCTGCTGCAGCCGCACATTCATTAAGCACCCCTTTATCAACTATAAAATTAGTTTCAAGAGAGCTAGAAAAAGAGATTAAAGATAATAAATTTTCAAAGGATATAAAATTACTTCATAGCCAGGCATTAAGATGTGGTGAAATATTAAAGAAACTTTCTATGGCACCACTAAAAAAAGATGAATTTTTTGAAAACGTAAAATTAAGTGATTTATTAGGTGAAATAACAAACTCGTTTAAAGAAATTTCAAACAAAAAATTTTCTTTTCAAATTGAAAATGAAGATGATGAAGTTGTTATTAAAAGAAAAGCAGAAATCACCTATGGATTAAGAAATTTTATAGGAAATGCATCAAAATTTAGTAATTCTTTAATTGAAATACATTTAAAAAGTGACAAAAACAAAATACAAATAAAAATTTCTGATGATGGTCCAGGATTTCCAGAAGATATAAAAAATTTTTTAGGTGAACCATATATTCATACCAAGAATAAAAATATAGATGCTAAATCAGGATTGGGACTAGGAACATTTATTGGGAAAACACTTTTAGAAAGGATGAAAGCGAATGTCAATTTTGATACGAGTCCTACTTTACATGGAGCAATGGTAATTATTGAATGGGAGAAAAAAAATCTTCTTTCTATTTAAGTTTTTTATATTCAAATATATAAGAAATTATTTTGTAAGCTAATTTAGCAACTAAAAAATTATAAGAATTAAAACCTTTTATTGGCGATAGTTCATTTATATCTGCCCCAACAATATTGGAGTTTTTTGCGGCTATTTTAATTATGTTTAGAGTTTCCTCCCATAATAATCCGCCTGGCTCTGGTGTTCCAGTTGCTGGCATTATACTAGAATCTAGTCCATCAACATCAAAAGTTAAATATACATTTTTATTTTTAATTAATTGTTTAAATTTATTTAGATTCCATTTTAATTTATCTTTTGCCCAAAAAATATTAATTCTATGAGAATTTTTTCTTAAATAAGGAATTTCTTCTTTTGAAATATTTCTTATGCCAAAAGAAATTACACAAACATTTTTATTATCCAAACATCTTTTAATTGCGGATGCATGCGAGAATTTTTCACCGTTATAACTTTCTCTTAAATCTGCATGTGCATCAAAGTGTAATAAATATAGCTTTTTATATCTTTTGACAAATGGTGCAATACAAGCTGGTGTAATCGAGTGTTCACCACCCAATGTCAGCGGAAAAAGTTTTTTATTTAAAATTTCTTCATTTATATATGACATTTTTTTTAATGCCTTTTTTATATTTTTATCAATTTTAAATGGTTTTAAAGTTTTTATTCCAATTTTTTTGTATGGTTCGCAATTTAATTCTTCATCATACAACTCCACTTGGTGTGATGCTCTAATTATTTCTTTTGGCCCATTTTTTGTACCGCTTCCATAACTTACAGTTTTTTCTAAACCAAAAGGTACAATTATAGCTTTTTCTTTAAAATTGAATTTATTATCAATTCCAAGAAAACCCTTTTTGTTTGAAAAATATTTCACTTTTTAATCAAATATATTAGAAAAATTTTTAGGCTTTCTTTGCTCCCAGAGCTTACGATGGTAGGCATCACTAGCTATAAGCGGCAGGATACTCGTTGCTTCAGCAAAAACCATTTGTTCTTTTGAAACATCGACTTTTCCCCAAGAACTTGCCTCTTTTAGTGTAGAACTGCTGCAAGCACCATCTCTAGTGTCGGCAACAGTAATTTGTATAGCATATTTATGCATATCAACTTTTTTACCTAAAAGTTCTGCACAAACTACTGTATCTTGTACAAAATTCTTCGGCACTCCTCCACCAACCATAAAAAGACCTGAAGATTTAGATTGAATCTTTATTTCCGTTAGTTCTCTAAATTCTCTCACCGAATCTATAGTTAGGCATTTTTTTGGGTTTTTTTCTTGGTGCATAACCAATCCAAAACCTGCGCTTGAATCAGTAAAAGCTGGACAAAAAATAGGTACATTGTTGTTATACGCCGTTTCAATTAAAGAACCTTTTTTCTTAGAATTTGTTTTTAAATATTTTCCCATTTCTTTTATAAATTCTCTAGAAGTATATGGTCTAGGTTCCAATCCATTAGCTATTTCACAAATAATCTTATCACATGCCTGCAGCTCTTCTTCGTCGATATAGGTATCGTATATTCTATCAATATAGTTTTCTCTTAGCTGTGAATCATCTTGAAATTGTGATCCTTGATAATGTCTAAATCCTAGTGCTTCAAAAAAGTCCATATCAATAATTGAAGCTCCAGTAGCTACTATTACGTCGATCATATTATATTTAACCATATCAGAATATATTTTCATACATCCCGCAGCTGATGTTGAACCGGCAAGAGTTAAAAAAGTTGTACAATTTTTATCGGATAACATTTCATTAAATATATTAGATGCCTTGGCAGTGTCTCTTGAAGTAAAAGACATTTTATCCATAGATTCTATAATTTTTCTAGAATCAAAAGAAGTAATATCAATGTGTTCTACTGGTTTTTCTAAAAAGGTCTTTTTGTTATGACCTATTTTAGGATTTTTTGGATTGTTCATTTAAGCAACTAAATAATTAGAAGCACTATCTTTTTCGTACATAGACATTATAGGTTTATCTTGTACTTCAAAAATTTTATCAGAATAAAAACCATTAAATTTAGTTCTAAAAGTTAATGAGTATGCACCTAGTTGCCCAATTTCCACATAATCACCTTCTTTTATGTTATTAGGCAAAACAAAAGGACCTTTCATAAAGTCAGCACTATCACATGTTGGTCCATACAAGCTAAATGAAGTTATTTTTTTAGAAGTCATTCTTCCATTAGGTATCATTCTTATTGGTAGAACAAAGTTTAGAACACCAGCATCAAATAAACTTCCATAAGTTCCATCATTTATATAAAGTTTTTGTTTTTTTCTGAGCACAACTTTTACTATTGAAGAACCACTTTCAGCAACTAAGGCTCGTCCAGGCTCGCACAACAACTCAGGTTTGTTTTCTAATTTTAAAAGATCAAATGCTTTTTTAATTTCATCTATATAATTTTCTAGAGGTTGAGGATGTAGATCAGGGTAGATTGATGGAAATCCTCCTCCTACATTTATAAAATCTGGAACTATTTTAGTTTTTTTAATTATATTCCCAACTTCTCTTATTCCTTTAGAATAAGAAACGGGGTGCATACACTGTGAACCTACATGAAAACTCAAGCCAACTTTTTTTGCATGTTCTTTTGTAAGTCTTAATAAACCTAGGGCTTCACTAGGAAGCGCCCCAAATTTTTGTGACAAATCAATTTCCGCATGTTCATTTGATATTGAAATTCTAACATAAAGAACTAAATCTTTAGCATTATTTGTTGCTTCAATAATTTTTTGCAGTTCTTCTTTTGTATCTAAGACAAAATCACGAATATTATAATTAAAATAAGCTTCTCGTATATGTTCACGATTTTTAACTGTGTTCATGTAATATACATGAGCTTTTGGAAATATTTTTTTTACTAACTTAACTTCATTTATTGAAGCGACATCAAATCTACTAATTCCACTATCACCAATGTGCTTTATTACTTTTTCATTAGGATTAGTTTTAACGGCATACAAAATTTTTCCTGGAAATTTATTTTTAAACCAGTTGCAGGCTAATTTAATCGAATTTGGCCTTATGCAATAAATCGGATCTACTGGTCGAATCTTATTTACTAGCTCATCAACCGAGTTAAATTTTTGCATCTATTTATACCCCTTTTTTGTTAAAAAAAAATTTATAAAAAAAGTTATATAATTTCGTATTTATAGAAAACGAGAGTAATGTAAAGCGATAATTTCCCCTGTTGAAATTTTTTTTTTAATACCTACATTGTTTATAAGTTAGTAAAAAAAAGATTAAAAATTTATTTATGGATCAAAAAAAAACAAATACTGAAAAAAAGCCCGATTTTACTGATAAATCGATGCTTATTCTTGATGATGACAATCCTTTAAGAGATAGATTAGCCCGTGCTATGGAAAAAAAAGGTTATAGGGTAACTCAAGCTGAAAGTGTAAAAAAAGCAATATTGGAGGCTAGGAAGTCACCCCCAGCCTATGCCGTATTAGACCTAAGGTTAAATGATGGAAGCGGACTAGAGGTAGTAAAAGAGATACGTAAGCTAAGATCAAACAGTAAAATAGTCTTGTTAACAGGTTATGGTAACATACCAACAGCAGTTGCTGCTGTTAAAGCAGGGGCAATTGATTATATTCCAAAACCAGCAGATGCGGAGGACGTAGAAAATGCATTATTAGCCACACCAGAATCAAAAGCACGGCCTCCAGAGAATCCCATGTCTGCTGACAGAGTTAAATGGGAACATATTCATAGGGTTTTTGAATTATGCAACAGAAACGTTTCAGAAACAGCACGTAGACTTAAAATGCACAGGCGAACTTTACAAAGAATTTTGTCTAAAAAGTCACCTAGGTAATTTTTATTAATTTTTTAATTTTTAATAAAGAAGGTCATAATAATAGTAATAAGAATAATTTAAAAAGTTCTGCGAGTAAAAATGGCTGAGCTCCAATTTTGAATAAAGGCTTTTCCCATCCAATTAATATACCCAACCAAAGCAAACCTAAAATATAAATAAAACTTACAGCAAATAATAATTTTGAAAAATTTATTATTAATCCTTTTTCATACTTAAATTTTCCAGCAAAATATACAGCAACTAAAAATCCGATTAAATAACCCATCGTTGGTCCTGTAAAATATACTATCCCCAGACCTTTTTCTGGAGAGTTAGCAAATACGGGCAAGCCAAATATACCTTCAACTAAATAAAGTGATACAGCAGCTAATCCTAATTTATATCCCAAAGTTATTCCTAATAATAAAATTACAAAAGTTTGCATAGTCATAGGGACAGGATAAAAAGGAATTTTAATTTTTGCTGATATTGTAATAAGAATTGTGCTTATTAATGCAATAAGCATAAATTTTATAGTTTTTTCTAATTTAAAGTTTTTACTTATGGCTTCCATATTTATTACAATACTACTTTTTTAAATATAATCTAGCTTTTTGTGACATTGATAAATACGTCTTCTAAATCACCTTCGTCAGTTGAAATATCATAAATTTCCATACCAACACTCTTTATCTTACTAATAATTTCATCAATTTTATGTTTATTTCTTTCATAGGAAGCAACCACTTCATTATTTGAATTGTAAGTGAGTTTTATTCCATCCAAGTCTTTTGGATTTAGAGCAATTATCTTTTTTACTTTAAAAATAATTTTTTTTGTTTTTATACTATTTAAAAGATTATCTGTTGTATCTAACTTAACTAGATTTCCTTTGTTTAAAATAGCTATCCTGTTACACATTTCTTGAGCTTCTTGCATTAAATGGGTAGTTAAAATTATTGTGACACCTTGCTTATTGAGCGTTTTTACGTTGTTCCATAAATTTTTTTTTAATTCAACATCAACGCCGGCAGTTGGTTCATCCAAAACTAAAATTGGAGGCCTATGAACCATCGCTTTTGCAATTAATAATCTTCTTTTCATACCACCGGACAAACTTCTTGAATATGAATTAGCTTGTTCTTCTAATGATACTAATCTTAATATTGTATCTGTAATTCTTTCTTCAGGTGGTATCCCATATAACCCAGCTTGAAGTTCTAAAAGTTTTTTTGGACTAAAAAATGCATCAAGATTCACTTCTTGTGGAACAATTCCTATAGAAGATCTAACTTGTCTTGGATTTTTATCTAAATCATATCCCCATACGTTAACACTTCCCGAATTCTTTATTACTGTTCCTGCGAGTATATTAAGAAAGGTAGTTTTACCTGCTCCGTTAGGACCCAAGAGACCAAAAATTTCACCTTCTTTCACCTCTAAGTTTAAATTATTGAGCGCTTTAATTTCATTTGAATTTTTTTTAGAATAAATTTTTGTTAGTTTTTCTACTTTTAATGCATTTTTATTATTCATGATGATTTATCTTTTATATTTTCTTAACACTAATTAATATAGGTTAATATTAACTTATGAATTCCATAAAAAAAACTGATCATTTTTACCTTATTGATGGTTCGGGATATATTTTTAGAGCATATTATGCACTACCTCCACTCTCAAGAAAGAGTGATGGACTTCCCACAGGAGCAGTTAGTGGATTTTGTTCTATGTTATTTAAATTATTAGAAGAAGCGAGGTCAGATCAATCAAATTATAAACCAACACATTTTGCAGTAATTTTCGATTCTGCAAGAAAAAATTTTAGAAATGATATTTATAGCGAATATAAAGCTAATAGATCTGAAGCACCCGAAGATCTTGCTCCTCAATTTGATTATATCAGAAAGTCCGTAGAAGCATTTAATTTGCCGTCTATAGAATTAACTAACTATGAAGCTGATGATTTAATAGCAACGTATGCAAAAAAAATAATTGCAGCAGGGGCTAAAGTAACAGTTATTTCTTCCGACAAAGATTTAATGCAATTAGTTTCTGACAATATTAGATTGTACGATCCAATGAAAAGTAAAGTTTTGGGAGAAAAAGAAGTAATAGAAAAATTTGGAGTTAAACCTAATCAAGTGATCGACGTCCAATCACTAGCTGGAGATTCTTCAGATAATGTTCCTGGAGTTCCAGGTATAGGCATTAAGACAGCGGCTGAACTTATTAATAAATATAAAACTTTAGATAACTTGTTAAAAAAAGCTAGTGAGATCACTCAAAACAAAAGAAGAGAAACTTTATTAGCAAATAAAGATAAAGCCCTTTTAAGCAGAAAATTAGTTACACTTAAAAATGATGTTCCAGTCAAAGATGAACCTAGTAGTTTTATTTTAAAAAATGTTCAAAAAGAAAAGCTTTATAATTTTTTAAGAGAAATGGAGTTTAATAAATTGTTAAGTAGAGCAATAGGTTTTTACGGGGAAATTGGAGATAAAAAAAATAAATCAGTTAATCCTCAAATCAAGTCAGATATTGTTAATGTTAAAGATTATGAAAGTATTACAGACGAAAAAATTTTAGATAAATGGATAAAAATTTTAAGTGAGCAGTCAGTTATTGCAGTTGATACAGAAACTTCTTCACTTAATCCCTTAGATGCTGATCTTGTTGGCATCTCATTTAGTTATGCGCCTAATAAAGCTTGTTATATACCATTAGCTCATAAAAATATTAAAGGTTTAAAAAAAGAAGTAGTATTAAAAAAAATCAAACCAATTTTGGAAGATCCAAGTATAAAAAAAGTTGGGCAGAATATTAAATTTGATTTTATTATTCTTAATCAAAATAATATTGAAATTACATCTCTAGAAGACACAATGTTAATCTCATATACGCTAGACGCTGGCACTAACAGACATAACTTAGATACTCTTTCTGAAATTCATTTAAATCACAAAACTATTTCTTACAAAGAGTTAGTTGGTACTGGAAAAAATAAATTGAACTTTTCTGACATTGCACTAGATAAAGCTACAGAATACGCAGCAGAGGATGCTGACGTAACCTTAAGACTTTATAATCATCTTAAAGAAAGACTTGATGAAGAAAAATTAAATAAAATATATGAAGCTTTTGAAAAGCCTATGGTAAAATTGTTATCTAAACTAGAGTTTAATGGTATTAAAGTTGATGATATTTACCTTAAAAAACTTTCTAAAAATTTTGAAGAGAAATTAAAAAAGATAGAAAAAGAAATATATTCTATAGCCGGAAAAGAATTTAATATTGCGTCTCCTAAACAACTTGGCCAAATAATTTACAACGAACTTAAGATTACTAAATTAAAGAAAACAAAAAAAGGTAGCTTAGCAACAAGCGCTAACATACTAGAAGATCTTGCTCTTTTAGGACATAAATTTCCCCATTTAGTTTTAGAATGGAGACAAATTTCAAAATTAAAAAACACCTATTCAGATGCATTACAAGACCACATAAGTCAAAAAACAAAAAGAGTACATACTTCCTTTTTATTAGCAGCCACAAATACAGGAAGATTAGCTTCCAGTGATCCAAATTTACAAAATATTCCAATTAAATCAGAAGAAGGAAAAGAAATTAGAAAAGCTTTTATAGCTGATAAAAAAAACGTTTTAATTTCAGCGGATTATAACCAAATAGAAATGAGAATATTAGCTGATTTGGCAGATGTAAAAGAATTAAAAAAAGCTTTTAAAAATAATGAAGATATTCACAATTTGACTGCAAGCCAGGTTTTTAATGTACCAATAAATAAAGTTAATAATGATCTTAGAAGAAAGGCAAAAACGATTAATTTTGGTATAATTTATGGAATTACTCAATATGGATTAGCTAAACAAATTTCCGTATCAAATCAAGAAGCTTTAGATTTTATAAATTCTTATTTTAAAAAATTTCCAGAAATAAAAGATTATATGAATTCGACAATTAGCGCTTGTAGAAAACAAGGTTATGTCAGCAACATATTTGGTAGAAGAATTCATCTGCGAGGTATTAATGATAAAAATTTTAGCGTTAGAAGTTTTCAAGAAAGAGCGGCCATTAATGCACCAATACAAGGTTCGGCAGCAGATATTATTAGGCTAGCTATGATAAAAATCAATCAACAAATAGAAGATGATAAAAAATTAAAAACAAAAATGTTGTTACAAATACATGATGAGCTCATATTTGAATGTTCAGAAAAAGATGAAGAATATGTTAAAAAAACTATTAAAGAGGCAATGGAATCAATTTCTAAATCAGAACATCACATGTTTTCAATTCCTTTAGAAGTTAATGTAAACTCTGGTAATAATTGGGGTGAAGCTCATTAATAGTTCTAATACTTGCCCAATTTGTGACAATTTAGTATTTCTATATTAGGTTAGGATTCTAAATTATGAGTCATACAATTGCATTAGTAGATGATGATAGAAACATACTTACAAGTATTAGTATGGCATTAGAAGCTGAAGGATTTAAAGTTCAAACTTATATTGATGCTGAAAGTGCATTAACAGGTATAAGCAGAACCCCTCCAGACCTAGCAGTAATAGATATCAAAATGCCAAGAATGGACGGGGAAGAGTTATTAAAAAGGTTAAGAAAGAAAACTACTATACCAATATTATTTCTTACCTCGAAGGATGAAGAAGTTGATGAATTGCTGGGTTTAAAGTTGGGCGCTGACGACTTTATTAAAAAGTCTGGCGGTTTTTCAATTAAAGTACTTATAGAAAGAATACGAGTACAATTAAGAAAAAAATCAAGTAGCAACGAAGATACAAAAAATTTAATTAAACACGGAAAGCTTGTTTTAGATCCTTCACAGCTTGAATGTGAGTGGAATGGAAAATCGCTTCCAGAAAAATTAACAACCACAGAATTTTTAATTGTTAAAGAACTTGCAAAAAGACCAGGGATAATAAAAGAAAGAGCACAATTAATGGATATAGCATATAAAGATAATACTGATATAGAAGATAGAACTATAGATAGTCATGTTAAAAGAATCAGAAAAAAATTTAAAAAAGTAGATCAAAACTTTTCAGCAATCGAAACAAGGTATGGAAGCGGTTATAGATGGAACGTTAGCTGATGAAATATAATTTTTTTAGTTCAAGCTCAATCCTGAGAAAATTTCTAGTTTTTAATTTTATAGTTTTTTTAGTTTTAGGAATTTTTACTTTTTTTTATCTTAAAGCAACAAAACCTAATTTAGTTAAAAAAAGATCTGATGAACATTCAAAGATTATAAAAAATACATCGGATCACATTAATCGACTTAATATTGAATTTACAAAGGAAGGCGCCACAAAATTTTTACTATCAACAAGATTTTTATTCCAAAACCTGGATAGAGTACAGTTATATAATTTAGATTTTGAGTTGCTGGCGGATACAGACACATTAGATCTTGCCCAAGATGCTTTTATTAAAAATGAAGATGTACAGGAAACAAAAATTGGAAATCTTGATGAAAATATAGATGAAGACCAAAGCTTAAAGACGCCTCAGACGAAAGCTTTTCAAACCGAAAATTATGTTAAATTATATTATCAGCAAAATGATATTGATAATAAATTAATTTTTAGCAAATTAATAAACAATAATTTTTATGTTATGACAGCGAACGCGGTAAAGATAAATAATGACCACGAGGGGTATATTGTAGTTTCAGAAATAGCCAACGATATTTTAGTAGCTGTTAAAGAAAGAAGAAATTTTGTTTTACGTACAGTTCTATCTATAGGAATAGTGATTTTAATTTTTTCAGTTTTTTTAAACAAATATATTTTAAAACCAATAAGATCACTGGTTCTTTATACTAAAGCAATTAAGGAAAAAGATGTAAAAATAGGAAAACATGAAAAATATCTTCTTAGGAAAGATGAGGTTGGGTTACTGTCCAGATCTTTAAATGAAATGACTGAAGATCTTTATAAGAGGATAAATGTAGCTGAAACTTTTTCAACTGATTTGGCTCATGAAATAAGAAATCCTCTGACATCTTTAAAAGGAGCCTCGGAAGTTTTGGATAACACCTCAGATAACGAAAAGAGAAAAAAATTAATAAAAGTCATTAGCCACGACGTTGAAAGAATTGAAAGATTAATTACAGATTATTCTCAAATGTTAAAAGATGAAGCTTCATTATCCAGAGCAAAAATGGAAAAAATTGATCTATCAAATGTCGTAAATTCTGTTGTTGAAGATTTTAATAGCGATTTACTAAATACAAATAAAAATATTAAAATTAAAACAACTCATTCAAATCTTAATGGTTTCAAATTGAATGTTCTTGGCGTTGAAAGCAAACTTGAGCAGATAGTTGCAAATTTGTTAGATAACGCTGTTTCATTTAGTCCATCAAATAGTCAAATTTCAGTAATTTGTGGTATTAAAAAAAAAGATGCACAATTAATTATTATTGATCAAGGTCCAGGATTTAATGAAAAAAATATTGATAAAATTTTTAATAGATTTTATAGCAATAGACCAGAAAAGTTTGGTGAGCATTCTGGTTTAGGATTAAATATTGTAAAAAATATTATAGAATTACACGGGGGCTCGATTAATGCGTCAAATCAAACTGGAAAACAAAAAGGGGCAAAAATTGAAGTTCTTTTACCAATTTATAAATAAATTAACCCAATCATTAAGTTGATAATACTTCTTTAACTTGTTAAATAAGCTTGTTAAATAGATAAAAAAATATGTCAGAAGATTTCAAAGTCAAAGATATAAATCAAGCCGAATTCGGTAGAAAAGAAATTTCTATAGCTGAAACGGAAATGCCAGGCTTAATGGCTTTAAGGAAAGAATATAAAGGAAAAAAACCTCTTAAAGGAGCAAAAATTTTAGGTTGCTTGCATATGACTATTCAAACTGCAGTTTTAATAGAAACTTTAGTAGAACTTGGTGCGGATGTTAGATGGTCCTCTTGTAATATTTTTTCAACGCAAGATCATGCTGCAGCAGCAATAGCAAAAGCTGGAATTCCAGTTTATGCATGGAAAGGTGAAACAGAAGAAGAATATTGGTGGTGTATTAAACAAACTGTAGAAGCAAAAAAAGATTGGAAGCCAAATATGCTTTTAGATGACGGCGGGGATCTTACTGCTCTGATGCACAAAGAATATAAAGATCTTTTAAAATTTGTGAAAGGCCTATCAGAAGAAACAACTACAGGAATAAAAGCATTAAAAAAAATGGAAGCTGAAAAAAAACTTTTAGTACCGGCAATAAATGTTAATGATTCTGTGACTAAATCAAAATTTGATAATTTATATGGCTGCAGAGAAAGTTTGGTTGATGGAATCAAAAGAGCCACTGATGTTATGATGTCTGGTAAAACAGCTATAGTCGCAGGGTTTGGTGATGTAGGAAAGGGAAGCGCTGCCTCTTTAAGGCAAAGCGGTGCTAGGGTAATGGTAACAGAAGCCGACCCCATATGTGCTTTACAAGCTGCTATGGAGGGATATGAGGTAGTTTTAATGGATGAAGCTATCGGTAATGCAGATATTGTAGTAACAGCGACAGGAAACAAAGATATTGTTACAGCAGACCATATGAGAAAAATGAAGGACCGTTCTATACTTTGTAATATTGGACATTTTGATAACGAAATTCAGGTAGAAGCTTTAAAAAATTATAAATGGACAGAAATTAAACCACAGGTTCACGAAATAGAATTTCCAGATAAAAAAAGAATTTTGCTTCTAGCAGAAGGAAGATTGGTTAATCTAGGATGCGCAACTGGTCATCCAAGTTTTGTTATGAGTGCATCATTTACCAATCAAGTTATAGCTCAAATAGAACTATGGAATAATTCAAATAAATATGAAAATAAAGTTTATGTTTTACCAAAACACTTAGATGAAAAAGTCGCGATGCTTCATTTAAATAAAGTTGGAGCCAAACTAACAAAACTCTCCAAGGATCAAGCTAGTTATATTAGTGTTGATGTTAAAGGGCCTTTTAAATCTGATAGTTATCGCTACTAGTTAGTAGCAGATGCATTTAAATTCTATTGAAGATACAAAAAATTTTTCTGAAAAAATATCAAATATAATAGGTGTTGGTGACGTTATTTTTCTTTTTGGAGAAATTGGTGTAGGAAAAACGACTTTTGTAAGATTTTTTGTAAACTATTTAGAAAAAAAAAATAAAATTAAACACAGTGATGTT
>Ga0310344_10002045_pt1 | contig 15247 bp, 12 predicted proteins | sample HC15DNA20200_MG_FD_203801 | JGI IMG/M metagenome (GOLD analysis project Ga0310344, IMG submission 203801) | Marine microbial communities from station ALOHA, North Pacific Subtropical Gyre - HC15-DNA-20-200_MG | ecosystem: Environmental > Aquatic > Marine > Oceanic | place: Pacific Ocean: North... | reverse complement strand
GAAATGACAGTGAATACACCGATAGAGATAAAAAGTACATCGAAAACCTTTATCTCCGCCTTGATATTAGATCAAGTTGAGGACGGACTCTATTCCCTTACTGATACATTGTCGAGCGTGCTCGCGGGCCATACTGGATATGCTTCGGTGGACCCAGACAGAATCAACCCTGAAGTTACAATCGATGAACTCCTGACAATGAAATCTGGACTGAATACATACCATATGATCAGTGAAAATTTCACTGCAATCGAAAAGAACCCGGTATGGAAACCGATTGAACATCTCAATATGACACCGTACGGTTACAATGATCCGGGTACCTATGAGTACAATGATACAAATACAATAATTCTGGCAATCATTGCAGAACACGCGGCCGGAAAACCTCTTAACTATCTGTACAAATCGATATTGTTCGACCCATTGGGGCTTTCGGCAGCTCTGCTACCGCAGGATAGCGCACCAGCTGACACAGCCGACGAATATGGGGACCGCAGCAAATGTGGCGATGACAGCGGTTTCGGACGGATACTCGATGCCTGCAATTGGTACACCAAAGATGAGTGGCTGCTAGCGCAGGGAAAGAATACTTGGGCAGCGGCAGGAATTGTGTCTACAGCCGACAATATGGCGCGCTGGGCATACGAACTTTATAGCTCCAAGGGATCAGCGCTCTCCTCCTCAGCACGCTCACAGCTATTGAATTCCAGCTCAGTCGAACCGGTACTGTTCGCAAACAAGACACACCATTATGGTTACCATGTGGCAATATATTCAATGGACCTCATCGACGGAAGTGCACTGGATATATATGGACATATAGGAGGTGGTGGTAAGTCTGTTATGTACTACTCGCCAGATCTTGACCTCTCGATAGCGATTCTGGCTAACTCAGCTATGGATCGAGTCAGGGGCGTCTGTAGTAATTCTATGCCTTTTTGCATTTTGCAATCAATCTATGAAGCTTATCGATGAAATTGACCGAGCAGCGCAATGGGATTAATCGCCGGCTACTCCGGCGCAACCATAAACCTGATTACACTCGACCTTACCGTTGTACGCATGACGGCCGAGCTACTACTTTAGCCTTGCTCTCTATTGTGGGCCATAGTAAACTCCGCGCCGAAACGGTACCATATACTGGAGTCCAAAATGAACACAAAACTCAACAGATATAGTTCCCGCATAACCCAGTCCAAATCACAGGGTGGATCTCAAGCAATGCTCTACGGCTCTGGCCTTACTGCTGAAGACATGGACAAAGCACAAGTTGGTATAGCCAGCATGTGGTATGAGGGAAATACCTGCAATATGCACCTTAACGATCTTGCAACCGAAGCCAAAAATGGAGTCACTGCGGCAGGAATGGTCGGAATGCGTTTCAACACTATCGGTGTGAGCGATGGTATCTCTATGGGCACAGATGGGATGAGTTACTCACTGCAATCACGCGAAATTATTGCTGATTCCATTGAGACCGTAATGAACGCGCAATGGTATGACGCTAACATCTCCATCCCCGGATGTGACAAAAACATGCCCGGATGTATCATTGCAATGGCGCGCCTTAACCGTCCCGCTCTGATGGTTTATGGAGGCACTATCCGCGCTGGTCGCCACGCTGAACAGCCCATTGATATACTTTCCGCATTTCAGAGCTACGGTGCACAAATCTCCGGAACCATAGATGAAGACACACGCCGCGTCATAGTACGCAAAGCGTGCCCGGGACCCGGCGCCTGCGGTGGAATGTACACCGCCAACACCATGGCGTCCGCTATCGAAGCACTTGGAATGTCGCTCCCGTTTAGCTCATGCACGCCCGCAGAAGACCCAGCCAAGGCTCATGAATGCTATAAGGCCGGTGAAGCCATCCGAGTGCTACTAGAACGCGATATCAAACCGCTGGACATCATGACACGAGCCGCTTTCCAAAATGCCATGGTAACCCTCACCGCACTCGGCGGTTCGACCAACGCCGTACTCCATTTGCTGGCAATTGCACACGCTGTCAACGTACCTCTTTCCATTGACGATTTCCAACACACTAGTGACAACACCCCATTTCTTGCAGATTTAAGGCCCAGCGGTCGCTACGTAATGGAAGACCTTCACGAGGTTGGTGGCGTCCCGGCCGTAATGAAATACCTCCTCGAAAACGGTTTGCTGACCGGAGACTGCATCACGGTTACAGGTCGGACCATATCCCAAAACTTGGCAAACGTACCCTCCCTTTCAACTGACCAGGAGATTATTCAATCACTGGATAACCCGATTAAACCAAGCGGACACATTCAGATTCTGCGTGGCAACCTAGCACCAGAAGGTGCAGTCGCCAAAATCACCGGAAAAGAAGGTGAAATCTTTGAAGGTCCTGCAAGGGTATACGATACCGAGGAAACAATGCTGGCCGCGCTAGAAAACAAGGAAATCAGGAAAGGTGACGTGGTCGTAATTCGTTACGAGGGCCCCAAAGGCGGGCCAGGGATGCCAGAAATGCTTACTCCAACGTCAGCAATCATCGGCGCCGGACTTGGTAAAGAAGTTGCGCTGCTCACGGACGGGCGTTTCTCAGGCGGATCACACGGATTTATCGTAGGCCACATCACTCCGGAGGCTCAAGACGGGGGTCCCATCGCCCTGCTCCAGACTGGGGATATCATCAAAATCGATGCCGTCAATAACAGCATAGACATGCTTGTTAGCGATGAGGAAATTGGCCGCCGCCGCTCTAACTGGAATGCCCCGCCTTTTAGAGCCAATCGTGGCACCCTGATCAAATACATCCGCGCAGTTCAATCAGCCTCCCTAGGATGTGTCACCGACGCATAAAAGAATACACAAATTCACTAGCCTAGACAGTCTGCTCACTCTACCACAACGCGATTACAAATTCGTGCATGAAATAGAAATAATTCATGCTAAAATTTACTGTAAGTAGACTATCATTTTTCTAGACTCTCATTTATCGAGGACTCATTCATGGCATTGCGAGAATACCACCGGCCTAAAGAACCAAAGAGTGCATCGCAATTGCTGCGCCGCACACAGCCGATTACAAAAGCTATTTACCTCAGTCCGCGCCCAAGCGCCCTGCACAACCGCAAGTGGGAGGCAGCTGTTGATCTCAGTAATCTAGGACTTGACCGCATTCAGACCGAATCGGACGGCAGTGTACGCATTGGCGTATTAACTCCACTCCAAGACATCGTCGATGCACAACACCTGAAACAATACGCAGGCGGCCTTCTGCCGAAATGCGCGCACATTGCCGGCCATCTGGGGTTACGCAATGTTGCTAACATTGGCGGCGTACTGACAACAGAAAAGGGAGCACCAGAACTTCGACTAGCATTGCTGGCATTAGACGCGCGACACATCTCCACAGATGGTTTTATTACTGAATTACGCCTACCTGCCCAAACACTCCTGACGTCACTACACCGGGTAGCACGAACGCCACTTGATGAAGCTATTGTCGCCGTTGCAGTCGCATTGCGTAGGGAAGACAACATTGTCACACAAGCGAGGGTGACTGTATCTGGTATTTCCTCGACCCCAGTACGGATTAAGACATCCGAAGAAATCCTTACCTCACAAGCCCTAACCCCTAGTTTGATCGACAAGGCTGCCGCCGCAACGGTGAGCGCAGCAGATCACACGTATGACGATTATCGCGGCAGCTCAGAGTACCGTCGAGAAATGGCATGTCTTTTGACACGACGTGCTGTGGAAACTGCATGGCAGAGAGAGTTCAAAACATGAAAGTTCGATTCACGTTGAACGCAGAAAAACTAGAGCTTCACTGTGACCCACAATTGTCCCTTATGGAGGTATTACGTCGCGAGCGGATTTGGAGTGTAAAACACGGCTGTGAGACTGGTGAGTGTGGTGCGTGCTCAGTCCTTATGGAGAGCAAATTAACACCGACGTGCGTACTCCTTGCCGGGCAGGCCGAGGGACGTTCTATCGTCACGGTCGAGGGACTTGCAGAACGCCACGAGCTCCACCCAATCCAGCAAGCCTTCGTCGAAACAGGGGCGATCCAGTGTGGCTACTGCACACCAGCCATGATATTAACCACAAAAGCCTTGCTCGAGAGAGAACATGATCCATCAGAAACTCAGGCCCGCGACGCACTTGGAGGAGTTTTATGTCGTTGCACTGGGTACAAGAGACCACTGCAGGCAATAATGCGCTCTGCTGCTATCTTGCGTGGCGAGCAGGTACCACCCATAGAAACTGGTGTTATTCCACTCAAACCAATCGTGAATAAGCCTGACCATTTCATTCCTGAATCCCCAGCCCCCCCCGATGCCGTCCTAACCAAACCGCTTGTAGATATTGGCCAGATAGTGACTACCGAAACTACAGATGTCGTCGGCCATCCCGAGGAAAAGGTAGATGCAATCAGACTGGCAAAGGGACGGCCTGTATTCACTGATGATTTTGTGCTACCAGATATGCTTCACGGAGCTCTACTGACTAGCCCACACGCGCACGCACGAATACGCGACATTGACAAGTCTGCTGCACTTGCTCTTCCCGGAGTACATGCAGTCATTACTCATAAGGACATACCGAGAGTGATATATGCCAGTGGAGGCCAGTCATATCCTAATCCACCTCCATGGGATCAAGTGAGTTTAGATTCCAAAGTACGTCACGTGGGCGATCGTGTCGCAGTCGTGGCGGCTGAGACACCTCAGATTGCTCGCGAAGCTCTAAGTCTAATTAAAGTAGACTATGAACTACTGCCTGCTGTTTTTGATGCCCATGAGGCCCTCCAGGAAGGTGCCCCAAAAATACACGACGAGTCGGATGCAATCTCAATTGCCAACGCGCATCGTAACCTAGCAGCCGAGATCCATGCAGACATCGGTGACGTTGATAACGCACTGGACAAATCCGACCACGTTTTTGAGCGCACCTATAAAGTACATCAGGTACAACAAGGCCATATCGAACCCCACGTCGTTGTGACCTACTGGGACGAGGAGGATAGGCTTGTAATTCGCAGTAGCACACAGGTGCCGTTTCATGTCCGGCGCATGATTGCTCCCTTGCTTGGACTTCCAGTTAAGCGTATACGCGTCATCAAGCCTAGGATAGGCGGCGGATTCGGTGCGAAGCAAGAGATGCTGATGGAAGATTTAGCCGCCCATCTTACCCTTGCCACCAATCGCCCTGTTCGATTTGAATACACGAGAGAACTTGAATTCTCCAGCTCACGATCACGACATCCACAGACACTAACTTATCGCGCTGGTATCATGAAAGACGGAAGTATGCATGCGCTTCATCTCCATATCCTAGAAAACACTGGCGCCTACGGCACCCACGGCCTAACAGTTTGCAGCGTATCTGGAATGCGCGGTCTTGCCACTTATCGCTGCCCACATTTACGGTTCACAAGTGACATCGTATACACAAACATACCTGTGCCAGGTGCATATCGGGGATACGGTGCTCCACAGGCTGGATTCGCACTTGAATCCCTCATGGATGAAATCGCAGCCGAACTAAACATTGACCCAGTTGAGTTTCGGATGCACAACGCAGTGAGAGAAGGCGACCCAATCCCGATAACAGCGGCCATTGGCGAGGGTGAGACACCGGAAGAAGGGGAACGCGAACCTCAAATTATCAACTCATGTGCTCTGCCAGACTGCGTTAGCCAGGCCGGCACAGCTATATCCTGGGAGAAACGCTCGAATCCTCTGTGGAAATTTGACACTGCGCGCCCACACATCCGGCGTGGCATGGGATTGGCAGTGTGTATGCACGGTACTGCTATACCAGGCCTTGACATGGGTGCAGCGAGTATAAAAATAAACGATGACGGCAGCTTCAACGTTCTAGTAGGAGCGACCGATCTTGGAACCGGATCAGATACCGTGCTCGCGCAGATCGCCGCTGAAACACTCGGGGTACCTCTACAGGACATTCTCATCTATTCCTCAGATACCGACTTCACACCTTTTGACACCGGTGCATATGCATCTAGCACCACATTTATTTCTGGCGGAGCTGTACAGAAGGCAGCACTAGAAGTGCGCAAACAGATCTGGGAACGCGCCGCCCTGATGCTCAACACGACGACCGATGGAATGACAACACAAGACTGCCATGTTTATGCCACCGACGGCCGTAGCGCTAGCCTGGCTGACATAGCACTGCACAGCCTACACAGTCAGGATCAAAAACAAATAATGGCAACTGCCTCGCACATGTCACTTCACTCACCACCCCCATTTGCAGCACAATATGCAGAGGTAGAAGTTGACATCGATTCCGGTCAAGTAACAGTCCAAAGACTGGTAATGGCAGTGGACTGCGGAACTGCTATCAACCCCTCTACGGCTCTGGCTCAGATCGAAGGTGGAATGGTACAAGCTCTGGGTTATGCCATATCGGAGGAGATGCCATATGATGAAAATGGGCGACTCCTAGTCACACGTTTCGGGGACTATCGGATATTTCAAGCAGACGAAATGCCTGAAATATCCGCAATCTTAGTACCCAGTTATGAGCCTAGCGGTCCATATGGCGCCAAGGCAGTCGCTGAAATACCAATGAATGGCGTTGCTCCAGCAGTTGCCAACGCAGTATTTGATGCCGTGGGAGTGCGCATCCGCGAACTTCCACTTACTCCGGAACGTGTGTGGCGAGCTTTGCAGGAAAAGAAATGATTATCGCAGGAAAGATAGCCCTTATAACAGGCGGTGCACACCGTGTAGGTAAAGCAATTACCTTGGAGCTAGCTCGCGCCGGTGCACACGTAGTAATAAATTACCACCGTACATCAGAATCAACTGCCTTTGCCACGGCAGAAGAGGCCGAGGCTTTTGGCGTGACTGCATTACCATTGCAAGCAGACGTGGCGAATCCACAACAGCTGAAGACCATGATAAGCACCACTATCAAGAATGTTGGCAATGTCAATATTCTCATTAATTCAGCCTCAATGTTTCGCAAAACTCCGCTACCAACCAAAGACATAACGGACTGGCAGCAGGTCACTGACACAGCCCTACACGGAGCTTTCCAATGCTCCAATGCAGTCGCACCTGCAATGCAGAAGCAGGGTGAAGGCGTCATAATTAACATTGTGGATCTAATGGCCTGGCAACCGCGCAAGAACTTCGCCGCACACTCAATCGGTAAGGCATCTCTCCTGGCACTAACCCGTCAACTTGCCATAGACTTAGCTCCAGAAGTACGGGTTAACGCAGTAGCGCCCGGACCCGTCCTTTCGCCCGATCATTATTCTAATAAAATACGTGAACGCATTGCTAACCGCACACTTCTCAAGCGCTGGGGTAACCCAGAGGACGTTGCACGTGCAGTACTGTTTCTAATAGATTCGGATTACATCACAGGCGAGCACATAACGGTAGACGGTGGTGAGAGATATGGGAGCAACCAGTAATGCTAACCACAGACCAGATAGAAATTACTGACCTTCACCTACGTGCCATAATCGGCATCAAGCCCGATGAACGGCAGAACCATCAAGATATACTAATCAATATCACGCTAGACATTGACACCCGCCCGGCAGCGCTCTCAGACGACATCGCTGATGCGGTGAACTACCGCACCATTACAAAGAGTGTGATAAATTTGGTCGAAAACTCACGATTTTTCTTAGTGGAAAAATTGGCGACAGCAGTCGCACAAGTATGCCTAGAAGAGCAACGCGTACAAAAAGTGCGGGTCAGCGTTGAAAAACCGTCCGCTCTCCGTTTTGCAGCATCTGTTGGAGTTACAATAGAACGCAGCCAAAATGAACTCTGAACTACAAGTTCCCCCTATGAACCGCGCCTATCTATCCGTTGGCTCAAACATAGCCCCAGAAAAGAACCTCCCGGATGCGGTGCGGCTCCTATGCAAATATGGTAAGTTGCGCTCATCCTCAAGTGTATGGGAATCTCCCCCTATTAAAGGCGAAGACCAGCCCAATTACCTGAACGCCGCCGTGATACTTGATACTCCACTGTCCGCAGCCACCCTGCGCCACCAAGCAATTGCCCATATAGAAACTCTGCTTGGAAGAGTACGTCATCCGCATGACATCCACGCACCACGAACAATCGATATAGACATCATGCTGTTCAACCACAACATAATCCGTCTAGACCACCGCCAGATACCCGACGCCGAGATATTTCAGCGTGGGTTTGTGGCAATAACACTGGCAGAATTAGACCCAGAATATATTCACCCTCAGACCGGCCAGACCCTCGCAGAAATCGCAGGTGGATTCATTGCTGAAGATTCACAACTAACGCTGCGGAGTGACGTCCAACTAATTCAACAGAAAGGAAAGTCAACCACTCGTGTCTGAAAAAACACTCAACTCAGTTGCCAAGCTATTCACCGGACCAATTGATAAGTCTACTATACGCCAATCCGTTGCCTCCGTACTTAAGAGCATCGGTGAAGATCCTGACCGCCAGGGTTTGAAACGGACGCCGGACCGTGTAGCTCGAATGTACACAGAAATTCTCGATGGCTACCGAACGGACCCACAGAAGTTAATCAACAATGCCCTCTTTGATGTCTCATACAACGAGATGGTCCTTGTAAAGGACATAGAATACTCCAGCATGTGTGAGCACCATATGCTGCCATTTTTCGGGCATGCCCACGTGGCTTATGTGCCCCGTGGCAAAGTAATTGGGTTGAGTAAGATACCGCGCATTGTCGACATGTTTTCCCACCGACTGCAATTACAAGAACGCATGACCCGACAAATAGCCGATTTTCTGGAAGAGGCTCTCAATCCCCTAGGTGTCGGCGTTGTCGTAGAGGGATTACACTTGTGCAGCATGATTAGAGGAGTAAAAAAAGCCAATTCCCGCATGGTCACCAGCGCAATGAGCGGAAGCTTCCTCAAAGACCCACGCACTCGCTCTGAATTCATGGATCATCTTGGACGCTTCAAGAGTGACGTCCTCTAACACTAGTATGCGTAATACTTGCCATTGGATTTGTTTTGTTGTATAGTCACTAAGCAAAGAAAAGACAAGTTACAGTTCAGGTGCCCGTATCCCCGGATGGACGGGCATAATGGCGAAGCCGGTGAGAGTCCGGCGCTGACCCGCAACTGTGATCTGACCAAGTAATTAGTAAGTCAGAAAGCCAGGTCGCCCACCCGAATCTGTGTTTAGCATCCCTCGCGGAACGGGGTTGGTAACACTGGCGGAGCCAGTAAAACCCCTCGTTCTAAAGGACGCAGGGGTTTATTTTTTTCACTGAGGTAATGATTGAATGAAGACCAGCATACAAAAAAGGACACGCCTAACAAATCTTACTACCTTCAAAGTTAGTCACATTGCCATATTAATGGCTCTGGTAACTATGTTCGTGGCCGGATGTGCTCGAGTAGAGAACACCATTGCAACCCCCACACCGGTACAGCCCGTTACCCTCGTTGATAGCCTTGGGCGTGAAGTCACTATCGCCACTCCACCCAAACGCATCATTAGCTTAGCCGCATCCAACACTGAGATCATATTCGCAATTGGCGCTGGTGACCGTTTAGTTGGACGGGATGATTATTCTGACTACCCTGCTGACGTCGTCAACGTAGAGAGTATCGGTAGTCTTTATCCTCACGTCAACGCCGAAGTAATCGTAGCGCTTGAGCCAAATTTGGTTCTGGCGGCTGGTATCACAAATCCAGAGGACGTTGCCGCCCTTGATAAACTTGGTTTAACTGTCTACACCACAAGTGTCGCCTCCAGCTTCAACGAAATCTACGCTGACATTTTGGCGATAGGTACGCTCACAGGAGAGAACTCAGGCGCAGAGACAGTGGTGAAGAACATGAAGGACCGAGTTCAGGCCGTGGCAGAACTCACCAAAAATGTAAGTCATAGGCCCACCGTGTTTTATGAAATCGATGCCACTGACCCATATAAACCGTGGACATCAGGGCCAGGTTCATTCATTGACATACTTATCACGACTGCGGGCGGGGACAATGTCGGCGCATCTAGCGAAAAAGCCTATTGGCAGATAAGTGTAGAAGAACTGGTAGAGCAGGACCCACAAATTATTGTTCTAGGTTCCAGCAAATACAGCGGGCAAACTCCGGAGCTCGTATCCCAACGTCCCGGATGGGGTCAGATTTCCGCTGTGACCACAGGCAACGTGCATCCCTTTGACGATGACTTGGTCAGCCGACCAGGTCCGCGCCTAGTGGAAGGCCTAGAGACACTGGCAAGAATCATTCACCCGAAGATATTCGAATAAGTGCCTACCCTAGAGGTTATAAACTGAAGACATACATACCCCTATCTATTGTACTCCCAACCACTCTAGTGGCATCTATCGTGTTAGCCGTCGGGATAGGTGCGGTACACATACCGGCCAATGTGGTAGCAGAATTACTCCTTGATAGACTACCACTCGTCGAGCTAGCAGGCATTACTCCAGGCACCGCATCAGTGATTCTTTTCGATATTAGGATGCCACGTATAGCGCTCATGGCACTCACCGGTTCTTCCCTAGCAGCCGCAGGAGCAGCGTACCAAGGACTGTTTCGCAATCCTCTGGCTGACCCTTACTTGGTAGGTGTTGCATCCGGAGCAGGTTTAGGCGCCACCTTAGTCCTCACAGGCAGGACAAGTGCTGAATCTATTGCTCTTAACGCAGTGCCGCCTGCAGCCTTCCTTGGAGGCGTTATAACAGTAGTGGTCGTGGTTATGGCAGCCAGAGTGGGCAAAACCACTCCCGTAACCACCATGCTGCTTGCGGGAGTCGCAGTCGGAGCTTTCGCAACCGCGGTCACAACTTTCCTCATGCTGCGCCGCCCGGATGGGCTACAACGCGCTTTCAACTGGATGCTAGGAGGTTACTCTACCGGTGGTTGGCAGCCAGTCAAGGTAATGCTACCCTACCTCCTAGTAGGTGCTATCACACTCCAATTCTCTGCGCGTGCACTCAACGTGTTTCAATTGGGGGAAGAACAAGCCCAACAACTAGGCGTGAATGTCGAAGTCATGAAAATACTGCTTGTCGCTGCGGCCACATTAATGACAGCTGCTGCAGTCGCATTCGGAGGATTGATTGGGTTCGTAGGTTTGATAGTGCCCCACGCTTTACGTATGCTGTGCGGACCGGATTACCGTCGTTTGTTACCGTACTCAATGCTTGGAGGCGCAGCTTTTCTCGTATTGTGCGACCTTGTATCACGTACGCTGTTAGCACCACAGGAAATACCTGTCGGTGTGATCACCGCTCTCACAGGGACCCCCTTCTTCATCTTCCTCCTACGCAAACTGAAAATCTCGGTACTCTAAAATGGACGGTCTATTAGTGGAAAATCTATCCACTGGCTATCGTAAACACCCAGTCGTGACAAACGTAGATATGCATGTCAATCGCGGCAATATTGTTGCACTCGTAGGACCCAATGGGGCCGGAAAAACGACCCTGATTCGAGCTTTAACTGGTATCTTACCATCTGTTACAGGCCAGGTGCATCTCGATGGTGTTAACCTGCAAGGCCTCACCTCCTTACAGCGCGCTCGCCGTGTAGCAGTTGTACCGCAGCAAGCGTTTCTCCCTGATTCCATCACTGTCACTCAGGTTGTACTCCTCGGACGCACACCCTATCTCACACTCTGGGGAAAAGAAAGCCCCTCCGATTGTCGAATTGCTAAAGAGGCAATGAAAAACACAGGCATAGACAGTCTAGCAGATCGACTCATCGGCGATCTATCCGGTGGTGAGCAGCAACGCGCCGTTATCGCACGGGCCCTCGCCCAGGAGCCAGACGCCCTACTACTTGACGAACCAACCGCTCATTTAGACCTAAAACACCAGAACTCTATTCTCACACTGGTTAGAAACTTAGCGGTCGAAAAGAATATGGCGGTATTACTTACCATGCACGACCTAAATCAAGCAGCTGCCTACGCACACCACGTAGCGTTGATGGTAAATGGTAAAATTGAAGCACTGGGGACACCCGATGAGGTTTTTACGACCCAAAAACTTAGCCAAGCCTACGGAACTCCAGTCAATGTGATAGAGAATCCAAACAACGGAGCCCCTCTAGTGACGAATATTGGACTTCCGAAGTCAAATTAACTGAGGACAATTTACAGGTCTAACCATGCCACGAATCAGCAATCCAACAACCGGTACCGGAGACGACGGTACCACTGCAACATCTAACGGCAAACGCGTCCCAAAAGATGCGCCGAACATTCGCACTTTGGGGGAAATAGACGAGCTTAACTCTGTAATTGGATTGACACTCAGCCATCATACTATCTCCGCGAAAGTCGTTGAATCCTTGCGCTTTGTCCAAAACGATCTCTTCCATCTAGGTGCTGAAATCAATGCCCTAGATACACCAGACGAAATTACCGCTCACCCTTGCATAGAAGAGCATCATGTCAAACATCTCGAGGATACAATAGCAGAGCTCTACAAAGAACTGGTCCCACTACGCAACTTCACCCTTCCCGGAGGCACTCCAGCAGCAGCCACCCTACATCTTGCCCGCACAGTCTGCCGCAGAGCTGAACGTGAGGCTGTGACACTGGCGAGGACAGCCAAAGTCAGACCTACAGCGCTACAATACCTCAACCGTCTGTCAGACGCACTTTTCGTAATGGCCCGATGGGAAAACCAACACACTGGTACATCTGAAGCAATCTGGGATAGTCACCGTTAACTTGTGTCAACCAATTTAGTCCCAAAACCCGGATTCACAGGTATCATTCTTGTTATATTGTCACTACCTTCCTAAGAAACAGATCCCCTTCGCCACAGCTTACCGCTTATTTTCTATTTCCCTATTCCTCTACATTTATCCATCACTCAGTAAGTTCAAGAATCGCTGAATGTAGTCTGCGGCTTCCAGAAATTACCTATTCACTGAAGATACGATATGGTGCAAGTCCACCCTTACTGCTTTTCCTCACCCACTCCAGGTATTCGCTCGATTAACGCCAACAACTCGCTAGTTGGAATGGCTAAAACGCGCGTGTTTCGCTCCGTCGCTATGGCAGTATACGCATGATGCTTTTTTTGCGAAACGGCTTCCCAATTCAGTGCCTCACCTATACCAAATTCCCTCTCTGCATCTGAATCGTTCGAAAGCCGCACACCACCTTCCTTTAAAACGTACAAATAGTCCGCGTAAGAACCCGCCTCAAAAACCGTTCTGCTCTTTCGTACGCGTATTTCCTCCATCTCAACAGCCAAAGGCCGCAATTCTTTAGCCGCCAGCCCACCGAAAAGAGGCATGTTACGGAGCAATCTCAGAGAACGATCTCGCCGTGCTTTGTCAAACATCTTTTGTAGATGAGGGAAGTTATCTTCCATATGCGGAAAGTGTATAGCAGCGGAAAACTGCTGTTCGAAATCAGGTTCAACAGTCAATTCTATGTATTCCACTTTACGCGCTATTTCACTTGCTTCAATACGCTTATCGATGCTGAGTAAAGCCATACGAGCCCCATCCCCCGCAGCGTTTCCCACAGCATAAACCTTATTTAGTTCACAATCCGGATACAACCCCATCGCCATAGCTTTCACCTTATCAATATAGCTACCAAATGCTCCAGCTAGCACTACCTTGTCCAATGTTTCAATCCCCATTTGGCGCATCATTATTTTAGCGGCAGAATACATAGCAGCCTTCGCCAATTGAAGTGCTCGCACATCATCCACGGTAAAGGTAATGTCACGATCAATCACAGTCTGACCTGCCCAAGCAATCACAAACTCTATACCTTTCGGCCCCTGACGTAGACGAGATGAATGCCGCTCGCGGGAAAAACGTCCCGAGGCGTCAATTACACCTGCACGATATAGCTCCCAACCAAGATCTATCATCGCAGAACCGCATAAACCGCGCGCTCTAATCTTTTCATCAGGTATTTCATCCGACCACTTATCATGACCAATCACCTTCAAACGCACATCCCATGTTACAGGGTTTATATCCACATTCTCTATAGCGCCCACAGACGCTCTCATTCCGTAATCAATCTGTGCGCCCTCAAATGCAGGTCCGGTAGGAACCGAGCAAGAAATCAAGCGCTTCCGATTTCCAAGTACCATTTCACCATTCGTGCCGATATCAATGATTAACATCATTTCATCCTGGTTATAAGGTTCTTCCGCAATAACGCAGGCAACATTGTCGCCGCCTAGAAAGCCGGCTTCATTCGGTAACACATGTACATTCCCTGACGGACAGATATCCAGCCCAAACTCACGTGCTTTCAAATTCAGCGAAGTATGAACCGCAGGAGTAAAAGGTGAGACACCAACAAAATCTGGTTTGATATTCAAGAAAATATGGTCCATACAGGTATTTCCTACCAGAACTGCCTCCATCACGTCCTCCGGCAAATAACCAGCAGTTTTGCAAACCGCCGACACTATTTGGTTCAAACCTTTGATAATTGCAGCGTGCATTGTCTCGAGACCATCATCTCTAGTCATAGAATAAGTAATGCGAGCCATAACGTCATCCCCATACGGGGTCTGAGGATTCATCATTGATTCAGAAGCCAGAACACTACCCGTTTCCAAATCACAGAGGAAACCGGCCACCGAAGTAGTACCCACATCCACAGCCAATCCCAAAGTAAATTCTACGAATCCCGAGGAAACGCGAATAACCTCCGCGTTCTCGCCGTCGCACCAGACAAAAACAGTGACCTTCCAGTCCCCGTCGCGTACAACATTCTGCAGTCGAGTAAGGGTCACATAATCGATTTGCAACTTGTCCAATTGGTGCTGCTCCACCAAAGCTGCCTGAATCCGCTCCCAATCACCCAGAGGATCATGTAAAGTCGCTGGTTCCATTTCAACGTAATAACGTTTGACAGCGGGATTGATCTCGATATTAACATCACGCGCAGATTTACGGACTAACTGCTGCACTGCTCTACTTTCTTCCGGAACGTAGACAACTACTGGACCATGAACCTCAGCAACACAGCTCTGACGTAGATTAGTTTCTGTAAACCCCTTCGAATGAAAGAAGTCTTTCTCCTTCTTCGCCACAGGATTCAGGTTATCCATACTAGATTCGATACCGAACCTCTGGAATTTTCCCTCCTCTATCCTCACACGACACTTAGAACACATCAGGCGTCCGCCACACGGAGTTTCTATCTCAACTCCCATGCTAGTGGCCGCCTCCAGTATGGTCACGCCATCTTCCACCTCTCCTCGACTCCCGGAAGGCTGGAAAATAACTAGA
>Ga0310344_10002043_pt1 | contig 15262 bp, 12 predicted proteins | sample HC15DNA20200_MG_FD_203801 | JGI IMG/M metagenome (GOLD analysis project Ga0310344, IMG submission 203801) | Marine microbial communities from station ALOHA, North Pacific Subtropical Gyre - HC15-DNA-20-200_MG | ecosystem: Environmental > Aquatic > Marine > Oceanic | place: Pacific Ocean: North... | reverse complement strand
GCCAACAGCCGCGAGGCTTCGGGATCCGTTTCAATGTCAAATGATAGTAGTTTGGGCGAAAACGCAACCGATGCCGGTTCGACCCGAGGGTCATTGAATACCCAGTCAATTCCCACCTCATCCGAAGGTTTCCCCGTGCCCTCAATAACGCAGCCACCGCGGACATTTCGATCGATCAAATACCGAACCGCGAAACGAACGTCGGATTCGTAGGTGGCAACCTCCGCGGCATGCAATCGATCACGTAGTTTGGGGACATCCGTTGGAAGTTCCGCTTCGACGCGCGCCAGCGGCCGGCCGCTAAACGATACCGAATCGGACGCGTGCACGGCGGTTGCACCCGCGGACCGTGCTATGTCTACATTCTCCCGATCAACATAAAACCGCGGTCGCTCCCGGCGATCGCGAACGAGAAACGAATCGCCGTTTGTAAGTTTCCCGTACAGGTGAACCACCGGAACCCGATTTTCCACCCGGTAACTAGCTTGGAGAATGAATCCTTCAGCACGCACAGGTTCAGGATGTTCGAAGAGCCCCAGCGTTGGCTGGTCGCGGACCAATCATCGTACGAACTTACCCCGAAACGTTATCGCCACATGTGAGTACCGCCACAGACAGCGATCGCCTGGCCGGTCATGTACTCGCTCGCGTCCGAGGCAAGAAATACTGCGATTCCTTTAAAGTCGTCTGACTCACCCAGTCTACGCATTGGCGTTGTGGTTTCTGCGTTCCGTTTCGCTTCGGGGTTGTCCCAGAGCGCCTTGGCAAAATCTGTCCGGATAAGACCAGGACAGATCGCGTTTACCCGAACCCCTCTTGGCCCGTATTCAAGCGCTAAATTCCGGACCAACGCAATATCAGCTAGCTTGGAGATTCCATAAGTGCCCAGGGCCTCCGACCCGGAGAAGGCTCCGGTGCTCGACGTAATCATCATGGACCCTCGACCCGACGCCACCATGTCCGGTGCCACCATTTGACATAACCAATGGTTCGATCGCACGTTAGAATTCATGATCTTGTCGTATGCTTCATCGGGAATTTCTGACATTGGCCCGTAGAAAGGGTTGACCCCGGCGTTGCATATCAAAATGTCGATGGCCCCGAGTTGTCCATGGGTCTCAGTGACCAAGTTTTCAAGCTGCTCCTTGTACCCGATATTGCATGCGATCGGCGTCGCGGCGCCATCGCCACACTTGGCATTGATCTGAGCGCAAGCATCCTCGCACTGATCTAGCTTACGGCTAGACACAACGACCTTCGCGCCATGTTCGGCAAGTCCTTCCGCCATCGACAGTCCCATGCCCTTTGAAGCCCCTGTCAAAAGCGCAACCCGCCCAGTCAAATCGAATAATTCTGTCTGCACTCCCATGACGCCCACCCCGCGCTTATCAAACCGGCTAGATTAGCAGCTTCCTCGCCGCGAGCTGCAACTGTTGGCCGTTGTTTTCCCTGCATTTGTTGTGAGGGGTCCAGTCAACCGCCGATCGGATGCGAAAACAAAGCCCTCATACCCATCCGCTCGTATCTCCGATAGATTGTTTGACTCAAAGAAGGGGTTGTCTCAGTCCATTCAACGTGAAGCCATTCTTAATCAGCGTGATCTTGCTCATCGCCGCGTTCGCAACGACGAACGAACCCCCATGCTCGACGCCCGATTATTCGCATGGTGTCTCCTACGTCCTTCCACTGAAGTATCCCGCCGACTTTTCGCACTTCAGCTACAGCAATCCACGTGCGCCCAAGAACGGACTTCTACGCCTACCCGATATGGGAACTTTTGATAATTTCAACAACATTCTTGAGAAGGGGAGAATTGCCGCCGGTTACGATTTTGTCGGTTCCAGGACGCTCGTCTACGATCGGCTCCTCGAACCCGCGATCGACGAACCGGCGAGCCAGTACGGGCGTCTGGCGGAGGGCGTCGCCGTGGATCCGCAGTACCGATGGATCGCATTCAAACTTCGCGACGGCGCATATTGGCACGATGGAGAGCCCATCACGGTAGCGGACGTTGTGTTCAGTTTTAATGTCTTTAAGGAACACGGCTCCGTGTCCCTGAGGACCGCGTTACAAGACCTCGATCGTGTTTACGCGTTTGGCGAAAGAGAGCTTTGCTTCGTTACCCGAGCAGACGCACAAATCAATCCGATCATGCCATTCGCCTACGGAGGATTGTCCATCCTACCCAAGCATTATTGGCAGTCTCGAGACATATCGAAAACAACCGTTGAGGCGCCGTTAGGGAGTGGGCCGTACAAGCTGTCGCGCGTTGACTTCGGTCGCTCGCTCGAATACGAACGTGTCGAGGACTACTGGGGAAAAGACGTGCCGGTCAATCGCGGACGTTACAATTGGAACCATGTGAAATTTGATTATTTTCGCGACGAAAACGTCATGCTTGAAGCACACAAAGCCGACGTAATCGACGCGCGCGAAGAAACCGTTTCCAAGGCATGGACAACGGAATACAACTTTCCGGCGGTGAAGGCGGGTCTATTCAAAGCAGATTTGCGTTACATCACCCGCGTTTGGGGACTTTGGTGGCCGATCTTTTGGAATCTGGATCGTCCCCGCTTTCAGGACATTCGGGTTCGCGAGGCTCTTTGGTTGCTCTACGACTTCAGCTGGATTAATCGAGTCATCCTATTTGGGTTTTATGATCACGGCACGTCATTCTTCCACAATTCACCCATGGCACAGACCGGTTTGCCAGGCCCAGCCGAGCTCAATTTATTGGAACCATTTCGGAACCGATTACCACCTCGGGTGTTTACAACGTCCTTTAAGCAGCCCGCGTCGAGCGGTTTCGGTGCCAACCGTGACAACGTCGTTCGAGCGCTCGAACTCCTATCCGAGGCCGGTTGGGAACTTCGTAACGCCGAACTCCGTCATAGGGATACCAATGAACGCTTCACCATCGATTTTGTTTTCGTTTCACCGATGCTGCGTCGCGCAGAAATGCCTTTCATCTCTCGCTTGAATCAAATCGGAATCGCGACCACTGCGGTTGCTCCAGAAAACTCGCACTGGCAGCACCGGATGCGGACTGGCACCTTCGACGGCGGGGCCTACCTCTACATACCCAGCAACACGCCAGGGCTTGATCTTAGAAACCGCTTCGGGAGTCTGGCCGCGGGACAGGACTACAGTCTCAACTGGGCAGGAATTAAAGACCCCATCGTCGATGCGTTAATCGAAAAGGTCATCCAAGCCCGCACGGCAGACGAGTTATATGCGGCCACACGAGCCCTTGACCGAGTACTACTCTGGAGCTTCTACTTCATCCCGGGAATGGCGCAACCGGGATACCGATTGGTGCATTGGGATAAGTTCGGAGAGGTTGAAACTTCACCGCTATCGCGTGTACCGGTCCTGGATGCGTGGTGGTGGGACGAAGAGAAGGCACAGCGCGTGGCGGAGGGGCTTGAATCATTGAATAGCACGAGATAATCGATGGGCAAATACGTATTACGTCGCCTACTACTGATCATCCCGACGCTTTTCGGGGTCATCCTGATCAACTTCACGATCGTGCAGTTTGCCCCCGGTGGACCCATCGAACAGATCATTGCAAAGGCGACGATGGGACAGATGTCCACCACGTCCGCCATCAGTGGTGGTGGCGACACGGGGATGTCGTCGCAAGCGATGGAACAGAATGCGGCGACGCAAAATCCTGCTACGTACGGACTGGATCCCGAGCTGATCGCCGACCTCGAAAAACAATTCGGTTTTGACAAGCCAGTCCACGAACGCTTTTTTTCAATGCTAGGAAACTATCTACGACTCGACTTTGGGACAAGCTATTTTCAGGATCGGCCCGTTGTGGAGCTGGTGGTCGAACGGATGCCCGTGTCGATCTCGCTAGGTCTTTGGTCGTTACTACTGATCTACGGTGTGTCGATTCCCTTGGGCATAGCAAAATCAACCCGAGACGGGTCTCGCTTCGATTTCTGGACCAGTACCATTATCTTCGTTGGCTACGCCATCCCTGGCTTTATTCTCGCGATTTTACTCATCGTGGTTTTTGCTGGTGGGAACTATTTCGACCTGTTCCCGCTTCGGGGCCTGCATTCGGAAAACGCGAGCGAGCTACCCCTTTGGGACTGGTGGGTTGATTATTTTTGGCACCTTGCCTTGCCCATCGCTTCACTGACCGTCGGGGGTTTCGCAACGCTGACGATGCTGACCAAAAATTCATTCCTCGAGGAAATCAGCAAACAGTTTGTCTTGACCGCGCAAGCGAAAGGACTCACGGCACGGCGCGTACTTTACGGTCACGTATTTCGAAACGCGATGCTGATCATTATCGCCGGCTTCCCCGCAGCTTTCGTCGGCATTCTCTTCACCGGGTCGGTATTGATCGAAGTGATCTTCTCACTCGACGGTCTGGGTCTTCTGAGCTACGAAGCCCTGCTCAAACGCGACTACCCGATTCTCTTTGGAACGGTCTTTTGTTTCACACTCATTGGGCTCGTGATGCACCTGGTCGGCGACATCGTTTACACCCTGGTGGATCCAAGAATCGATTTCGAGGCGAGAGAATAATGACGCCGCTCGCCAAACGCCGAATCGCGAATTTTAAAGCAAATCGGCGCGGCTATTACGCCCTGTGGGTATTTCTTGCTTTGTTCGGACTTTCGCTATTCGCCGAACTTCTAGCTAACGACAAACCCATCTTTTTGTACCTCAACGACGCTTTCTATTGGCCTGTTTTCGAACTCGTGACCGAGACAGAGCTCGGGGGTGAGCTACCTATCGAGGCCGATTACACCGACCCCTTCGTACAAGCATTGATAAACGACGGTGACGGCTGGGCCGTCTACCCACCCATCCGTTACAGCCACGACACGATTGACCTTTACATCGAAAGTGCCGCGCCCGCATCACCCTCACCGCAGCATTGGCTCGGGACCGATGACGGCGCAAAAGACACGTTAGCGAGGCTGATTTATGGATTTCGTTTATCCGTCACCTTCGGCCTATTTCTGACGCTATTTAGTTCTGTCATCGGCGTTACCGTCGGTGCGCTTCAGGGTTATTTTGGAGGACTCATTGACCTGATCGGACAGCGAATTGTTGAAATCTGGGCAGGACTTCCCATTCTCCTTGTACTCATTATTCTCGCCAGCATTATCGAACCAAGCGTCTATTGGTTGTTGGGCATTCTGGTGATGTTCAGCTGGATGTCGCTCGTTGGTGTGGTTCGCGCCGAATTTCTGCGTGCGCGCAATTTCGACTACGTCCGAGCGGCCCGCTCATTAGGGGTTTCCAACGGCACCATCATTGTCCGTCACGTACTTCCCAATGCCATGGTAGCGACGTTGACGTTCCTACCATTCATATTGAGCGGGGCGGTTACGACGCTAACGGCACTCGATTTCTTGGGTTTTGGTCTTCCGGCTGGTTCTCCCTCCTTGGGCGAACTCATGGCACAGGGCAAAGCCAATTTGCACGCTCCATGGCTTGGTTTAACGGGGTTTTTTACGCTGGCAGTAATGCTGTGTTTATTGATCTTTGTCGGTGAAGCCGTTCGCGACGCGTTCGACCCCCGAAGATCAATGCAAGATTTGACGGGCGACTAATCAATCGCGGGATTAATTTTTTGTAGCGTTTCGTCGAGGCTCGTGAGTGTTATCCCAAGCTTTTGGACAATTGCGCCCGTATCAATGTTGTCGTCGTGATCCAAGATGCCCAACATCGCGCGCGTCATCGGCGGGTTGTCGCTCGCCCATTCCAAACACCTAGCGACCAGCACGCCCAACCACATCGGCAGCGAAATCAGTGTTCCTTGAAAACCGGCGCGCTCAAATAACACTCGGCGGCTAAGTGATACCGGGCCGGCGAGACACATAACACCCTCGACGCTCGATTCCATACACGCCATGACAGCCGCAATGACATCATCTACATCAATGGGTTGTTCTAGGCTTGCCGCTCGAAAAGCAAACGCGAGCCGGCTAGAGGCGCGTTTCAAGAGGGCGCGTGACGCATAGTCATTCGCCCCAAGGACCATAGGAACGCGCAGAATACTCGACGAGATCGTACCCTCCGTGAGAACACGCTCCGCTCTCGCTTTACTCGCAAGGCACACGTTCGTGGAATTAACCGAGGCACCCAGCACACTGAGGTACACGATCTTGCGAACGCTCACTTTTTCCGACGCCAGATACAACGCCCGTGTCGCATTTTCGTGCGCATCGACGTACGTGCTGCCGCGACTCTCTCGTATGATCCCCACCAAATGAACGACACCAACACACCCTTCAAGGGCACGCGCCATGGCCAATGCAGACGTGTAATCAACGATACGGACCTCGTCGGCCGGAGTCTTTTCTAGCATTCGCGCCGCCTCACCCGACCGCACCAGCGCTCGGACGCTGTAGTCAGACGCCATCTTGGTAATCAACCGCTGACCAATGTGGCCATTCGCTCCTGTTATGACGATTTGATCCTTCATCCGATTCGCGTCCGTTTCCAAAGCGTACGATAATCGATATCGACCCCATGCGGAGCAGCCGCGCGCGATAAATGAACGACGCACCTCCGCCGCATACATGGCTGACCTTGGCAAACGCACTATCGGCGTCAAGGATCCTTATGGCGCCGATCACAGCTTTCTGCATCGCGTCTGAATTTTGGTCGCTAGCGGGGTTGGTATTTTTTACCGCCGTCCTAACCGACCTTATCGATGGCCCATTGGCCCGCCACCGCGGTGAGGCGTCTAGGCAGGGCGGACTTATCGACCACGGCGCCGATGCATTTTTCGTCATTGTGATTCTTGCATCGCTCGCGGCCCAGGGCTTTTTCACGCCATTGCTTCCGCTGATGATCGGGTTGGCTTTCCTGCAGTACATCTTCGGCTCCGGTGTCCAAAAACAACAGCCGCTCAAGGCAAGTCGCCTCGGACGCTACAACGGCATTTCGTATTTTGTCCTTGCCGGCATACCGGTCACTCAACACGCGCTAGGATTAGACTGGATACCCGTGTGGATTGTCAGTTACGGTGGGTGGTTGCTTATCGCATCGACCATCTTTTCGATCTTTGATCGAATACGATCGTCATAAAAATTTCCCCAAGCCCTTACTAAAGAATGTTCAGCCGAAGAGTTCTCGGTTCGCGCGGGGGAGGAACAGGGTCCCGATAACCGCGTTGAACATGACAAAAAAAGTGTGCATAACGAGGCTGAATGCCCCAACTTCAGGATACTCGGGGAATAATACGGTCCACAGCAGCAGCGCACCCGCGTGAAACGGCAGAGGCAGCGCCGCGGCGAGAAAAATAACCGGTAAAAACGCGAGCATTTGACCAAGGTTGACGTCTACCTGAAAGAGCTCTAGCGCAACGGTATAAACCACCACGGCGCCGATCAAATTGGGTGCTTTGAACAACAGGGTTAGCAAATAGTGCCTCGGCTTTCCTTGCCGCAAGGCGTGAAAGACGCCCTTATCACGGATCGAAAACTTCTTGAATAAATGACCTCGAAAATAGGCAATGTGTATTGGAAGGTATACGGCGGCAACGATAAACACCGTGGGCAAAATTACGTCGAGTGGAAGCATCGACGATGCTTCCACGACAACTTCGAACCCAAGCAAGACCCCGATGCTGGAAAAAATAAGTAGCTGGTATATTTCCATAACGCCCAAAAAGATCATGCTCGATAGCGCTTCCCAGCCCGGCACCTGGTGGCGCCGCAACAAGTACAGCGACATGGCTCCTTTCCCAACTTGTTCGTTAACGAGCGAAAGGATGTACGCACTCGCGCGAATGGGTAAAACGGCGTTTAGTTTGATCTCCGATACGTTAAACCAGCGGATAACCCGCCATGTTACGTGGGCATCTACAAGAAAGAAGAATACGGAGTAAGGGATCATGACTGCCAACCAAAGCAGCCAATTCGCTTGACCAAAAAAGACGAGAAGGTACTCAATGGCGGCTTGGTTCTCGCGAGCAGCAGCGTCGTCGATTTTCCCCCACACCAGATAGAAACAGACTGCGGTCAATCCCCAGGTGCTTATGGAGAAAAGTACCTTTCGGGTCTTTTTCTCAGACTTTACCTCCGGCGCCATTTGCTCTGACTGGCTCATGCGGGATCCCGTTTAGGCGAGCGACGTAACACTTTCATGGGATAACGGACTCGTTCTCGATAGCCGAGTTTGGCATACACACGGCTTGCAATCTCTTCGGCCGGGCTGCCGACCCGCACGTGCAAAAACGACTTGCAGTTAACCCGATGCTGTCGAGCGACGATTTCGGCAACGAGTCCCTGCGCGTAGCCACGGCCACCAAAGCCCTCCGCGGTGCAAACAGCGCTTACTTCACGATTACCGTCAAAACAGATTCGTTCGCCCGCCATCGATACAAGCCGTTCTTCAATCCGAACACCAACGTAATCGCCAAGTCGGTGCGTCATTCGCTCAAAGGGTCCAGGATCCGTGGCCTTAACCAGGCTCTGCATGTCTTCGGAATCGGCATCACTCAGTTCGATCCACCCGAGCTCTGAATTGTTGGGCTCCAGTTTTTCACACACCCACTGCGTCAGTTCAATCGTTGTCAGTTCCTGCCATAGGCTTTTATCAATCGGACCGGCTTCGATGACCGCAACAATCTCGCCCGGGCTCACCAACCGACCCAGTTCGTTGGTGGCTTCAATGGAACTTTCAGCTACTGCCGCGATCAGGGAAATATCCGATCGATACCGTGCCGCAAGCACTCCCGCCACTCCAAACTCCCGCTGTTCGCCTGTTAATGCACGCCAAGCAGGATTATCGAGAGGATCCAATCGGACCTCCAGCCCTGCTGCCAACGTCATTTGGAGGGAATAAGATCGCGGTTAACTCCCGAGGCCGAGCACTCCCGATCCAATAACCGACCGCCAACCTCGCTCGCCTCGCGAAAGTTCGCCCGGTAAGCTTTCGCCGACTGCTAGGTGGTAGTAGATCGTCGGTCGAGCGACTATGCCAACGCCTCTTTTGTCGTTTTGATGATGGCAGCGGCAACTTTGTAGGGGTCTGCATTTGAGGCTGTACGGCGATCTTCAAGGCGCCCTTTCCACCCATCGTCGATCGTTCCCACCGGTATCCGAATGGATGCTCCCCGATCCGAGATGCCGTAGCTGAACGTGTCTATGGACTCAGTCTCGTGGGCTCCGGTCAAACGCATCTCGTTGTGCGCCCCATAGACATCGATGTGTCGGGGGATATTCTTACCAAAGTGTTCACAGATCTTCGTAAACGTCTCTTCTTCGCCAGACTCCCGCATTGCGCGGTTCGAAAAGTTGGCGTGCATACCGGACCCATTCCAATCCATGTCGCCAAAGGGCTTAGGGTGCCAATTGATTGCATACCCGTACCTCTCGCCCGTTCGCTCAAGCAAATAGCGTGCCAACCAGGTCTCGTCGCCTGCACGTTTTGCGCCTTTCGCAAACACTTGAAATTCCCATTGCCCAGCCGCGACTTCGGCATTGATTCCCTCGACGTTAATACCGGCATCAAGGCAATGATCTAAGTGTTCGTCTACACAGTCTCGGCCGTGGGCATTTGCAGCGCCCACCGAGCAGTAGTAAGGACCTTGCGGTCCCGGATAGCCGTTGATCGGAAATCCTGGCGGTCGGTCTGTGTCTGTGTCCCAGAGGAAGTACTCCTGTTCGTAGCCAAACCAAAAGTCTTCGTCGTCATCATCAATGGTCGCCCGGCCGTTGGAAACATGAGGCGAACCATCAGCATTCAAGACCTCGGTCATCACCAAGTACGCGTTCTTTCGATCCGGATCCGGAAAAATAGCAACGGGCTGGAGCAAACAGTCCGACGCGTTACCTTCCGCCTGTTGGGTCGAACTTCCATCGAATGCCCACATCGGGCATTCATCGAGTGAGCCCCCAAAATCCGTTTCTACCCGCGTTTTACTGCGTAAACTCTGGGTCGGCTTGAAGCCATCTAGCCAGATATATTCCAACTTCGTTTTCATGGTGTACCTTGCCCTCCAAAAAACACTGCGCTTTGCATCCGTGGTCCTTTCCACGCACTCACATTTTCATCCACCGCGCCGCTTAGTTGTTACCAAGCGACTCCAATGCGGCCCGCAAGCATAACGCAAACACGAAACTAACCACTACGCCCATTACTTGGCGAAGCGCGCACCGCAAAACCGTCACTTGATGAGCCATTACTTTCGAGAAGCGCGGCTCTATTACAAACGAAACAATCGGCTAATCTACGATGGCCTGATAAATCAAAGTCTTGAGTTCTCGCCTGATTGGATATGTAGACGACGGTAACAGCTGGGTAAGAAAAACAACCGTCATTTCCTCGAGGGGATCAACCCAAAAATAGGTGCTCGCAGCGCCTCCCCAAGCGAACTCTCCCGGCGAGTCGAGCACACCAGCCGCGGCTGGATCGAGAACGACCGAGAAACCGAGTCCAAAGCCGATCCCATGGTACGACGTTTCGCTAAAAACAGGCTGTCCCATGGCCGCTAAATCAACATTCCCCGGCATGTGGTTTGTCGCCATGTACTCAACTGTTTTTCGACCCAGTATTCGGTGACCGTCCAACTCGCCTCGATTCACCAGCATCTGGGCGAAGCGCCCGTAGTCATCAATCGACGCCACCATCCCGCCGCCGCCGGAGAAAAACGTAGGCCGTTGATGGTAGGGCGAGGTAGTCGGATCGTCCTGAAGTTCAAATCCTCCACCACGTTTATATCGATAGCATGCCGCGAACTTGTCCTTGGACGAGGCGCGCACTTGATACCCGGCATCGATCATTCCCAAAGGTTCTGTAATTCGCTCACGAACAAACACATCCAAGTCGGTATCTGAAAACAACTGCACGAGATAGCCGCAGACGTCTGTCGCGACGCTGTAATTCCACCGTGATCCAGGCGCGAACGTGACGGGAATCCCGGCCAAATCATCAATCATGTCCTCGAGCGTTGATCCTTGCCGGCCGCCACCTACGGATGCTTGCCGATACATGGCATCGACGGGGTGACTATTCATGAATCCGTACGTCAGTCCCGAGGTGTGAGTCAACAGATGTTTGACCGTCAGCGGAACCGTCATGGGAGAGGTCACCATGGTTTCGTTTTCGCCGTGTTCATACACGCTCAAATCGGACCAACTCGGGATGAACTTTGAGACCGGATCGTCCAACTGAAATTTTCCCTGTTCGTACAGCATCATTAAGGCAACGCTGGTGATCGGCTTAGACATTGAATAAATGCGCACCACTGTGTCGCGTTCCATGGCGAGGTCACGATCAACATCACGCCGACCCGACGCTTGGAAATACGCTTCCTCTCCACGTCGCATCACCAGACACGAGCATCCCGGAAAACGACCGTCAGCGACATACTTGTCAAGGTGAGCCGTTAGGTGCTCAAGTCGATCAACCGAAAAACCGTGCCCCATAATAATTTCCCTAATCAATTGACCCAGCATAACCGTTTACCCAAAGTTACGCGGGAGAACGCCGCGTCAGCGTTGGCCCGGCACGCGCTTATAGAGGAAGATGAACCGCAGGGGAACTCGAATGACACCCGGACAGAAATTAAGACTTGCCCTGGCGTCAGAGAACGTCGTCTTCGCACCGTTAACGCTCGATGCACTCACCGGTCGTATTACCGAGCACGCTGGGTTCTCCGCCGGTTACATTAGCGGCGGCGCCTTGGGATTTGTGCACGGCGTCAGCGAAGCACTGCTTACACTGAGCGAAATTGCTGATGTCACCCAGCACGTCACCGCCCGCACCGGCATTGCCGTGATCGTCGATGGCGGCGTAGGGTTCGGTGATGCGGTACACACATACCGAACCGTGCAGGTCATTGAGGCCGCTGGTGCAGCTGGTATCGAGATCGAAGATCAAGTCGCGCCTAAACGAGTGAGTCACCACCGTGGTATCGAACACCTTATCGAAATAGGCGAAATGACCGACAAAATCTGCGCCGCCGTTGACGCACGCGCCGATGCGGATTTCGTCATCATCGCGCGCACGGGTGCAGTCCGTAACGAATCCTTCGAAAAAGCGATTGAGCGCGGCAACGCCTACGCCGATGCCGGCGCAGACTTAGTCATGCTAATGCCAACAAACGATTCAGAGTGGCAGGAAGCACCTCGGCGCCTAGAGGTGCCGCTGGCCACAATCACCTCGCTCGACACACGCTTGCCATCAGAATGGGCAACCTTGGGTTGGGATTTAATTATCGATCCTTTTACCGCCCAAACGGCAGCCGTCAAGGCCATTGCAACCGCGTACCAGCAATTCCAACAATCGGGAACCACGGGGTTGGATCGTGCCGAAATACTTGAGCACTACCGACTGTTGCCCGACATCGCTGGGCTCCAAGAGCTTTACGACATTGAAGATCGAACAACGGAGAGACCCGCATGAGTATCGAAATACGTCCCCTTACCGCTGGCGAGATGGGACAGTTGGGAGAGCTCGGCGGCTACGTCTACGGGGGTAGTTTTGGCGACGGCCCCGACAACGTCGTTGCGACCGCTAATCTACCCGACTGGACTCTCTGCGCGGTCGTCGACGGCAAGCTCGCGTGCAGTTTCACCGCTATTCCATTCACGATGCGCGCCAACGGGAGTGCCGTTGCGCTCGCCGGCGTCTCCACGGTCGGCACTCAGCCCGAGCATCGACGTCAAGGTCTTCTACGGCGCATTCAAACCCAGGCTTTCGCCGATATGCGGGATCGTGGTCAGTCGCTGGCAGCCCTTTGGGCATCCCAAGCTGCAATCTACCAACGCTACGGGTACGCGATGACGACGGTGCTCCGTTCGTACCAGGTGGACACGACGGACATTGGTTTCCACGACGGCGATTGGGGTTCGGGCCATGTCGAACGCCTTCCCGTCGTGGACGCATTCGATGTCATCAAATCGACCTACATTCGTTTCGTCAAGAATCGCATCTGCTATCTGCATCGAAGCAAGGCGCTGTGGTTGCAAAATGCAATGGAGGAAATCGAGGAGCAGGGGCCGGTTCACGCCGGTGTGCATTTCGATGAGGGAGGCAATGGCGACGGTTACGTCATCTACACTCTCCGGGCAAACAAAGTGGACCACGCAACCCGAGGTCAGGAAATTATCGTCCGGGACATGGCGTGGCTTTCGATGGATAGTTATCGCTCCATGTGGGAGTGGCTCAAGCGGCATGACCTCGTGGGTCGAGTGTCGTACCGCACAGCCGCCATCGACGACCCCGCGGTCGAACTTTTTGCCGAACCGCGTCTTCTTCACAGCGTCGATCATGAAGGGCTTTGGCTTCGCGTTGTCGACGCGGAGCGCGCGCTCAAAGACCGCGCCTATTCAAATGACGGAGAAGTCACCATCGGTTTGACTGATGATTCACTGACGCCATGGAACAATCGCACGATCAAACTCGAGGCCTCCACCGAAGGCGCGCATGTCTCATCAAGCGAGTCGACCGACCTAACAATGTCGGCCAAAGCGCTCGCATCGCTTTACAGCGGCTTTCGCTCCGCAAGGCAGCTGCGGGCGTGGGGTCTTGTCGAAGGCGGGGACGATGCTGTCGATACCGCAGACCGTTTGTTCGCCACTAGCCACGCACCGCACTGTCCCGACCATTTCTAGGGTCTGAACTTTTCCTCTTATTGAGCACAGACCACTATTCGATCGCGGGCTTGCGTCGTAACTGCTTTTTTTTCCTGAGACGTTGTTTTCGCCGGATGCCTGCGTTAACCGCTGTCCGCGACGGCTTCGTTCTAAATCGCTTCTTTGCAACCCGACCTGCCTCCGACAAAAGACCTTGAAGGCGGTCCATCGCTTCCTTCCGATTACGCGCTTGCGTGCGGTGGCTTCGTGCAAAAATAACAATTTCCCCTGCCCCGTTGAGGCGTTTTCCCGCACATGATTCCAATCGCTTTCGATACGCCGTCGAAAAACAACAGGCGCCGAGATCAAGTCGTAACTCGGCCGCAGTGGCGACCTTGTTGACGTTCTGGCCGCCTGGGCCCATTGACCGCACAAACTTCCACGTCAGCGCCTCCGCTGGAATCTGTTGTTCAGCCATCGTGTAGACAGTCACCGCTGTTCCAAACGTTTGTTTTCGCCGAAGGGTGCAAGATAATCCTCGCCTTAGGGGAGAACAACATGAGCTGGAAAGACGAAGTTAACGAGATCAGTCATCGCCGCAAATTGCGCCAAGCGATGGGGGGTTCGGAGGGCATCGAACGCCAACACAAGCGTGGGAAACTAACGGTTCGAGAGCGGATAGATAAGTTTGTCGACCCGAACGGGTTCCGAGAATTCCACTCCTTAACAGGTAGCGCGACCTACAACGAACGAGGCGAGTTGAAGAGCTTTATACCGCGTGGCTCAGTTGAAGGGACAGCGTTGGTGGACGGGCGCAAGATCATTCTAAGCGCCGGAGATTTCACCGTCCGAGGCGGTTCCGCTAGTTCCGGCGGCGGCATGGGATCGGAGCTCCCTTCCAATGAACGCGCTCGCCAATGGCGTCTGCCCTATGTTCGGTTGCTTGATGCGGCCGGGGGCAGCGTTCGCGGATTTGAAGAGATGGGCCGCACCTATCTGCCCGATGGCAATCATGGGACGACGATTGACGTCGATCTTCTCTCCCGAGTACCCGTGGTATCCGCGGTGATGGGGTCTGTCGCCGGGTTGCCGGCGATCAACGCCTGTCTTGCCCATTTCAACGTGATGGTTAAAGACTCAAGCCAACTATTTCCGGGTGGCCCCCCCGTGGTTAAAGCCGCCTTGGGCTACGACATCAGCAAAGAGGAGCTTGGGGGTCCACACATCCACACCCGTATCAGCGGTTCGGTCGACAACCTTGCCAACACCGAAGAAGACGCCTTTGATCAAATCAAACGATTTCTGGGCTATCTGCCATCAAACGTTCACGAAATGCCCCCGCGCCATGTAACGGACGACCCCACCGATCGTCACGAAGAAGAATTGCTGTCCTTGATACCGCGAGATAGGCGACAGGTATACGACGCTCGTAAATTAGTCGAAATGGTTCTCGATCAAGGGTCTTTTTTCGAGATCTCGCCACGCTACGGCCGCGCCAGACTTACGGGGCTCGGACGGGTTAACGGTTTCCCCGTTGGGGTTATGGCAAACAATCCACGTCATCACGGTGGGGCTACCGACGTCGCGGCGGGGAATAAAGTGATTCGTCTTTTGCAGCTATGCGATGTGTTTCACTTGCCCATCATCAGCTTCGCTGACGAGCCCGGTTTCATGGTGGGATTAGAATCCGAAAAGGC
>Ga0310344_10002042_pt1 | contig 15263 bp, 13 predicted proteins | sample HC15DNA20200_MG_FD_203801 | JGI IMG/M metagenome (GOLD analysis project Ga0310344, IMG submission 203801) | Marine microbial communities from station ALOHA, North Pacific Subtropical Gyre - HC15-DNA-20-200_MG | ecosystem: Environmental > Aquatic > Marine > Oceanic | place: Pacific Ocean: North... | reverse complement strand
ACCCAGTATCGATCTATAATATTTTTCAAGGATAAACACCAGGAAGAAGTAGCTACGCAATTAATTGAAGAAATCGATGAAAAATCTTCTTGGCCATCTTCTGTGGTGACGGAACTTGCTCCAGCCGAAGCTTTTTACGTAGCGGAAGATTACCATCAAAAGTATTATGAGCGTAATGGCAATGCGCCTTACTGTAGAATAATGATCGATCCTAAAGTTGAAAAATTTAAGAAAAATGAGCTGTCTCATTTGATAAATTCTTAATTTGATGGAGGTACGCAGTGGAATTTCAAGCTAAACATAGTTTTGTAGAGCGTTTATCAGGCGCTGCTAGGCTGAACTCCGCTACTTATAGAGAAGTTGGAACCGATATTACCGCTACGTGGCCTGCGCTGATGGTTGTAGTTGGAACGTCAGTTGTAGCAGGAGTGGTTGTTTTAATTGGCAATCCAGGGATTTCATTTGTATCTGTTATATATTCGATCATAGGAAACCTTATTGGGTGGGCCGTTTGGGCCTCGGTTATTTATATTGTCGCAACTAAACTTTTTCCAAGCCCAATGCCTGCTGTTGGTTTCGTAGGTATGCTCAGAACCCTTGGGTTCGCAAACGCCCCTCAATTTTTTGCATTTGCATCTCTAATACCTGGGGCAGGGCAACTTTTTCAAGTTGTCATCCAACTCTGGGGTCTTAGTGCTATGGTTGTCGCCGTAAGAGTATCCTTTAACTTCGATTCAACGTTTAAAGCTGTTGGGGTGGTCTTATTGGCGTATATACCTGTACTTGTATTGGTACTTTTTCTTGTATCTTTGACAGCAAGCAGTATTTCAACTACCTAGATTTATTCGTACTCCAAAGTAATAAGCTTCGCGGCTTCAGATGCTTTCTGGCGAGCTTCTTTGACATTATCTGCGGTCGCAAGACATACTGCCATTCGTCTGTTAACCCTGGATGTCGTTTTGCCAAAGATTCGTACATCGACACCGGGTATAGAGAGAGCGTCTTCTACGCCAATATACTTTGGCGACATCCCTTCTTTTTTAGCTAAGACTACATGACTTGCTGCTGGTTTGTTTATAAGTATTTCTGGTATAGGGAGGCCTAATATACTCCTTGCATGTAAATCGAATTCGCTTAGATTCTGGGAAACTAAAGTTACCATTCCAGTATCATGTGGTCTTGGTGAAAGCTCTGAAAAAATAACTTCATCATCAGTTATAAATAGCTCAACTCCAAATAGTCCTACGCCTCCTAGTTGGTCGGTTACTTTTTTCGCGATCTCTTGTGCTTCCCTGAGGCGATTCTGTTTCATTTCAATGGGCTGCCACGACTCTTGATAATCGCCTCTTTCTTGCCGATGAACTATTGGGCTGCAGAATAGAGTAGAGCCTTGTTTTTGTCGTATTGTTAAGAGTGTTATTTCGTATTCAAAATCTATATATTCTTCTAGTATTACCCGCTCTCTATCCCCTCTCATACCAGATTGCGCATATTCCCAGGCACGTTTTAGCTCCAATTCACTTTTTACAAGGCTTTGGCCTTTTCCAGAACTGCTCATAACAGGTTTCATAACTAGTGGATATTTTATTGAGTTTGCTATGTTCAAGGATTCCTTTTCAGATTCCGCATATCCATATTTTGCTGTTCTAATTCCTAAATTTTGTGCAACCAAATCTCTGATTCGATCACGATTCATAGTGTAATTTACGGCGTTTGCATTAGGGACCACTTGTATACCTTGTGATTCTAAATCAATAAGTGCTTCAGTCCGTATAGCTTCTATTTCAGGAACAATTATATCTGGAGTATGTTTTGCAACTATGTTTTTAAGTTCTGGAGCACTTAGCATATTTAATACTTCTTGCTCGTCTGCGACTTGGTGTGCAGGAGCATTGGGATAATTATCACAGGCTACTATATGGCAGCCCAAGCGCTTAGCGCTTATAGCAAACTCTTTACCTAATTCCCCTGACCCAAGAAGAAGTATTTTCTTTGGCAGTGGCATATTTGCTCTCCTCGATCATTTGGTATTCTATTGTAATTATTATTATCAGATTATTTAAGATCAGGAAAATCTAAAGAGGGTCGTTTTCTATGCCAATTCGTATTTTGCTGGTAAATGTGGCCAATCGATAGTACTTTTCTTTCCTCCCAAAAATTACCAACGATTTGCATGCCTATAGGAAGGCCATTTTCATCAAATCCGCATGGAACAGACATTGCAGGAAGGCCAGATAGATTAAATGGTGCCAAGAACCTGAACCCCGCTCCATAACGAGCTTGGTCCCGGTCGTCAAACCTCGGGGCTGTAAAAGGAAACGATGGAGTTATAAGTATATCTACTTCATCCATTACTTTTGAAAGTTCTAAGGAGATTGCTTTTCTTGCTCGCTGCGCCTGGACATAGTCCGAAGACCGTAGTAAACCCCCAAGTAAAAATTGCCTTCTCACTGGACCGTAATCTTGAGGCCTGGCTCTTAAATTTTCTTCATGGAAAGCGTATGCTTCGCTCAACATAATGACTGTATTAGCTACAGTATATTTTAGACTTGGAATATGAACTTCTCTGATTTGCGCTCCCAAATTTTCTAATGTTTTAATGCCTTGATTAACACTTGCTGATACTTTTGGCTCAAGGTCTTGTTGGTTTTCAAAGAAGAAATCACGAGGAACCCCGATAGTTAGTCCTTTTAAATCATTCATGTGCTCTACATCATAGTTGTCCGACGGAGCATTGTTTGTTGAAGGATCACTCTCATCTTTGCCCGCTATCGCTTGAAGCATCATTCCAGCGTCCTCGGCTGATCGCGCCATGGGGCCACATGTATCAAGAGTCCAAGCAAGAGGCACTACACCATGGTTGCTTACCAGTCCGAGAGAAGGTTTTATACCGGTGATGTTACAGAATGAGGCAGGGCCCCGAATGGATCCTCCAGTATCTGATCCCAAAGAAGCCATGCACAATCCTGCACTTGTTGCTGATCCAGACCCTGAACTAGAGCTACCAGGCAGATGTTCTAAGTTCCAAGGATTTCGTGCAGATGGGAATAACTCTTTTTCGTCACCTCTCCCCAAAGCAAATTCGCTCATAGCAAGTTTGCCAAGCATTACTGCACCTGCGCTATTTAAGCGTTGGATTACTGTTGAATCGAAGGTTGGAGTGTTATCTGCCATCACTCTCGAGTGTGCTGTTGTTTTTATACCTTCTGTAGAATAGAGATCTTTCGCAGCGATGGGAATTCCGTGAAGTGGGCTTTTATAATTTCCTTGGCTTATATCTTTTTCAGCAGCGGTAGCAGATTTTATAGCACTCTCTTTTAGAACAGTGACATAGCTGTGGAGGTATTGGTCATATGATTCGATTCTATTTAAAAAAGCTTTTGTCAGCTCAACGGGTGATAAATCTTTGTCTCGAATCAAGGCAGATGCTTCTTTGATTGAAAGAAAGCATAGTTCTTCTTCGTGTTTATACATTATTTTGTATCATTCTTTGTTTTGTTAGCTAAAAATGCTGTTGATGTAGAGAGATCACCAAGATCCATTTGGTGCAACAATCTTACCTGCTTTTCTAGCGGTAAATAAGCTTTATAAAGCTTATTTATTTCTTCGTCGGATATATTGAGATTTGCCTGTTTTACCAAATGGTGAAAACCATCTAGATCTAGGAGTGTGCCGTCACTGTTTTGCATTTCTCATCCTAACGAACATTTATAATAATATTAACACCTTATTTGTGTATTGTGTTGCGAGGTTATCAACGCGTTTTCGTATTGAATTTGGTGTTCTTGTGTTTTATGTTGAACTTAATAATTTTCTAATATTTATTCCGTATGGTATTTGCGTAATATACGAGTTAGTAACTAAAAATATTTGCCCTGTTTTGTTTGATTGACGTGAACTGTGTCTATATCATTAAACGATGACACAAGCAGAAGAAAGAAAGCACCCATTTTATTGCCATTTCACCAAATTTCTTGGTGATAATCGGGAAAAGCGTCTTAATAATGGCAATTTGCTTATTAATTTAGGTATATTTCTCATTCTTATTTCCTTGTCTGTTTTGTTTTTTGATCGAGATCTAATCTGGATAATCTTAATAGGTTTGAGTTTAGAAATGATTTTTTTGCCATACTGGTTCAGAGGTAATTAATGGATGGCGAATTTTCCATAGCTAGTTTTTACAGTTTTTCACACGTCATTGAGGATCTGCGAATCAAAGATGAGATCAAGTCTTTTTGTATATCAAATAAAATGCGTGGTTCTATAATTATTGCAAAAGAAGGCATAAATGGTACTGTTGCAGGGCATCCCGATGCAATAGAGAGATTTGAACAATTATTGCGATCTATAGGTTTTAATAATTTAAATATAAAGCATTCTAATAGCTTGACCATGCCCTTTTATAGGATGAAAGTCAAAATAAAATCTGAGATTATTAGTATGTTGGGAGAATCTATTGATCCGGATCAGGAAAGAGGAGAGCTGGTTAATTATTCTGATTGGAATCAATTAATCTCTGATAAAGATGTATTGCTTATTGATTCACGAAATAGCTATGAAAGTAAGCTAGGCACCTTCAAGGGTGCAGTAACACCAAACGTTGATTCCTTTAAAGAATTTAAAAACTATATTGATCAGGAACTCGCATCTCATAAGGATAAAACTGTAGCAATGTTTTGTACTGGCGGAGTCCGGTGTGAAAAGGCAGCTTATTACATGAAAGCGCAAGGTTTTTCTAACGTTGTACAGCTGGATGGTGGCATACTCAGATATATAGAGAACACGCCTGAAGAGGATAGCCAGTGGATTGGAGATTGCTTTGTTTTTGACGGGCGAGTTACGGTTAATCATAGACTAGGTAAGGGTGATTATACTCTTTGCCGAGGGTGTAATGCTCCCCTTTCTGACGAAGATCGTCACTCAGATAAATACGAGGAAGATGTATCTTGTGAGTATTGTTTTGATTTAACTACTGATAAGAAAAAGATGGCCTCCAGAGAGAGGTCAAAACAGATTATGCTCTCGAGTCTAAGGGGAGAGAATTCAACCTTTTTACCTGGTACCCTTGGTGATCATACACCTTAGGGAAATCACAAAAAGGTGGTACCCCTGGCGGGACTCGAACCCACGCACATGGTTTAGGAAACCAATGCTCTATCCTCTGAGCTACAGGGGCAAATAACAATTCTATTATAAACGCCCTATAGCGTTTCATGGGTTTATTTTGTTTAATGGGATCCTTTAGTCGATACCGCTTCTAAAAGCCCAATATAGGAATCAGAAAATGCCTTTAAGCCCTCTTCTAATAGTTCGGCGCAAACCTGTTCTAAATTTATGCCCAGTGCTGCTAAATCTGAAATAGTTTTATCGTTGACTGAAGAATCTCTGTCTAAAGTTATTGTCGCTTTACCGTGATCTCTAAATAGATCCGCAGTCGCAGGAGGTATGGTATTTACCGTGTCAGCGCCAATCAACTGGTCGATGTAAAGAGTATCTGGGTAATTAGGGTTTTTTGTGCTAGTGCTTCCCCATAATAATCGTTGGATTTGAGCACCTTTTTGTTTTAATTTTAAGAAATCCGAGCTTTCAAAGAGATCGTAAAACAGCTTATATGCATTTCGTGCGTTTGCGATAGCAGTTTTACCTGCCAGTTGATTACGGGTATCTTTATGGCTCTGTTCAAGTAATGTATCGACTTTCGTATCAACTCTGCTAACGAAAAAAGATGCGACTGATGCCACTTGAGCTGGGGCTTGAACTTTCGATAAACCTTTTATATACGACTCGGCGGTTCTCTTATACTGCTCTAAAGAGAAGATAAGTGTTACGTTAACGTTTATGGATTCGCTTATTAGTTGTTCAATGGCAGGGAAACCTTCTTCAGTAGCGGGCACTTTAATCATTAAATTATTCCTCCCAACCTTCGACCACAACCTCCTTGCTTCTTCTATTGTAGTTTTAGTGTCACGTGCGATCAGAGGGGAAACTTCTAGAGAAACGTAACCGTCTTGCATATTGGTTGCTTCATATACATTTTTCAATGTATCTGCAGCTTGCTGAATGTCTCTTATTGCGACTTCCTCAAACCATTCTTGAGGAGATCCAGAAGGGTTCTCAAAAGCAGCTTTTTTCAAATCCATATCGTAGTTATTAGTTGTACTTATAACCTTCTCAAATATGCTTGGGTTACTAGTCAGGCCGCTTAGCCCGTCTTGTTCAATCATATTATTTAGTTTGCCGGTTTCTAGTAAATCTCTATCTATATAGTCAATCCAAAAAGATTGTCCTAATTTATTTAAACTTGAAAGCGGGTTGTTGCGTTTTTGCATGGATTCCTCCTGTGGAAGGTTTCTTGTATAGCTGATAATAAGAGTTATTTGATAAATGCAATACTCGTTTCTGGATGAAAAGAAGCCCATGCAAACCACAAAATATTTGTTGCTTCTATTGCATCTAAAGTTTCACCCATCAATGGGCCTTCATAAGCTTGTCCCAACTGTGACCATTTACTGTTTGTTCCTTTGTCTGTAATCACTCCATCATTATTATAGAAATAAATCTTTTCTCCATTTATATATGGGGAAAAAACTGATGCTGATCCGGCAATACGAGATTCAACAATCAATTCTTTATCTAAAGCTGAAAGCGTTCTATCATTGTAGAACACTACTATCTCTTCTCCGTTATGCTCTAATTCTCTAACTAGTGATTCCTCTAAACTGGTAAATGGTATTGCCAAGTAATCTTCATTTATGTTTACACCCAATACCCTTTCTACTGGGTCGAGCCTCTTATCTATGTACTGTTTAAACATAAAAGGTTGCGTATTAGGAGCGTCATATCTCACGTATGGATTTTTCCCGTATATTTCATCCATATCGTAGTTTGTGGAATCAGGTGAAAGGATTAAACCTTTTGGATATAACCGTTTGTATTCATCAAACGAAGAGATATTAACGCTTACAGTTTTTAAGGTTTCTCCGGCAAGATCACCTATTATTGCTTGACCGGTTATTTGTTGCCACCATGACTCCGTAACGTCATCCCACATTATTAGGTTAGATCTTCTTAGATTTCCTGTCGTTCCGAAATTTAGGACCTTGCCATTCACTTCTCTTATAAAACCAATTGCTGTGTAACATAGAGGGCAATAAGTTAGAACTACTGGGGTATCCCCTATGGTATCATTCACAATCTCGTGGAAAGTTAATATTCCCAAGGGGTATGCTTTTATGTTTCCATCCATCTCAATTATTGCTACAGGATGATCGGCTGTTAACCATTCAATTTCCTCTGCTTCTGGTATAGAAACGAACAGAGGATTATAAATTGGAGGAATGCCGTCTCTACCTACGCTTCCAGATGATATTTCCTCAATATCTAAATTGGTTAGGAGCTTACGAAAATTTGTTCTGCGCCATTCCGAAGTTCCTACCGGAATCACTGGTGTTTCTTCGAGTTGACTCACATCTTTTGGATTACTAGATATTTTATTGTTCAAGTTAGTTGTTTCATTAGCAGTGTTATAGTGCGATTCAGTTTGATTATTGTCCGGTATCAGATTTCTATCACCTGATAGTTCTTCTTGTGATCCGCATCCGATAATGAAAACTAACAATAAAAAGGAACTCAGTGCGGTTGTAATTCTTCGCTTGGATAGTTTCTTTTTTGTTAGCATCCTAAACCCTACTATTTATTTTAATGTGCCCAATGGTGATTACCATTATTGTACTCAATTTCATTAAAGGAGATGATTACTTACTCTTTTGACTCCCCTAATAAAGTTGCAGACAAATATATTACATCGCTAAACTATTTATTATTATCTGATGTTAACAAAAAAGAGATCGATTTGTGAGCCAGAATACTCCCTTGCTAATTACAGGTGGCACCTTAGTAGATCCTAAGCAGGATCGTAATTCGATTTGTGATGTACTGATTGAAGGAGAAAGAGTTAAATGGGTTTGGGAAGTCGGTAGAGGAGATGCTCCTCCTTTGCCCGACAAAGTGAAAATCTTTGATGCTAAGGGAATGATTGTTTCGCCCGGCTTTGTAGATCTTCACTGTCATTTAAGGGAGCCGGGAGAAACGCATAAGGAAAATTTTCAATCTGGTACTGCTGCAGCTGCTGCTGGAGGTTTTACTACTATCTGCGCGATGCCAAATACTATACCTGCAACCGACACTAAAGAAGCAGTCTCTAATATTATCAACCTTTCAAAAACTTCGGCAACGGTTCGTGTTTTACCAATAGGAGCCTTATCAATTAACAGAGATGGGATGAACTTAACTGATATGGTGGCCCTAAAAGAAGCAGGCGTTGTTGGGTTTAGTGATGATGGTGCAGCTTTAACCAACCCTCAACTTATGTATGAAGCTCTCGATCGATCTAAAGACCTTGATTTACAAGTAATCCAACATTCCGAGGACCCTCTTATTGTTCAGAAAGGGTTGATGCATGAAGGTTGGATTTCTCAAAAACTTGGAATACCGGGATCCTCTGCGGCTTCCGAGGCCTCTTTAGTGGCACGTGATATCGAAATTGCTGGCAAAACACAAGGCCATTTACATATTGCACATGTATCCTCATTGCTTTCTCTTGAACACTTGGAGTTAGCAAAAAAAAGAGGTATAAAAGTGTCTGCAGAAGTAACACCTCATCATTTAGTTTTCACCCATGATTCAATTTTGGGACAACGTGGCTCGGGTTTTGGTTGGCCTGATATAGAACAACGATCGAACCTCTTTAGAGTGAATCCGCCTTTAAGAGAAAAGGTAGATAGCGAAGCGCTTATTGACGCCTTAAAAGCGGGTATAATTGATATTGTTGCCACGGATCATGCACCACATTCTATAGAGGATAAAAAAGGTGATTTTGGTAATTCTATGCCAGGTATTTCTGGGATTGAGACTGCATTTAGCTTACTATTAACCACTTTAGTTGAAACAGGAAAGATGAATATAGGTGAGCTAATCGAGAAATTTACGGCGAAACCAGCATCAATATTACCAGTAAAATATGCAGAAGATGGTGTGGGGACTCTTGTCAAAGGAGGCGTCGCCGATATAGTTATTATAGACCCGGAAGTCGCTTGGGTAGTAAAATCCGATGAGTTTATCTCTAAGGGACATAATACGCCCCTTGACGGATGCAATCTTAAAGGTAAAATTATTGCGACAATTCATGAAGGAAATTTTGTTTTTGATATTAATGGCGGAGTTCTTACAGGAAAAGGTGGATAATGAATTCAGATCTAGATGATCAAAGTATTCCAGCATTCCTGATTTTGCAAGATGGTACAGTTTTTCAAGGTTATGGATTTGGCTTTTCTGGCAAAGAAGCACATGGCGAGGTAGTTTTTAATACTTCGATGTCTGGGTATCAAGAGATGCTGACTGATCCTTCTTATTCTGGCCAAATTTTGGTTCCCACATATCCTTTGCAGGGAAATTATGGGATTAATAATCGTGATATTGAATCCTCCCAGATCCAGGTAAGCGGTTTTGTTGCAAGAGAGTACTGCGAGTTCCCCAGTAATAGGTATTCAGATATGACCTTGAACGAGTATTTAAAGTCAGAATCTATTCCAGCTATTTATGGTATTGATACAAGAGCACTTACGAGACGTATCCGCAGTTATGGAGTGATGATGGGTTTGATAACGCAAAGTGCTGATATAGGTGCGGCTGAACAAAAATTGAATGAATTGCCAAGCTATGAAGACCAAAATCTGGTACAAAGAGTTTCTACGGGTGAAACATATTCCTGGCCTATAGAAAACGAGCAATTAAATGATGATGAATCTGTGCATATTGTTATTTTGGATGAAGGGGTTAAATTCAACATACTTAGGCTTTTACAAAATCGAGGCTGTAAGGTGACTGTTGTACCTAGCAACGTGGATTTCAACTATATTATGGGTTTAAACCCTGATGGGGTTTTGTTGTCGCCTGGGCCAGGAGATCCTAGGTATTTAGATGATATTGTGGAGGTAACGAGAAAATTGGTGGAAAATGTTCCGGTTTTAGGTATTTGCTTGGGGCATCAGGTCGCAGCACGTGCATTTGGTGCCGAAACGTATAAGCTAAAATTTGGGCATAGAGGAGGCAACCATCCAGTTAAAGATTTGTCCACAGATATGGTCAGAATGACCGCGCAAAATCATGGATATGCCGTAGATGTTGATTCATTACCTTCAGAGCTAAAAATTAGTCAGATAAACCTTAATGATGGAACCGTAGAGGGTTTGGAACATACGAGTCTACCAGTGTTAACAATACAATATCATTCAGAAGCTTCGCCAGGTCCTCTAGAGAATGAGTTTATTTTTGATAGATTTCTTAACTTGATTGACAAAACTCGTTAGAATAGAGTTGAGTTTGTTTCATTATCCGTAACAGGATTTGTGACTGATCAGTTTCAATGATAAAAAAAGAATAGTTTAGGAGGTTCCCAAATGGCTACCCAGGGATCAGAACCGTCTCAGAGGCAGGTTCTATTAATCGAGTACGAAATCCTTGATTCTTTTTGGACACACCAGCACCAATGGATATGGTTATCAAGTTTGGTATTAATAACCCTTTCTATGCTTGGAATTACGTTTTTACCAAATGGCCTTGGCCAAAGCGAACTCAAAGTGGCAATTGTCACTTTTGTTAGCGTAATCGCTATTATTTTGACAATTATTTGGTGGGGATTGCTTAGACAGATGCTCAGTTCACTTAGAGTTGTGCAACATAGGAAAAGAGAAATAGAGAAAAGCCTGGGTATGAGGATGGAAATCTATATGGCGGTTTCCAGAATTCGAGCTAAAGGTGGCGCTTTACAAGATATTGTCCAAGAAGAAGCAGCTGATGACCCTGAATTGAAAGCAGATTTAGCTGATTTTTTGAGGTCGTCTGGCTCCACATTAAAACCAGGTTTGTTACCAAAAGAGGAGATTGCTTGGAATTTACTTCCTGTATTTTTTATTGCAACTTGGATCGCTTTTTGGATTCTTGTGGCAGGCCCGGAGGTCTTTTAGATAAATCCATTTTATATCTATAAACTGTTTTAACGATAAAAAATGTGATGAAAATTATGTATGAGTAATAAACCGTCCAAAGTTCTTGTAATTGGGTCTGGACCTATTGTAATCGGTCAAGCGGCTGAATTTGATTATGCGGGGACTCAGGCATGCAAAGCGCTTCGCGAGGAGGGTGTGACCTCTGTATTGGTAAATTCAAATCCGGCGACAATAATGACCGACGAAGAAATTGCCGACATTGTATATATAGAACCTTTAACAGTCGATTCTTTGTCGAGGATTATTGAAAGGGAACGACCTGATGGATTGTTGCCGACCTTGGGAGGTCAGACTGCCCTTAATTTAGCGGTCGAACTCGCGGATCAAGGTGTTCTGGATAAATATGATGTGAGACTGCTTGGAACTCCTCTGGAAACCATTAGGAAGGCGGAAGATAGGCAGTTGTTTCGGGAAATTATGATAGAGATTGGAGAACCCGTCCCGGAAAGTCAGATCGTTACGTCCATAGAACAGGGACAAGAGTTCATGGAAAAAGTGGGGTTACCATTAGTTGTTAGACCTGCGTACACATTAGGTGGAACTGGAGGAGGTATTGCTCATACACCAGAGCAATTGGATCAATACGTGACTACTGGTTTAGCGTATAGCCCTATAAGCCAAGTACTTGTAGAGAAAAGTTTGCTTGGGTGGAAAGAAGTTGAATATGAGGTAATGCGCGATTCTTCAGATATATGTATCACAGTATGTAATATGGAAAACTTAGATCCTATGGGTGTTCATACGGGCGATTCTATAGTTGTTGCACCTTCCCAAACTTTAACTGACAAAGAATACCAAATGTTACGCTCGGCAAGCCTAAAGATTATTAGAGAACTAGGCATAGAAGGTGGGTGTAATGTCCAATTGGCTTTAGAGCCTAGTGATTTGATAGCGGGTAAAGGGGAAAATGCTGGTTATGCAGAGTCCTCTTATTATGTCATTGAGGTTAATCCAAGAGTTAGCCGGTCATCAGCTTTAGCTTCAAAAGCAACCGGATATCCCATAGCGAGGGTCGCCGCTAAGATTGCGGTTGGGAAACGGCTTGATGAAATAGCTAATGCTGTAACTCAAACTACAACCGCAGCATTTGAACCTGCGTTGGATTATTGTGTAGTGAAAATTCCAAGGTGGCCTTTTGATAAATTTGCTTCTGCAGATAGGAGTCTGGGCACTCAAATGAAAGCTACCGGAGAGGTGATGGCTATAGACCGCTCATTCGAGGCAGCATTACAAAAAGCTGTTCGTTCAATGGAAGCACCAGGAGATAATTTATTATGGGAAGATAATCGGTGGACGGACAATTCTGAGTCCTCTGAACCACATACTTTACCTTTACAAGCTAATGACTTACGTATATGGGCGTTGATGGCTGCATTAAGAAGAGATATGGACCTCGATAGTTTATCTATTCAAACGGGTATTGACCCTTGGTTTATAAGAAAACTTAATAATATTTTACTTATGGAGAAACGCTTATTATCTGAATCGATTTCACCGAGGTTGTTAAAAGAATCAAAGCGTTTAGGCTTCTCTGATTCTCAAATAGCAACTCTTGCAGATCGGCTTCCAGAGCAAGTCAGAGAGTTAAGATCTGAATGGAATATCCAGCCTGTATATAAGATGGTAGACACTTGTGCTGCTGAATTTGAGGCATATACTCCTTATTTCTATAGCACTTATGAGGATGAAAACGAAGCGACTCCTTTAGAGGGTCCTTCTACTCTTGTTATTGGTAGTGGCCCAACACGAATTGGGCAAGGAATTGAATTCGACTATTGTTCGGTCCACGCTGCTTGGGCGCTTCAAGAAGAGGGCGTATCAAGTATTATGATTAATTCCAATCCGGAAACTGTATCCACGGACTTCGATACGTCAACACGGCTGTATTTTGAACCATTAGATGAGGAAGGTGTTTCGAGTGTGATAGAAAATGAGTCTAAATTTGATACTGCTGTAGATGAGCAACAAGTCAATTTCGCGGCTCAATTTGGAGGCCAGACAGCTATCAATTTAATAGGCCCACTCCACCGACGGAACTTTAAAATTATAGGAACTACTCCAGAAGTTGTAGATTTAGCGGAAAACAGACAAACTTTTGATGAATTTGTTACCAGAATTGGCATACCACGACCTCCTGGGGCGGGCGTTACTTCAATTGAAGAGGGTTTGTCTGTCGCTGATGCGATAGGTTACCCAGTGCTGGTCAGGCCAAGCTATGTTTTGGGTGGTAGGGCAATGGAGATTGTCCATGATCCAGAAGAACTTATTCAATATGTAACAAATGCAACTGTCGAGTTTGATGCTAACAACCCTATTCAAGTAGATAAATATCTGGAAGGAAAAGAAATAGAGGTTGATGCCGTTTCAGATGGAGAAAATGTGTTGATTCCCGGTGTAATGGAACACATAGAAAGGGCCGGAGTCCACAGTGGTGATTCCATGGCTATTTACCCCGCCGTTACATTGACTTCAGAAGAAGAAAAGATGGTAGTGGACCATACGGTAGAATTAGGCCGAGCTTTTGGAATAAAAGGGTTGATGAACATTCAATTTGTGATTATGCAAAACGAAGCGGAGGGCGGTAAATCTACACCTCCAACCGTGTATGTTTTAGAAGTAAATGTTCGATCTAGCCGTACAATTCCATTCATATCCAAAATTACTGGTGTTCCCATGGTGAAAATAGCTTCAAAAATAACTTTAGGAAAAACCTTGGAGAGTATGGGGTACACAAGTGGCCTTGTTCCTAAAAAGAATTTGGTAGCAGTAAAGGCTCCTGTATCTTCAATGGCAAAATTGAGCGGTGCTGATACATACCTTGGTCCTGAAATGAAATCAACGGGGGAAGTTATGGGAGTTGATACTACTGTTCCAAGGGCACTTTTTAAAGCTTTGCAAGCTGCGAATTTGATGATGCCGGTTACAGGAAGTGTTTTGGTGACAGTTTCAGATCGTGACAAGGAAGAGGCAGCAGAAATTACCCAAAAATTAATAACAGGTGGCTATAAAGTATATGCCACAGAAGGCACTGCAGCGGCTCTAGCAGCAATGAATATACCCATCGAAGGTGTACCGACAAAATATAGCGAGGAAGGTTCGAACAATACTGTTGATCTTATTAAAGAAGGTACCATTCAAGCGGTGGTCAATACTATGTCGGGTCAAAGGACGCCACTAAGTGATGGATTTGAGATAAGACGTGCTGCTACAGAATCAGGTATTCCCTGCTATACAAGCTTGGACACGTTTAGGGTCGCAGTGGATGCTGTTACTGATACTCAAAGTAGAGCCGACTATAATATTAGACCGTTATCAGAGTATGTGGCAGGCATTGAATGACTAGTGAGCATAAACTAGAAGTGATCTCTTCAGATCAGGTGGCTATGGGATTGTTCAGAATAGTATTTCAATCCCCTGAGCTAGCTTATGAGTCTAAACCCGGCCAATTCTTGATGGTTGATTGCAATATTGGCCAAAATAGTAACGAAAATTTATTTTTACGGCGCCCTCTTGCAGTCCATCGGGTAGATGTAAGGAAAGATCAGATATCGATTCTTTTCCAAGTGGTTGGCAAAGGGACACTTGCTCTCTCCCAAGCGACTGCTGGTGATCTAATTGATGTTATCGGTCCTTTGGGTAAACCCATTGAAATCGATTCATCGGTTGAGAATATTGTTTTTGTGTCTGGTGGTCTTGGTATAGCTTCCCTGACTTCTTTGATAGACGTAGCTGTCGAGCGAAACTTGAAAGTTACACTTCTTGCAGGGGCACGTAATTCCTATAGACTGTACCCTTCCCAATTGTTGCCTAGCGGAGTTACTGAAATGACTGCTACAGATGATGGATCAGCAGGAATCAGAGCTCCTGTGACACATCTTGTGTCACAGGTACAGGAAAACACTGACATAATTTATGCTTGTGGTCCTCTGCCAATGTTGAAATCTTTATCTGAGATGGCAGTTGACGGAATTCTTACAGTGAGCACTATTGGGTTACTAGAAAGCCAGATGGCTTGTGGACTAGGAATATGTAAAGGTTGTGTTGTTGATACTGATTTAGGAGACAAACTCATTTGTTTGGATGGTCCTGCATTTGATTTACGAGAAATTAGATGGGAATCTCAATTTTCACCAGTATAACCGCACTACTCCATAGCCCTGGCTTTTTCGATGTACAATGATGGTCTAAGGCACAAAG
>Ga0310344_10002041_pt1 | contig 15264 bp, 19 predicted proteins | sample HC15DNA20200_MG_FD_203801 | JGI IMG/M metagenome (GOLD analysis project Ga0310344, IMG submission 203801) | Marine microbial communities from station ALOHA, North Pacific Subtropical Gyre - HC15-DNA-20-200_MG | ecosystem: Environmental > Aquatic > Marine > Oceanic | place: Pacific Ocean: North... | reverse complement strand
GTGTCCATGTTCGCTGCCATCACGGGCACCCCACTCCACTTCCTGCTGGAATGGTAGAATTTGAAATTGCGGATTAAATTCACTTGTTTTCTACTGGCAGCTTTTGATCGCTGTGGAACGAGTAAGACATCATCAAAGTCCAATTTAATTTCGTGGTCAATGTTCATGGTTACCTCTTAAAACGGTGGCTCTGCTCTGGAGTAGTCGTCTTCGTATCTTGTTATGTCATCTTCTTGACACAAACCGAATTGAAACTCTGTAATCTCACAAGGTTCGCTTGTGTCATTTATTAGGCGGTGGGCATGTCCCCGCTCAATATGAATAGTACCCCATTTCCTTAGTCGCCATACATTTGGTCCAACCTCACATAGACACTCGCCGTCAGTGACAACCCAAAACTCTGCTCGATGGTTATGTGCTTGCAGCGATAGTCTCTGTTTGGGGTCAACGGTAATCTTCTTTAGGACAACCTCATCTGTTCTATATAGATCCTCATACTTTCCCCAAGGCTTGTTTACTGTATGCAGTAACATCCTTTTCAATACCGGCATCATTCATCCTCCAGATCAAATGGTAAATCAGCACCCTCAATGGCTCCATCAGAGTCGGGGGCAACGCGAAATTCATCTCTAGTTCGTAGCTCATCCAAGCGGGCGTGGTCTCCGAGCATCCTCATGTTAATATAGTTGCCATCCTCCATTCCCGGGCCATGCCTGCAAACAACTGGGACCAACTTTCGGTTACCCGCATTAGGACCATCTTCGGCTAATTCTTCTGGAGACTTGATCTTGAAAATAGAAAAAGATGTACAAAGCCAAATTAGTCTGTCAGAGCCACTTACTGTATCAGTTGTTTCTCTTGTGATGCCGTCTCGATTCAGTTGAACAAAAGAGAGGCAGGGAAAATCATACTTAACTGACAGATTGTGCAGAGAAGTGATCTGAAAACCAAGAGCCTGATACTCTTGAAGATTGTTTGTTATAGAGCTAGACGACATCAGCTTGAGATAATCATATATGACGACGCATTCATTGGTACGACCAGACTCATCTTGACCCACCTCTTGCATAATCCATCTCTTAATGGCATTCATGATCTGCTCAAAAGGCGCTCCCGCCACACTGATATAAGTATAAGGGATATCTTTGATCTGATCTATAGCCCCTTTGACACTAATGGTTTTCTCGTCGTCATCGGTGAAGCTACCAGTTGCCACTTCGTTAATGGGCACACCGCTCAGGTTAGAAATGATGCGGTTGAGGTGGTCCTCTTTAGACATCTCGGTGTCGAGCATGAGGACGGGAACACCCTGATTTGCCACATTGAGGGCCACATTATCAGCAAAAACACTTTTACCAACTTTTGGTCGTGCTGAAACCAAGTCAACACATTTTCTGCGCAATCCTCCCCCAATAGAAGCGTCGTATCGAGCAAAGCCTGTGGGAACCCCAATTTGATCACACTTATTTTCCATAAGGAAGTCTAAGTATTCTTCGATCCCCTCCCCTAGCCTTTCTGGCTTTTGCCCAGAGTCATCTTCTCTGAGGAATTCCATAATGGGATTTTCTACTATCCCAATAATGTCATCTATAGACTCATCCCCATTGATGGATTCTACATCTCTGGAGATCTTAGAGGTTAAGCTTTTAATCTTTCGGGCAAACTCAAACTTTTTGATTTGAGCGGCAAAATAGATTACATTATCCTTCTTGATGGGAAACTCCATCAAAGAGTTAATATACTCTAGCTCCTGTCGGGTATTTATAGCGTCGGAAAGATTGAGCTGTTCTGCTGCCGACAAGATGGCGGGAAGGTCAACCTCAGCCTCATTTTGCAGGACTTTTTCTATGCATTTGTAAATAACCTGATTGTTCTGATTTCCAAAACTTCCATGGTCAAGCAGGTCTGATATTTCTACGTAAGACTCTAGCCCATAGGTAAATAAACCCGCCAAAACGGCGCGCTCCGCACCTATATCTGATAACTGAGGACTCATTGATTATCTTCCTGTACAACGATTGCACCGATGAAATTCGCCATAGATAAGATTTTCATTGATAGAGAATTCTCTACCGCAGACGTGGCATTCTACTTGCCTCTTATTGGGCTTGCCTCTCTTTCTGGGCGTCTTTTCAAAATTGGGAGTCTCCACATCTCCAAACTCCCCTGTATCTTTCCATTTGTTTTTTTTGAACTTCACTGGTGTCTTCCTGTTCTTCGAGGTATCGGGTCTTGTAACCTTAAAATCTTCTGTTACGGTTGGTTCAGGTTCAGATGGATTTATCTCCAGAGACTCTTCTCCTGTTGTTTGAACTCCCATAGTTTCACCTACGGTTTTAAAGATATTTTCAAATTGTTTCTTCTGTTCACCATTTAAGGATTTAATGAACTTGACCATGTCTTCTGGATTCATTTTCTCTTACCTTTTTCAATTAAAATATCTGCCTTTCGACGAACGTTATACTCTCTGCTTTTGAGCATCTCCAGCCTGCTCTCTGCTGTCATTAACCACTCGTTGATATTCTTTGCTATAATATTATTTCGCTTTATGAGATCAACTTTTGTTTCGTATTTCATAAATTGCACTTCAATTTCTGCTACTTCACTGGCTACAATGCTGCCTAGACTGTCTTTGCACCACCTAACCACGTTCTCGGATGATGCCCTCTGCCAAGCTATGTGATCCGCATACTGGTATAACTGATAAGCATAATGAAAGCAATCGTCCTGAGTTAAGTTCTCCATTTGCTCTACACTCAGCGTTTCGGCCACGGCAAATTCTGGACTGAACTTAGTCGGCGCTATATTGCTTCCGGTTACGTAAGTATCGATTCCAGACAGAAACTTTTGTAGTCTATCTGCTACGCTCAATTTTCTCCCTCCAATGATCTATGTCTTCGTTCCATTTTAGTTCAACCAACGTGATGTCATTGATTCTACACCATTCTTTTTTATCTAGGTCGCGTTTCTTTGCTTTTGCAAACCCTGCTTTGCTTTTATGAAAAAATGGAACAAACTCATAGTGTTGTCTGCCATGAACTTCAACCCCCATTTTAACATTTGGAATTAGGAAGTCAAGGTATAAAACAGATTTCCTTGCCGGATTTACCGATCCCGGTAGCTTTACTTCTTCTAGTATATTGTAACCATGAAACACTTGGTGGATAAGGTCTCGGGCTTTAGAGTGATACTTGGATACCTTTAATCTGTCATTGCTCATGTACTTTTTGAGGTCAAGATTGTATTCCCTTCCGTTCAGTCCTACGACTTTCACAGCAGGATCTCTTTGATCTGATCATATATAAAGCTAGTTATCGTCTCGTTGTTCTCTAAGAATGAAGTTAATTTTTCCATACCTTGGAATTTAAACGCCTTCTCTACTTCTTCGTCTGAGTCTGGGTTCACGCCGATTTCTGTCAACCAACTTCTAATCGTGGGATCGTCTTTGTTTTCAATAGCTGTGCTGAGCGTGTACCAAGCTCCGCTACGTTTGACCAGCGCAAACTCATTTGCAATTTGAGCTATCTCTTGTACCTCATCAATACCCACGCCATACCTAATCCAACTCATTGCCGTAGAGTTGGGGATGCCTCCAGCAGCAGAAGTTTTAACCACCCAGTTGGCCACTTGCCCTACATCTCTGCCGCTATCATTGGTGGCGTCCCACTTGCCCCTGTGTGTTATTACCATGTTGGTTCCAGCTTGGAACTGTAACATGTTCCCGCAGTCAGCCATCTTTGCGGGTGCCCATCTACTACCGCCAGTATTAGCAATATTATGGGTGATAAAAATGAGAATGGCCTTAGTTCTTGCGACATCATTGCTGATTCTTTTTAAGAACATAGACAGTAAGCGGGGTAGGGCATTACGAACACCGGTACGAATTTCTCCATCTAGTTCGTCTTGCGGGACCATGTTGGAAGCAGAGTCTATAATAGCCACTAGATCTGGAGTACCCTTGACATGTGCCTCCAGAGTATTTAAAAACTTCTCAGCAGAGACAACTGGCTGATTATCGGTTGCCTGTACGATTTTAATTTCTTCTATGTTCAGGTCTTTTATGCCTGTGAAATTTTCCTTGGTCAGGCGGCCCTCGGTGTTAAAGTAGTACACCTTTTTACCGGCCCTTTGCGCTTTAGCTGCGAAATAGAGAGCGGTAGTCGTTTTTCCAGTCTTTGGGTCGCCCGTGATCACCACGCAGCTACCCTCTCTCAATCCTCCACCGAGAGCAATGTCTAATGCTGGAGATACGCCTAGAGTCTCAAATTCTTCTAAGCTGGCCAGCACTTTGCTGCCAGACTCAATAATATCCCCATATTTACTGTTGATCTGATTGCTTACAATGTCGTCGTCAAATGTGACTTTATTCTTCTTCTTCGGCATACAGGTCTATACTCCTGAGTTTGTCTATTTGTGATCTCTTACCAAAAGTCTTCTTTCTAGATTTGGCATTATGTTTTAATTCTAAGTCTTGCTGCTTGTCCGAATCTTGAGAGATGATACACTCGTACTTTTTAATAATCTCTATGGCTTTCGGGTGTTTGAGTGAGAAGATATTTGCTCGATTAAACTCTTCAGAATTTACTGCCTTAACAAGGGCTTTCTCACTAATCTTTTTATCATTAAGCAAACTGTTTGCCAGAGTCATCTGGTACCGAAACGTGTGCTTCCAAGGTTCGGTATTCCAAAACTTGAACGACAGAGAACCTACATTTTTGTACTCTGCCTTTTTCTTGCACATAATCTCTGCAACATAAGCCGCACAGGTGCAATGATCGCCCGTGCTCTCGTGCTGGTACCTACTCTTCTCAGTTCTCTTGCGTTTTTTCATTGTAGATGATCGCCTCTTCAAAACATTCGTCGATTTCATCAGTTAGTTCCTTCTCGACTATCAATTCGGGTGTAAGCCACATCTTTTTGTGCATCTTTCCGCCCTCTAGTCTTCCTGTAGTGTAATACTGCCTGCTTTCACCACCCATTTGTCCCATGACAGATCTGACTAGATAAACAGCTTCAGCGTCCTCAACATCTATTGTAACCTCATGAGACCTAAATTGCAAGTGTAATTCTTCAACAAACGCGCCATTATTTTTGCACGCCTGCTTGATCAGCTTCCATCCAATTTGGTGATCATAAAAGAATTCTTCGCCATTGGTTAGCTTACACTTAATCCAAACAGCATCCTTGTTGGTCCGGTATGCTTCCAGCCACTTATCATTGTTCATTTTATACTCGTTATGCATTGATTTTTACGGACACCTTGACCCGACATCTTTCCTCTCAAATTGTCTGCCATTTCAGAGGCATTAGGAGTCATTACAGTAGACCCTCCGTTGCGTGCAAATTGCTCGCTAATGTCCTGTGGGGTAGACTCTTTTTTGCATTTTGCAATATGCTTCTTTACTATTGGTTGCGCCCTGTCCAAATCCTTGCAGAGTGTGTTGAGGTCGTACTCCTCGCAAAAACTCTCTATGTAGAACTTCTCGGATTTACTAAGTGGTCCTTTTTTAGTCATTGGACATTCCCCTTCTGGCTCTGGTCATGTAAACAGAATTGTTAGTTTTCAGGTATAGCATGTAGAAATCAAAAGTGCCCTTAGATACTGGCGTCATTTTCGTCTGCAAGTCTCGCGTTCGGTTACCGTATGACCCCAAGGGGTCAAGAGGCACGCTTTGATATACCCTTATATAATATGTCTCTCGGTCATTTTTTACAATTACTTTTGCATAACTTTTCTCTTTTGTTTCAGAATTTATCTGTTTGGCGTTTTTGTTAAACAATATTTCTGTACGTTCATCAACAGGGGTGTGTTTTTCTACGTATTTCATTTTTTACCCTTCATTATGTATTCGGCCTTTTGCTTCTTAGTCATCTTGTTTATATCCTCAGATGAGGCGGTTCCATGTTTATGATACCAAGGTTTTTCGGGTTGAGCAGACTGTTCCTTGTGTTTAGCTGCATCTTCTCTTGCCCTACCCATGTCAATTTGAGTGCTGCCACCCTTGACAAATCCATGACACCCACCGGTAATTATTCTCTGCAAGGTCTTCTTCTTGCATTCCGGGCACTTGACAAGGGGTGGGTCTCTCATTTTTTGGGACACGTCGATAAGGGTGTTGTCACAATTGGTACACTTATAGTCATACAGCATCTTTATTCCTCCAGAGCCTGTAATATTCTACCAAGCAGCCCGTTACGCTGTATGTCAGAATAGTTTAATTCACAGATACCGACGCCCTCTACAGAAGACAGTCTATCTATGCACTCGTTTAGTCCACTCCTGCCTCTAAGGTCTGTTTGGTCCACATCTCCATTAATCAAAACCTTGGAGTTCTGGCCCATTCGGGTAATGAACATCTTTATTTGATCAAAGGTGCAGTTTTGGGCTTCATCTAAGAGCATGTATGCATTATGAAAGGTAGCACCCCTCATGGTCTCTAGCGGAGCATAACAGATCTTCCCTTCGTTGACATATAAACCATAATAAGCCTGAGTTAAAAAGTATTTTAAGTTCTCTTGTATTGGGCCTTGGTAGGGGGCTATTTTTTCAAATAGTTCTCCCGGTAGAGACCCCACATCCTTGCCAGCGCACACTAAGGGTCTGGTAACAATTATCTTCTCTATCTTTTTGGCGTGCAGATGCTCTGACGCAACCCCCGACGCGACAAAAGATTTGCCAGAACCAGATGGTCCAGAGCAGAAGATGACATCATTTTCTATTATGGTTCTGATATAGTCTTTCTGGTTGTCAGTTTTGGCCTCCAGTGGAACAATTTTGTTATATCTTTTTTGCCTTCTGTTAGATTTGTCTCTCATGAATGCGCCTTTTTATAGGGTAATTTTGCTATTGGTCTCCCTCCTTTACAAACACACCATCTACCATTTTACCCTTACGGTCCTTAATGTCGTCGTATGCCGTTTCTAAGCATTCCGATAATGATAGACCATGTCGTTCCACGATGTTCAACATAACAACTAGCATGTCACCGATGTCATCTTTGATATCCTTATCTTTACACACTGAATCCGATAACTCTCCTAGCTCTTGAGCTAATTTGAGTACTTGATCCTTATCCGAGCTGCCGTCAATGAGGTTTCTATCACGATGCCAAAGAACAACCTTGCTAATTAATGTATCTAAGCGATTTTTTCTCCAGCATCCCTTTGGCTTGGTATTATGTTCAGCTAATTGTTTCATCCTTGCTGTCTGATCATGCATACAATTCCCAGAATCGTCTGTCATAGTTTTAGATCTCCAAAATCCACGTTTTCTAAATCATTAGTACTAGCACCAATTTTGTAGCTAGTGATCTCATGCTCTTGAGGTGCAACTTGCACGGCTTCACTATTCATCCACGGCTCAGTCCATCCAGCAATTGGATTTTTCCCCGTAGTGTAAGGCAGGCCAATAGTCTTGCGCCTCGACATGCACAGCCAATCAATGTATTGGTGTAGCACAGTCTCGTTTAGCCCAATGATAGAGCCATCTTTAAAGAGGTAGGATGCCCATTCTTTCTCCTCGTTGGCGGCGTGTTCAAACATCTCTACAGCAGCCTCTTCACACTGCTTTGCTGTTTTAACAAAACCCTCATCTTCTTCCTTGTGTAAGATCTTAAGTATCTCTTGAGTATTAGACAAATGTAAAGCCTCATCACGCTTAATAAGCTTGACAATATCTGCATTGCCAACCATTTTTTTGTTTTCTGCAAACGCAAATGAACAAACAAAGCTAACATAAAATCGCACGGCCTCAAGAATATTTATACTCATGATTGTCATATAGATTTGCTTCTTTAAATCAGCTATCTTTGTGCTATCACAAGCCATGCCCATTAGGTTATTATAATCCTCAATGGCACTTTTTGCTCTTTTCATAATCTCTTTATCTTCATAGATGCCCCCAAACACTTCCTTGCTGTCGGCGTAAACGTTTTGAATAATATATGAGTAACTCTGGCTATGTATCTTTTCAAAGAACTGCCAAGTCATCATACAGGCTTCCAGCTCTGTGTTCGTCACATATTCCAATAGGGTGGGCACGCCACGGCAGATGACACTGTCTAGCATCGTTTGATATTTAAGGTTAGATGTAAAAATAAATTTCTCGTTATCAGACATCTCCTTAAAGTCGCCCCTGTCCTTTTTAAGTTCTATTTCTTCTGGCCTCCAGAAATTCATCATCTGTCTACTGTCGAGATTTTTAAACACGGGGTATTTAACGATGTCGTATCTTTGAACACCGAGATCCTTCCCCAGAAAAAGAGGTTGATTCATTGGGTCTACATTCTTCATATTGAATATGGATTTCATTTTACTTCCCTAAAGAGATATTCTAGGCTACTTTCAAACTCTTCGTAGGAGCAGGCAATGTCTTTGTAAGACAATGGTTCTGTGCCTAGCTCATCTCGATCCTTATTTCCCATAATAGTAGCTACAACAGCCACTGGGAACGCTGTGGCCATCTGCATCGCTGAAAATTTATCGTTCCGATATATAACTTTTTCTGTATTCCAATCACTTGCGTGTCCAATTCCCACTCTAGCTTTAATGATCACTAAGTCGTCCGCTGGGGGGCATGCATTTTGCAATAGTTTGACAAGCTCATCGTCGCTTAGTCCGCATTCGCTCATTAAAAACTTTATGGCCTCGCAATGTCCTTGATACCGAATTGTTTTGTAGTGGCAGTTCTTAACACCTCTTTGTAGCATAGTCTTGATGGTATGAGAAGCTCCTCCACTTGTATAAAATGCCTCCATGCCGCCTAAGCCTGTTTGTATGTGAGTGAGTCCAGACATCCCGTCAACTAGCTTGATGTCTCCATCAACCAGAACTTCACATTGGTCTTTATATTCATTGACTAACCCATCATATGACCACGTACAGCTATATTTTAAATAGTTACTAGGATGAATAGGAAGTCCTCCAACCATCATCTCTATTAATGTTGGGGTCCGGGCGACTTTGCTATTGGCATTATACGATTGATATCCACGTTCCGCTAGGATGTTTACCCACCCGGGGGCTAGACCCAAATCTGTTGCTACTACTTGGTTATTAGATGTAGCGTACTCGTTAATCTTCTTGCTGGTTTCTACATGCCCACCAAGATCGCAGTAAGGCACGTTATGGTCTATGCAAAATTTGGCAACCTTCCAATTTTGATGGTAGGGCATTGCAGAGACCACTATGTCATTATTATTTAGCGGTGAATAATCAGGTGTCCATTCAGATAGAAGACAGCTTTTAAGTGGTGAACGTTCCACGTTATCTGCGCACCGGTTAAGACTATCCGAGTTGGAATCAACCAGCGTTAACACATCTAAATCTGATAATTTGTCTATCGCCCAAGCTATGGCGCTACCCATTCTACCTGTTCCAATTACTGCTGCTCTCATATGATCATCCTTATGTATCGCTTGGTCTAACTTCTAAGTTCTTGCTCCACGCACCCTCCAACACGGTGGGTTCGACTCCCAATGTTTTAGCAAAGCTAATCATAGCCTGTATGTCCTTTGGGAAACAGCTACCTCCAAAACCATACTTACCATCGGGACCGGGAACTGACAGGTGTGAGTGACCAACCCTGCCGTCTCTTGAAAAGCCGTCTATAGCCGCATCCCAATTGACCCCACATTCGCTAGCAATCTGATTCATCTCGTTTAGAAAAGACACTTTCGTGGCAAAATAGCAATTATTCATATACTTAATAAATTCTGCCGTTTCGTAATCAGTCTTTATAATAGGAACGCTGGGGCCGAATCTCCATTTTAAAAGGTCTCCCGCTTTAATTGTATGATAGTCCAGCACCTTCTGAAAGCCACCTAGTATGAACCGAGACGGGTTGATGAAGTCAAACTTGGCCGACTTCTCGGTGAGAAATTCGGGATTAAATACTATATTCAAGTTTGGGCAGTCTTCTTGAATCTTTCTTGTGGTCCCCGGGACCACGGTGGACCGAAGTAAGAATATGTTGTTCTTGCTTGTGTTAAGCTCATTCATTTCAGCAAAGATATCTTCTACTATGTCTACATTGACAGAGCCATCATCATTAGCTGGGGTTGGAACCGACACGAAGATAAAGTCAGATTCGTTAACAACGTCTGACAACTCAGATGATGACTTTGACTTATCTTTATCGTATACTCTAACGTTCGCCTCGCATCCAGTACGATCCGAAAAACCAAACGCTACCGCTGAGCCAACAAAGCCATTGCCCACAACGCCTATATTCCGCAGCCCATTTTCCATATCCAACCTCCGATTAAGCTATAGTGGTTTTTATGAGAGACCACAATTGATTTTCATCTTGGTGATTATAAATTTTAGCACCCGAGAACCTATTATACCATGAATATGAATTACATTCCAATTCGCCCCCGTGTTTGGCAAATATAAAATTATTCCCACCCGTTAAACTTGATACTATAGAGGTGCCACCTTGAACTGAAATTTTATTAATTGATTTAGATAAGAGAATTAGTTGTAACTCATTAAAGGTATAATTTTCATTTTTTAGAATCACATTTATGTCAAATACATTATGGTAATTTTTGACTAGTTCGTAGTCTCCAAAATCAAGCGAGGACTGGTGGTCTTCTGTTATATTTGTAGATAATGGCCTGCTATAGATTAAATCGTATTTTTTACTGTACACATCGAATATGTTTTTCAAAAAATCCAGAGACAGATAGTTTATTGGCGGTTGGCCCCATTCTCTTGTATATTTATTGCTCACAAACAATAGTGGCTTTTTAAATTGAGTATTTAATTCTTTGTTTTTATAGTGCTTTAAGTAATTAGGAACTTCCCATTTCTTAGCAGTTAATTGGCTAAAATGTATACCTTTCAATTCAGTATTAATTGGATGTGCGTGATTTCTTGCTCCTGTGTGGTTCGGAAGGAAACAGTCATCGTTTAAAAAAAAGTAAAACGGTTTCATGTCTATAAATGTTTTCACCCCAACCGCTGTGTCGTTTTGGTGTAAAAAATATACATATGGCACAACCATTATCAGCTCATATCCAAATTCACAACTATTTACGTCTATAATTTTCATAACTGCCCGCTATTTTGGTCCTCTTAAGTAATCACCAACCCAGATGTATGCGAGGTTGGATACTGCGTAACATAAAAATACAAGCGATAAAGCATAGTTCTTTTTAGAGAATAAGTCTATGGATACAACAAGATATAATAGAAAGGCTAGAATTAAAGCCCACATCCCCATTATTTCATCCCCTGTGGAAAGCTAAGAGTGTCATCATGGTTGACGGTCCATGACACTTCGTGAGTAACCGCCCTGAACGTTCGGGCTGCTGACGGGAATCCGTTCCCTGACTTTTTCACTCCTCCAAAAGCCATGTGAGACTCAGCAGCGATAGAACCACCATTCCAATAGCACATACCGTAATCACAGTTGTCACGACAAATCCTCGCTTTTTTGAAGTCTTCGGTGATCACTCCAACGGCTAATCCATAAGCAGTATCATTATAGATGCGGACAGCATCATCAACATTATCAAAGGGAATAATAGAAACATGGGGACCAAAAACCTCATTCTTTAGATAGGAAACATCTCTCCACTCAGTTTTGTATACGAGGGGAGTTGCAAAATAGCCCGGGTTTGAATATGCAGGCTTCACTAAGACTTCGGCTTTTGGGTCTTCAAGCACCATATTGTTGTATCCCATCACCGTGTTGATTTGCTGCTGGTTGATAAGCGGCCCCATATATGCCAGTTCATTTGCGACTGGCGTTACCCAACTAGATTTGCCTTCTCCAAATGCAAAAAAGTTTCTGCTTTCTTTAAGCTGGGTAGCTTCTTCATTAAACGGCTTCCCGGGAGATACTTGAGACGCATAACTAGCAAAGCTGTCTGCAAACTCATCGTATATGCCTCTTTGCACCAAGATCCTTCCGGCAGACACACATCTCTGTCCTGACAATTTAAAGGAGCTTGCAATACATGCCGACACCGCAAGGTCAAAGTTTGCATCATTGAACACAATAACCGCAGACTTACTACCTAATTCACAGGAACATGTTTTGTGCCAGCTATCTGCACAAATCCTTCTGATATGTTGTCCTACTTTTGCGCTGCCGGTAAAACAAATGTGATCCACCTCTCCATTCTTAGCAAGCATATCTCCAACATTTCCATCGCCGTGCAATAGCTGAAGAACCCCCGCTGGGATACCTGCCTCTGCGTATGCCTTTACGGCCAGTTCAGTGCTGAGGGGTGCATCTTCACTCGGCTTGATAATAACAGTGTTTCCTTCCACCAAAGCCGGAGCAGCGCACCAAAAAGCACCAATGGCAAGAGGAAAATTCCAAGGACTAATGACAGCAATAACACCTTTGGGCTTTCGCAGCATATAGGCATCTTTTTCAGGAATTTCGGACGCAATGCATTCTCCTTGTGGGGTTCTGCCAGAGCCAAAGGCATATTGGGCCATATGAAGGGCCTCGTTGACCTCGGCTATTGATTCGTTATAGTTCTTTCCGGTTTCTACAGAAATAGCTGTGGCAAACTGTTCTAGATCTCTCTCTATAATTTTAGCGACTTTATATAGATATTCCGCCCTATTAACTCGGCTGAGTTTTTTCCAGTCGTTAAATGTTTCTCTCGCCAAGGCGCAGGCGTCTCTAACCTCACATTCTGTAGACTGAGGAAACCTAGCCATCTCCTCCCCGGTACATGGATCTAACTTAGAAAACATCTGATCCGAATCGCTGCACCATACACCGTCTATAAAATTCCGTCCCGCATAGTCTTTGAACATATTGCTCTCCTATTTAACCTGTGCTCTATATAGCACATGCTCCTGATTCACAATTCATTTCCTTCTCAAGATCGCCATCTCCGTCTGGGGTGTTGGCATAATAAAAGTTCTTGAGTCCATATTTGTATCCGTAGACCTGATCTTTAATTAATTGGCTCAACGGAATATTCCCATTCTCATAGTGGTCGTAGTTGTAGTATAAATTTGTGCTCATACTCATGTCAACGAACTTCTGAATCACCGCTGCCATATTCATTATATCCTTATTGTCGGTGATTTCCCAAGCCAAAGTATAATAATTTTTCCTCATGTGGTAGTTCGGGACTAATTGCTTTAAAACCCCGTTCTTAGCCTTTTTGTATGAAAGCAGGCTTCTGACTGGCTCAATACCATTAGTGCTGTTCTGGATGACACTAGAGGACTCACAGGGCATCACAGCCGACATTGTGGAGTGGCGTAATCCGAATTTTTTTATTCTCTTGCGTAGACCTTCCCAGTCCATGTTGTACTTGGGTTTGACTAATTCGTCCACCTCTTTCTTGTACCAGTCTATCGGCAGAAGCCCCTTGGAATATTTTGTGTCACCAAACTTTGCGCATGGGCCTTTTTCTTCTGCCAAACTGCAAGAAGCATTAAGGAGGTTCCATTGGATTTGTTCCATGGTTTCGTGAACCAACTCCAACGCTTCTTGATCGCCATACCTGAGCTTGTTTTTCGCCAAGAATCCAGCTAGATTTGTTACCCCCACACCTAAAGATCTGCGATTTTTGGTAAAGTTTTCTCCAGCAAGGACTGGATAAGACTGGTAATCTATGACAGATTCCAAAGACTTCACAATGGTCTGGCAAGAGTCGGCTATATCTTTCTCGCTATTGAGTTCCAGCAGGTTCAACGCTGAAAGGATACAAATACCAATTTCTCCATCTGGATCATCAATAGACTTAATGGGTACAGTCGGGTGAATGATCTCTTGGCACAGGTTGGACATATATACAGGTACGTCCCACGAGCCGTTTTCGTTGGCCGTGTCAATATTCATGGAGTATATACGTCCAGTCTCCAGTCGCTCCCTTGCAAAAATCTCTGCGAGTTTTCGAGCAGGAACCTTTTTCTTGAACTTGAGAGATCTGGCATTCTCGTATTTTTCGTACAGCTTCTCAAAGGATTTGTTGTTACCGAACGCTTCATACAAACCCTCTGCTTCGTGTGGGCTAAATAGGGTCACGTCTTGATTCTTGATTAATCTTTCGTAGAATAATTTACAAAACTGAACTGAGTAGTCCAGCTTGCGAACCCTATTGTCATCGGTGCCCGCATTGTTTTTGAGAACCATGACATCTTCAATCTCATAGTGCCAAAAAGGAACGTGGACTGTGGCAGAGCCTCCCCTTAGTCCGTTTTGACTAGTGGATTTGACGGCAGACTCAAAATTCTTAAGGTAGGGAATGAGGCCCGTGTGAATAACTTCCCCGCCCCTAATTGGAGAATTGATGGGGCGCATGCGGCCAATGTTGATACCAATGCCTGCACGTCTAGCTGTGTATTTACCAACAGCGTGGAGAGAAGAAAAGATGCCGTCGAGATCGTCGTCAATGTCAACCAGAACGCATGATGCAAATTGCTTGATGCAGGTTCTCACTCCAGCCATTATAGGCGTTGGAAGATTTATTTTAAACGTGGAATAGCCATCATACGCCCGCTTTACGTCTGAGACGGTATCGAACAGGCACATAGCAATAGACATGTACGCTAGCTGAGGGGTCTCATAGATCTTGCCCGTGCTTCTGTTTTTAACTAGGTACTTGTCAATAAGTTGCTGCAATCCAGCATAAGTAAAAAGTTCATCACGACCGTGGTTAATATAAGAACCAAACTCTTTTAAATCGTCTTCAGACCATCTGTCTAAAAACTCTGCATCATAGATGCCGTTATCTACTGTTCTCTCCACGAACGTAACGAAATTCGTAGGTTCAGAGCTTCCCCACACCTCTTTACGCAACTGCATATTTAACAGTCTGGCTGCCACATACTGGTAATTGGGATTGCTGGTAGAAATTAAATCATTGGCGGATTTTATTAGTATGTGGTGAATGTCAAAAGTTGAAACGCCATCATAGACTGACAAGTTCGCGTTCATCTCTATATCTGAGAACGACACCCCATTAATATCTTGGGTTGCCCACTGCACCACTTTGTGAATTTTCTCGACATCGTAATCTTCTTTGTCTCCATTCCGTTTTGTAACTTGCATTTCTTCCCTTTTGGTTTCAATTTGTGCATTCGGTGGTCGTGGTACAGGTGATTATACAACAAAAACCCTCAAAACGCAAGCGCGAAATGAGGGCTATCGATCATTTTTTTATTTTTATCTCGATATTCCTGCCGATCCTCACCATGATTACCTCTTCGCCTTCAATCACGGTTGTCTCAATCATGTCTAGTATATCTCGGGCTTTGTCTATGTGTGATTGGTCCAGACCC
>Ga0310344_10002040_pt1 | contig 15264 bp, 11 predicted proteins | sample HC15DNA20200_MG_FD_203801 | JGI IMG/M metagenome (GOLD analysis project Ga0310344, IMG submission 203801) | Marine microbial communities from station ALOHA, North Pacific Subtropical Gyre - HC15-DNA-20-200_MG | ecosystem: Environmental > Aquatic > Marine > Oceanic | place: Pacific Ocean: North... | reverse complement strand
TCGGCAGTTGTGGTGGGGACATCGTATTCCGGTATGGTATTGTACAGTTGACGGTTGCGATCAGATGGTTGTTTCATCCGAAGATCCGAGTACCTGTCCTGGGTGTGGTGGAGAACTCGAACAAGATCCCGATGTTCTCGATACCTGGTTTAGCTCTTGGTTGTGGCCATTCTCAACATTGGGCTGGCCCGAAGACACCGACGATCTTAAGGCCTTCTATCCGACAAATACTTTGGTAACAGCTCCCGAGATCCTTTTCTTCTGGGTAGCTCGCATGGTGATGGCAGGCTACGAGTTTATGGATGATCTGCCATTCGAAGACGTACTCCTTAATGGTACAGTTCGGGACCATCAAGGGCGCCGTATGTCAAAGTCTTTGGGGAATGGTATAGATCCATTAGAGGTGATCGATTTGTACGGTGCGGACGCGATGAGGTTTACCCTTATCCGAGGGGCGCCGCTGGGTACCGACCTTCAGCTAAACTACGAAGATCTAGACGAAGCTTTTCGTCCCGGGCGGAACTTTGCTAATAAAATGTGGAATGCTGCCCGTTTTGCACTTCCTCACGTGTTACCGGTCAATGATGATTCAGCGAAGAGCAATGCTTTGTCGGACCGTTGGATCCGAAGTCGGCTCGCGAGAGTGGGTCGTGAACTGGATGCTGCCTACGATGACTTTCGACTTCATGAGGTTGCTGAAAGTTGTCATAGCTTCGTTTGGGGCGATTTTTGTGACTGGTATCTTGAACTCGCCAAGCGCCGTCTGTTTGCTGGCGGAAAAGACGCGACCTCTGCAGGAGAAACTTTGACGATTGTCATGCAGGGTTGGCTTGGTTTGCTCCATCCAATTATGCCGTTTGTTACTGAAGCGATTGCTGAACGATTGCCCGGTAGGAGTGAAGATGATTCGTTGGTGGCGGGTCCATGGCCAATGTTCCCTGATTCTTGGGTCGATCCTGATGCTGAGGCCGCGGTAGATGCACTCCAAGAACTAGTGGGTTTAATTCGGAGCCTGAGGGCTGAGTATAGGATTGAACCATCGACAAAGGTTGTAGTGTACTTAGGGGAAGCATCCGAGAGCCTTGAACTTGCTCTAGAAGAAGAGGGTAGCAGCGTGTTGAGCTTGGCGCAGATCGCTTCGATAGAACCAATAGGATCTGGTCCGGGAGGGCCTGGTGCTCATGCTGTTCTGAAGACGGGTGGCGACATTTTCCTCCCTCTTGAAGGAGTCGTCGATCTCGGCAAAGAACGTGCTCGTATCCAAAGTGAAGTTGATCGGACCAGAAAAATCTTGGCAGGTACTACAGCGAAACTTGGAAATCGGGGCTTTATTGAAAATGCAAAACCAGATGTTGTGGAACGAGAACGCGCAAAACTCGTCTCCCTGAAAGAACAAATGGAACGCCTGGAAGAAAAGCTTCAAACCTTGGGTAGTGTGACATGAGGTATTTCTTGTTCTTGGCCATATGCGATTAACCAAAAAGAGGGTGGCCTCGGAAAGATTGAAGTTCTCACGGGTTCATCCAGAAGTTGTTGTCGGCGGACTAGCAATCACGATCATGGGGGCATGCGCCAAGGAACTGCCGCCACCAGGAATTTTGCCAGATGACGTCCCACCTCGAGTCGAAAAAATATTTCCTCCTCCTGATTCAATCTCTCCGGATTTCAACGGGCAGGTGCTCATCCAATTCGATGAGCCTGTGAACATTCCGAACGGTATTGAACGGTTGATGTTCGTGTCTCCTATGGAGAGATATTTGTCAGACAAGGGTTTTTCGGAGCTGAAATTGCGACCATTGGGAGGCTGGAGAAACAACGTCGTTTATTGTTTTTCGATCCCGGAAGGGATCAGTGATCTCTCACGTAACCGGACTGAAAATCCTACAGAGTTCTGCTTTTCGACAGGCGCCCCGTTGGTTGACACGCGGGTTGTTGGTACGGTCGTCGACGCGATAACAAGTCTGCCTCAAGATGAAGCTCGCGTGATCTTTTTTGCCCCCGGCGATACGACCCCCTACGGGGCGATCTCCGATGAGGAAGGAAACTTTACGGCTCGTACTCTCCCGCCTGGTGAATACCAAGCTTTTGGCTTCTTGGATCAAAACCGGAATTTGATCCTAGATCGAGACGTAGATCCCCATGATAGTGTGGCATTGCTGGTAGACCGAGATTCAGTCCCTAGGTTGGAGTTCAGTCTGGTACCTCCCGATATGACGCCACCCAGGCTTCTCCGAGTACAAGCAATGGACACGATCACAGTTCGACTTGAGTTCGATGATTACCTGACAAACCCCCCAAGTCAGGATCCGGAAGTCCTCATCTCCAATTCTGAAACCGGCGTGGTCGTGGATCTTGTCTCTGTGTTAGTTGGGGATGCGCATGAGGTTGTTTTCCCTGGTGACTCTGCACAACTGGACTCCATTGGAGGCTTGGTAGAATCAGATTCAGGACCGACCACCAAACTACCGTCGAGATTCATCAGTGTTCGACTTGCAACTTCCCTTGACTCGGGGAGGTATCTAGTTGAGTCGGATGGTGTAGTTAACTTGCGTCACCTAATAGGCGGAGGAGACACCACTCTTGTGGTGGAAGATACAGGAACCCTTAATGGCTCTATCGAGATGATGGATGAGTTGCGGGTTTTGCGGGAGGAACGGTATGAGGTTGCCAAGGTTGCAGCGCCCACGATAATCAGAAGGGAGCTTGAGTTGCTCCGAACTTTATGGGGGCACTCCACCGGCCACGGTCACTCGTCCAGTGCAGGCAATAATGGAAATGAATGATCCGAGGCGCTTCCTCCCTTCAATGGATGCACTGCTCAATGAACCGGAGGTTGTAGAGTGGGCCAATAAATATGGACGCGAAACGGTGAAAAGTTCGTTGCGCTCTGTTATTGATGAGGTTCAAAGTGCCGACCTAGAGGAGCCTCCTCACACTATAGTCCAAGAGATCTTAGCCGCCACTGTGAAGGATCTTTTAGTCAGGTCGAAGCCTTCCCTCGTACATGTGTTGAATGGTACAGGTGTAGTGCTGCATACGAACTTGGGGCGTGCCCCACTTCCGAAAGAAGCACTCAAGGCGCAGGAGCGAGTGTCTGGATATTCTAATGTGGAACTCTCATTAAGGACGGGAGTTCGCGGCTCTCGGTATGATCATTGTGCAGATTTGGTGTGTGAGCTTAGCGGTGCAGATGCGGCAGTGGTAACGAATAACAACGCGGCAGCTGTGTCTCTTGTCGTGAATGAAATGGCGCGAGGCAAGGACGTCTTAATATCTCGAGGGGAGTTGGTTGAGATAGGTGGTTCTTTCAGGATCCCGGATGTTATAGCTAGCAGCGGAGCACAGTTGCGAGAGGTGGGAACGACGAACCGAACACGGGCAAAGGATTATGAGAAGGCTCTTAGTTCTTCCACGGGACTTATTCTTCGAGTGCACCCGTCGAACTATCGAGTGGAAGGTTTTACAGAGAGACCGAGCCTAGAGGAGATTGTTAAACTGGCCCGCTGCGCTGACATTCCAGTAGCGCATGACATTGGATCGGGCCTCCTTACTCCGGATCTTTTGCCAGGTTTTCCACATACCCCCTCTGTTAGCGAATCGTTAGCCACTGGGGTGGATCTCGTCACGTGGAGCGGCGATAAGCTTTTGGGCGGGCCACAGACTGGAATCATCGCAGGGTCTACAGGTTTTATTGCACGCCTTAGGCAAAATCCCATGCTAAGGGCATTCAGAGTAGATAAGACTACGCTTGCAGCACTGGAAGCAACCTTAATGCTGTATCGAGATCCCAGCTTGGCAGCTGAACGGATTCCAACATTACGGATGCTCAGGGAGTCCCCTGTAGATGTGGAGTCACGCGCTCGTGATGCGGTTATAAACATTAAGGCCGTTTGTGATATCACAGTGGAATCTATGCGGGGGGTAGTGGGTGGAGGATCCTATCCGGGATTTGAAATCGAGTCGGCGGGTTGGGTTGTCCGCGGAGTTAATGCTGCAGAACTTGCAGAAGTATGTCGGACCGGATCTCCTCCCTTACTTGGATACGTAGAACAAGACGCATTCAAAGTTGACATGAGAACAATTGCCCTAGGTCAGGAAATAATGGCGGCGAAGGTGTTGAGCGAAGCACTCGCCGTTCTTTCGGGTCGTGATGACAGTGTCTGACCAGACTAGGATAGTTGTCTTAGCATCTGGTGGTGGCAGCAACTTCCAGGCATTAATCGACCACTTTCGTAGCGTGAGTGCAGCTGTCGACATCGTAGGACTGGTTGCAAGCAGGACAACTGCGGGGGTGATCGAGCGGGCAACTCGCGAAAATATTTCTTGTGCAGTGATGCCTGGGTTGACAACGAATTCAAATGATTCCGAGACTCGATTTTTGACGGAAACTTTTGATGAATGGACCCCTGATCTGATTGTGCTCGCTGGGTATATGCGTCTAATCCCACCTGGCATAGTAAAAGCCCAGTGGGGGAAAATTATTAATATCCATCCCGCTCTTCTGCCGTCATTTGGTGGCTCGGGCATGTATGGTGCGTATGTTCACGAGGCTGTGATTACGTCAGGAGCTAGAGTTTCCGGTGTAACTGTTCACTTCGTCGACGAAGTGTATGATCGTGGTCCGACGATCGCTCAGTGGCCCGTACCGGTGCAAGTTGATGACACGCCACAGTCTCTAGCAGCGCGGGTTCTTAAGGTTGAACACTTGCTTCTCCCGGCAGTCGTAGAAGCTTTTGCTGAAGGTCGAGTAACACTTGGGGAGGGTGGGCGAGTTGAATGGACGGACGAATGGTTCTCAAACGAACACTTTACAATGGAAGGATGAGTGGGAATGCCTGTCGCGCTTGTTAGCGTTTCCGATAAAACAGGGTTAGAGGAGTTTTGTGCTGGACTCGTGGAGCGAGGGTGGGAGATCGTGTCGACGAGTGGAACTCGTAATGTCCTTTTAGAAGCCGGCTTTGAGGTTAAAGAGATTGGGGAACTCACAGGCCATCCGGAGATGTTGGCCGGGAGAGTTAAAACGTTGCACCCGATCGTGCATGCGGGGATTCTCGCGCGTCGGACTGTTCAGGATGACTTGGAAGAGTTGGCAAAGTATGAAATAAATCCGATTGACCTCGTGGCGGTTAATCTTTACCCATTCCAACGCACGATTTCTCGTGAATCCATCACGCTCGCAGATGCACTCGAACAGATCGATATAGGAGGCCCCACGCTCCTCCGGGCGGCGGCTAAAAACCATCCATTTGTTTGGTCACTTTGTGATCCGGGGGATTACGGTCGAGTTTTAACTGCCCTTGAGGTGGACTCCAGTGAGGAGAGGTCCCAGGAGTTTCGTCGAGAATTGGCGGCCAAAGTATTCCGGCACACGGCAAGCTACGATGCTGCCATTGGAGGCTACCTAGATTTTGCAGAGCCGATCGAGCTTTCGGAGGGTAAAACGACTGACGATACGATGACGTCCCTTACTCGAGTGCAGACCCTCAGGTATGGGGAAAATCCGGACCAGGCGGCTGCTTTTTTCCGAGATGGAGCCTCGCCACCATGGGGTATCCCATCACTGAAACAGCTGCACGGTAAAGAACTCTCCTTTACGAACATTCTGGATGTCGATGGAGCATTGCTTACGATTGCTCCTTTTACTGAGGCTGATACGTCGGCATGTGCTATCATAAAACACACCACCCCATGCGGAGTTGCAGTTGGAAGAACACCGCTTACGGCCTATGAAAAAGCCTTGGCTTGTGATCCAGTTTCTGCCTTTGGTTCAGTAGTGGCCTTCACTGAACCGGTTACTGAGGCGGTGGCTGATGCTCTCGCACAAAATTTTGTGGAGTGTGTGGTTGCACCAGGTTATGCAGACACAGCTATGGAAATACTTCGGAGGAAGAAAAACTTACGTATCTTAAAACCAATTAGCTCCGAGGTAGATAAGAATTCTGGTGGACACTTGTGGCCTGGAGTCGAAGTCCGTGGTGTGAGGGGAGGCTTGCTTTTTCAAACAAACGCCGATCCGGTGGCTCCCTTGGATCAAACTGTCAACGCAGTTACAGCTCGGATTCCTACTGAGACTGAGTGGGAAGACCTGTCGTTTGCGTGGGCTGCTATCCAGAGTGTTAAGTCGAACGCAATCTTACTGGCCCGCAATCGAGGGTCAATTGGAATAGGGGCGGGTCAGATGAGTCGTGTTGATTCTGTGAAACTCGCCATTCGTAAAGCAGCGGATCAAGGGTTGGATGTGGGTGGGGCGGTTTTGGCTTCGGATGCGTTTTTCCCATTTCGCGATGGCATTGATGCAGCCGCTTCCGTCGGTATTACAGCGATAGTTCAGCCTGGTGGTTCAGTCCGGGATGAAGAAGTGATTGCGGCAGCTGATGAACACGATATCACCATGGTTTTTACCGAGCGTCGATTGTTTCGACACTGATTAACTATGAAGTGGCCACGGCCCTCCAGAGAGGGGCTAGATTTCACGAGACAAGACTGAGGATCAAATGGCGAACGTCCACATTCATTCGAGCTGGCGACTAAAGGATAGTGAGGTTACGCCGGAGTCAGTTTACGTCAACAGGCGGGAGTTTGTTAAACGGGTTGGTGGTGGTGCTATTCTTACAGCAGCCTCGTCAGCTTGTGGAATTGATGGGCAAGCGGAGGCTCAGCAGCAAGGTCCCCTCGACAACATCCCTGACACGCCTACAGCGAATCTGTATCCAGAAGCCGTCAGAGATCCACGATTCACAGTAGGGGATCGACATCCGGGCATTTCGACAGAGGAAGTCGTAGCTACGTATAACAACTTTTATGAATTTGGTACGGATAAGGGAGGTGTGTGGCGTAATGTTGCTCCCTTCGAGGCTCGCCCATGGGAAATTGAAGTTGGAGGGTTAGTCGAGAACCCGGGCCGATACGACCTCGTTGAACTGGAGAGGGCGTTTCAGCTAGAAGAGCGAATTTACAGACATCGGTGTGTCGAACGATGGTCGGTTGTCGTGCCTTGGATTGGGTTCCCGCTTGCGCACCTGCTGAATAAGGTGGAACCAAAACACGATGCGGGGTTTGTGAACTTCATTACCTTTAATCGACCTGATCAGGCTTTTGGCCAGAAGACCCAAACGTGGTACCGCTGGCCTTATTATGAAAGCATCCGGATCGATGAGGCGATGAACGAGTTAGCGTTTGTGGTCACTGGGATGTATGGGCACCCACTCCAAAAACAAAATGGTGCCCCCGTGCGGATACACCTTCCTTGGAAGTATGGATATAAGAGTCCGAAGTCGATTGTTAAGATCGAGTTCACAGCGACTGCCGGCCCTACGTTTTGGCATGATCTTCAGCCTGCCGAGTACGGGTACTATTCGAACGTGGATCCGGACGTCCCCCACCCGCGCTGGTCCCAAGCTCAAGAGGAGATTGTGGGGACGGGTGACCGAATCCCGACACTACCCTTCAACGGTTATGGGGAATGGGTGGGTGAGCTTTATGGAGGTGTAGTTACCCCTCCTGGGGATGTTCCGCATGCACCGTGATTAGACGGTGCATGCCTGTGCATTCTAGGGTGTGGTTATCGACGATAGTGCGTAAAGAAAAAGGTTGACCCCCATTTGGGTCGCTTTTTCTCGGATCTGTTCCGCATCCTCGTGTACCCCGGCATCCTCCCATCCGTCACCAAGATCAGATTCGTAGCTGTAGAATACGGCGAGCCTACCGTTGATAAAAATACCGAAGGCTTGAGCCGGTTTCCCATCGTGTTCGTGGATCTTTGGAAGCCCATCAGGAAACTTGTAGAAGATTTGGTAGACGGGGTGTTCTAGGGGCACTTCTGAAAGTGGTATAGTAGGGAACAGACGTGCGATCTCGCGTCGAAAAGATTCGTCCAGTCCGTAATTGTCATCGACATGAAGGAAGCCTCCTCGGTAGAGGTATTCGCGGAGTTTGTCCAGCTCCAAATTGGAAAAAGCCATGTTCCCGTGACCGGTTGCGTAGAGGTAGGGGTGGTCTGAGAGATCTGGGTCTGAGGCTCCGACATTGGTTGAGCGATTTGATACGGCGATACCGGTGCGGTCGTAGATGGCTGCCAAAAGGTTCTCTAGACTAGATGGATTGGCATACCAGTCTCCTCCGCCATCGTAACGCAACCGCGCGATGGTGGGTAAGGACTGTTCTTGAGCGGTCAACGGATAAGATGGCGCGAAAGATCCAACTAGAATCATGCCCGAGATAATCGTTGCTGCACCGAAAAGTCTTTTGGGGTCCAGATGTTTTTTGTGCTGTTGAGTTCTATTAGTTGGGTGATGACTTTTATGTTTCAAGATTCGTAGCCATATGTCGTGCAACGTTTCATGTGCCCTCCGATTGACTCGGTATCCTACTTGGTCGCGCCTACCCTAGGGAAGCTTTAGGATAGCATGCCCAGGCTGGTGATGGTGGGCTATAACTGGTAGAACTGCAGGAGAGTGCTTCTAGATGCGTCGATATGCGGCATATGATCCTCCGGAATATGTTTCGTGGAGCCCTGATGCGGGGTTGATTCAGGAGTTTGCGGAGAAGGTGAGCGCCTGTCCTGAGAGGGCGCGGGAGATCCGAACACTTTCTTCCGCTGGACACCTTGATCTGTATCGAGGGCTCCTTCGGTCCCGATTAGTCGACATCGTTCTTGCTCGTTGGGTTAAGCAAGGCGTAATTGCGAAGGCTTGGTTGGGGACAGGAGAGGAGGCTGTAACGATCGGAGCTGTTCACGCACTTGATCGGCGGGCGGCTGATGGGGACTTCGTAGGCCCGATGATTCGAAATAGTAATGGTGCGAATCACGAGATGGGAGTTCCTATCGTAGGTCTTTTGCGTTCTTATTTGGCCACGGAAGACTCGCCACTTGGAGGCCGGGATGTGCACGTTGGTGATCTTCGTTGTGGGGTATGTCCGCCGATCAGCATGGTCGCCGCGCTCGGAACGGTTATGAACGGTTTTGCGCTTGCGTTTCGCGTTCGAAAAGAACCTAGAGTAGCCCTTACGTGGGTGGGTGATGGTGCCACTAAAAATGGTGAAGCCCATGAAGCGTTTTCTTTCGCTGCAGCACTCTCACTGCCGATAATCTTCATCATTCAAAACAATCAAGTAGCGCTTGGAACCAGGTCGAACCAACATCATGTGCCACCTGATTTTCAAGACTGGGGTCGTGCGTATGGGATTCCACTTCAATCGGCAGATGGTAACCATGTGTTAGACATGTATGCGGCAACTCGCCTTGCAGCTGAGTATTGTCGAGCAGGGAACGGGCCGGCCATGATTGAGGCGAAGACTTTTCGTATGGGTGGGCATGCAACCCACGATGTTAAAGAGGCTCGAGCTACGTTCTCACCGGACTTGTTCCAAGAGTGGGGGCGGCGCGACCCGATTGGGCTGTATGAGGAATTTCTTGCCGGTAGCGAGATCGATCTAACGGGGGGCGTGGAAGGTGATATGGAACTGCATAATCGAGCGACCATGGCTAAGGTGGAATCCGAAGTGGAGGCTGAAGTTGAAAGTGCTGCAGAAAAGGCGCTTGTCAGCCGAGAGATGAATATGCCTGATTCGGACACAATAGCATTAAATGTATATGCGATGGAGGCGAAGTGACGGATCAAAACTCGTCTGTGCATCCCCGAACGGACCTGGACTGCGAGGGGGTAGGTTGGTGTGTCTACGAAGGGTGGAGGACAGACTCGGGCTTGGGTCTGGCGTACTTCATCCGTTCAGATCACGCCCCCGGAGATCGACGTGCTCTTCTTGCTTTGGGGCAATCAATCGAATCTCTCAAAGCCTCTGAGCTCGAGGTGCTATGGTCGGAGGCGACTGAACTGACAGGGACGGAACGTCGAGTGGTCGATGAGCAGGGAGATGTCTGGTTGGCACAGGACATCGGCCCGGTGTGGTCGGAAGGAAGCAGAGCGACCGATGGAGTCGGAATCCATTTGCGCTGTATGTCTAAGACCCTACCTCCGGTGTTGCTGAGGGGGCAGGTTTCCACATCGCTTTCTGATGGCGATCTTATCCAGGCTCTTGAGGGTGAACGTGTCTAGCCGACTAGCTTCACCACAAGCTCTTATGGTGTTCCTCGCTTCGGAAGGAGTTCCCCTATCCTTCGTCTGACCTTCCTTGGGACCGCCTCGTCTCGCCCAACTGTATCCAGAAACGTCTCGTCACTCGCACTCCAACGCGAGGGTCGAATGTTCCTTTTTGATTGTGGTGAAGGGACACAACGCCAGATGATGAAGTACGGTGTTGGGTTTTCGATGCGGGATATCTTGATCTCACACATGCATTCGGACCACTATTTGGGGCTGACAGGACTCCTTCGAACTATGAGCCTCCAAGGGCGGACGGAACCGCTGCGAATCTGGGGGCCGAAGGGAGGTGTGCAGACATTACGTACACTGCGAGACTTGGGCGGAGACCGTCTCATGTATGAAGCCGCCATCCATTCGCTTGAGCCGGGCGAGTGTGTTTCGGGCGTTGGCTATCGAATAGAAGCCTTTGAAACGGATCATACCTGTGAGTCCATCGGGTTTGCTCTTATCGAAGAAGCACGGCCAGGCAGGTTTGATGTTGGACAAGCTCGTACCCTAGGCATCCCAGAAGGTCCGCTCTTCGGAAAACTACATCAAGGGGAGTCTATAAGGTTAGATAATGGTCAAGTTGTGCGTCCGGAAGAATTGGTAGGCCCACCTCGGCCAGGGCGAACCATCGTTTATACGGGAGATACGAGGCCATCAGGAAAAACTGTCGACATGGTCACCGGAGGCGATCTGCTTGTACATGATGCCACTTTTGAGGCTTCGGAGAGTGACCGAGCACGTGAGACTGGGCACTCGACCGCGGAAGAAGCAGCTCGTGTTGCAGCAGAGGCAAAAGTGAAACGATTAGTGCTCACTCACATTAGCGCGCGGTATGCTGAACAGCCGGGTCGCCTGTTGGATGAGGCGCGGGCCGCGTTCCCCTCCACAGATATGGCAAAGGATGGTTGGTCAGTTGAAGTGCCTTATCAGGATTTAGAGGATTCGTGATTACAGTCCGCGTGCCGGGTGACAAGTCGATTTCGCACCGGGCCGCCCTCCTTGCGCCACTGGCTGTTTCCGAATCCGTCATCCGAGGACTGTCAAATGGGGACGATGTGCAAACAAGTCTTTCTGTGATGAATTCTCTCGGGGCAAATATCGTCTCTGAAAATGAAGCTGACGGAGGAATAACGATTCGTGTTGATGGAGGTCTGAATCTTCAGAGCCCGGACTCAGACCTCGTCTTAGACTGCGGAAACAGTGGAACTACAGCTCGTCTCTTAGCGGGTCTCCTTGTTGGACTAGGAGTTGGAGGAGTGCTTGACGGAGATGACTCTCTGCGAGGTCGACCAATGCGGCGTATTACTTATCCGTTGCAGGCTATGGGGGGGCGACTTGATTGTCTCATTGAGCCCGAACGACTTCCGTTTCGGGTCAGTCCTCGTGCTTCGGGCATGCTGCGTACACTTCGTTATCGAGTGCGAACCGCGAGCGCTCAAGTAAAGTCAGCAGTATTGCTAGCCGGGGTTGCAGGAAGAGTCGGAGTTAGCCTGTCCGAACCAGCGCGGTCTCGCGACCATACGGAGAGGATGCTCGCTGCCATGGGTGTGCCTGTTGACTTCGATCCCATGCGGACAGGTGCCGGAGAAGTGCGATTCGACCCGGGGGCTTGGGATGGGCGCTTAGAGGGGCTTGAATTTACAGTTCCGGGAGATGCTTCCTCTGCAGCGTTCTTGCTGGGGGCTGCTTTAATCTGTCGCCGGTGTGTTCGAGTGGAAAACGTTGGGGCTAACCCCGGGCGAACTGCTTTTCTGGAAGTGTTAGAAGAGATGGGGGCGACGATTGCCCGAGAAGCCCACCCCGCTGGCGGTGGCGAACCTGTTGAAACTTGGGTGTTGACCCCGCCGGATCAGCTCGAACCTTTTGAGATTGGGGGGAATCGAATCCCATCCCTCATTGATGAAATACCACTCCTCGCCGTCCTCGCTTCTCGTACGAGTGGCCGCTCTGACATTCGGGATGCGGCTGAACTCCGCGTGAAAGAGACAGACCGGATTCAAGCGTTGGCGACTAATTTGTCTGCTCTAGGGGTCGTTGTTTCAGAACGGGAGGATGGGTTGTCGATAGAAGGATCTTCCAAACCGTTGGCGGGTCGTGTTTTGAGTCATAGCGATCATCGTATTGCTATGGCGTTTGGTGTTCTTAGCCTCGATAAAGAGGTAAAAATAGCAGTTGATGACCCAGATTGTTGTTCTGTGTCGTTTCCAGGATTTTTAGATGCCATCGAAGTGTTCGGGGAGGATTTGTGACGGACTCGAAGGCATTTTCATTGGGGTCGAATGTGAGTGGACTCGGCCAAAAAGGGTTAGATCATAATCAAGTGATCGCCATTGATGGACCCGCGGCATCGGGGAAGAGTACGGCTGCACAACGTGTTGCAGTAAGCTTGAATTTTGTGCACGTAAATTCTGGACTGTTCTTCCGGACCATAACCTGGTGGGCATTGAAAAACGGCTTGAGTGAAGCCACCGATGGGTTTTTGGAAGCACTGGGGGACCTTGATATCAATTTGGAGCGGTTTCAGAGTGACTTGAACGTTGTTGTTGACAATGTTGCCCCTGGTGAGGCTCTTCATGGCCCCACTGTTACTGAACAAGTTTCGGCGATTGCCCAATTGCCCGCGGTACGCTCCATGGTTTTGGAACGCTTACACTATGCGTCGTCCCAGTTCGACATTGTATGTGATGGCCGGGATATCGGCACTACAGTGTTTCGACAAGCCAACCTGAAGGTCTACCTCATCGCCGACGTTTTAGAGCGAGCGCGACGTCGGCTCGCGGAGGGGAAACACGATATGAGCGAAGAGAGCCTAAAGAGGGAGCAAGCCCGGCTCAATGCACGTGATCGGGCAGATACCTCTCGGGTCCATTCTCCTCTACGTAAAGCAAAAGACGCGATCGAAATCGACACAACGAGAATGAACCTTGATGAAGTGGTTGAGGTGATCCTGTCTCTCGCTCGAGAACGGAAGCTCGGATAGCTAATAGCAATGGAGTGTTTGGTGTTGTGGGCGATCTTGTTTCGGTTGACGAAATGGGTGCGCACGTCTAATTTCCGCGGCTGTCCGTTAGACTGTGGCGAGGGAAAGTGGCGTCTCGTCCCGGTCTTTTTATGAACCCGAGAGGGTCGACTGTTGCTGGGCGGAAGAGCTTGTCTCTCGGTCAAAAGTCGATCTTTTTGCCACGACCCATGAACCTCCCGAAACGGGCTGGGTTCCAGGGTAAATGACCCCACCACATGTCTGACGATATAACTCCCAAGAACGAAGTCGCAGAGGTCTCCGATATCGAAGCAGTTGAGGTGCACGATGAGGAGGATTCTTTAGCTGAAACTCGGCCTCAGCCCTTTAAGCCTAGCCGTATCGATGTTGAAATCGACGCTGATCCCAGAGATGACACTCAATACGACGACGAAGAATATCAAGAACTCCTGGCACTCTACGAAGAGACTCTCAGTGAGATCACAGAAGGCGAAATTGTTAAGGCGCACGTCATAGGGAAAACCAACCTTGACATTATTCTGGATGTGGGTTTCAAATCAGAAGGTACGATACCACTAGAAGAGTTTCGTGACCCTGATGAGGTTAACGAGGGAGACATTGTCGATGTCTTCCTTGAGAGTCTTGAGGATGATCAAGGTGTGGTCGTCCTTTCGAAAAAGAAGGCCGACTTTCTGCGTGTTTGGGAAAGGATCAAGGAAGCGTTCGACAATGATGTCCCCGTCAAGGGATACATTAAACGGAAAATCAAGGGAGGGGTCACTGTCGATCTCATGGGAGTCGATGCTTTCCTCCCGGGGTCTCAGATTGCACTCCGTCGTGTTCCCAACGTCGACGACCTGCTTGGTGATGAGTACGATTTCAAAATCCTCAAACTGAACAAGCGGCGGCGAAACATTGTTGTGAGTCGCCGAGTGCTGCTGGAAGAAGAGCGAGCTGGAAAACGAGATGAGCTAAAAGAAGAGCTTAACGTTGGGGATCTTCGAACAGGTGTAATAAAGAATATTACTGACTTTGGGGCTTTTATCGATCTTGGTGGTATGGATGGGTTGCTCCACATTACTGACATGTCGTGGGGCCGTATTGGACACCCGTCTGAAGTGTGTGAAATTGGACAAACCCTTGAAGTTAAGATTCTTGATATTGATTGGGACCGTGAACGGATATCGCTCGGTCTCAAACAGTTGCAGGAGTATCCGTGGAAAAACGTAGCTGAGAGATACCCGGTTGGGACTAGAGTGCACGGGCGTGTTGTATCCGTCACTAATTATGGGGCCTTTATAGAACTTGAAAAGGGTATAGAAGGTCTCGTGCATATCTCCGAAATCTCATGGACTCGAAACGTACGGCATCCATCGCAAATCGTTGCGATCGATGACGAAGTGGAATGCGTTATTCTCCGAGTTGCTGAAGATGCGCAAAAAATCTCTCTAGGTATGAAGCAAGTCGAGGAGGACCCGTGGCTTGCGCTTCCAATGCAGTATCCACCGGGGACAAAAATCAAGGGCTTGGTTCGCAATCTTACATCGTTCGGGGCATTTGTAGAGGTTGAGGCTGGAATAGATGGGTTAGTCCATATCTCGGACATGTCATGGACGAGGAGAGTCCAACATCCGGCTGAAGTTTTGCGTAAAGGCGAAGAAGTAGATGTTGTTGTCTTGTCTATTGATCCTGAACAGAAGCGCATCTCTTTAGGCGTCAAGCAACTTGAAGAGGACCCATGGTACGATCTTGCTCAAACGTATCAGGCCGGGTACGAGGTGAAGGGTACCATTCGGCGAATACTCGAAAAGGGAGTGGTAGCTGATCTTGGAGAAGATCTTGAGGGTTTCGTCCCGGTCTCACAGTTGGGAATGGCAGATGGTGTAAAAGATCCCGCTGAGCAGTTCTCGGAGGGAGACAAGCTCGAACTTCGCGTATTAGAGACTGATCCCATTAATCGCCGCATAGTGTTAGCCTTGGTTGGAGCACCGGATGTTCCCTATGACAGCGAAGAGCTTGAATACGAAACGATGGATGAGGTTGGCCAGGGGGAAGAAGACTCCGAAAGTGATGCGGTTGCCGAGGAAGAAGTAGCTGAAGAGGCCGAAGAAGAAGAGGCCGAGGAAGAAGAGGCTGCGGAAGAAGCAGCTGAAGAGGCCGAGGAAGAAGAGGCTGCGGAAGAAGCAGCTGAAG
>Ga0310344_10002039_pt1 | contig 15268 bp, 13 predicted proteins | sample HC15DNA20200_MG_FD_203801 | JGI IMG/M metagenome (GOLD analysis project Ga0310344, IMG submission 203801) | Marine microbial communities from station ALOHA, North Pacific Subtropical Gyre - HC15-DNA-20-200_MG | ecosystem: Environmental > Aquatic > Marine > Oceanic | place: Pacific Ocean: North... | reverse complement strand
TGTTTTCGAGAGTTCAGTAAGATCAGAGGAGATATCAAGCGAGGATTGCCATCCACGATGTACGCCACCAATGCCACCTGTGGCAAATACACGTATGCCTGCAAGATGAGCACATATCATGGTAGCTGAAACAGTTGTACCCCCGCTTGCCTTTTGAGCTATTGCAGTTGCAATATTGTCTGCACTTAATTTCCAGTTATTATTGCCATTCGCTAGATGATCAAGATCAAAATCTGATAAACCAACAAGTACTTTGCCTCTACTTACGGCTATCGTTGCTGGAATAGCACCACTTGCTCTAACAGCAGCTTCAGCTAGTTTCGCGACCCTAAGGTTGTCCGGCCTTGGGAGTCCATGACTGATCAGAGTGCTTTCAAGAGCCACAACGGGTTGGCTATTTTCAAGTGCATTTTGTACCTCACCGTTGATGACTAAGGCGTTCATAATCAGCTATTTACAGCATGTACAATCGATTTCCAATTCATATCTACTCTCTTCTTAGGGGACGACAAAAATATCTCACTACTTTTTATACCAAGCTCCATAGCATCAGATGTTGTGTAACCCATTTCAAATGCAGCAATTGCAGTCGCTGCAAGCACATCTCCGGCTCCTGACGACTGAACTGGAAAAGTATTGTTATACGATGCTCGTATTTCACCACTTCCAGCTTGATCAGCCCAAGCAGCCCCATTGGCACCATCTGTTACGATAACCCTATTTACACCAGCAGTGACGAGTGAGTTTGCCGCTTGCTGTGCATTGATAAAGTAATTTTCCGATTCGGATAATAACAAAGATGCCTCGGAAATATTCAAGATGATTGTGTCAACATCTTTCAGATAGGATCTAAGCCGAATACCTTTGTGCGGAGAGCTTACTACGATGTATGTGCGTGACTTTTCCTCAAGAGATAGTAGATAAGCTATTCCCGATTCCGGCAAATTAGTATCAAGGCACCAAGCGTCCCATTTTCTGATACTGTTTAATCTCTCTAACCAGAAACTACGATTAAGTAATTCGTAAATATCCATGTCAGCTAAACCGAGAATTAGCTCTCCTTTTGCGTCTATTAGGGTTGTATAGCAGGCAGTGGGCATATCTTGTTCCACAGTGATATCTACCATCTCTATTGATGTGCTCAGGAGGTAATCAACCAAACTTGAGCCATCAAGTTTTGAACCAAGTCGGCTAATAAGCCCGCTTGCGCAGTTAAGTTGTGTAAGTATTTTTGCAACGTTAAAAGCGACCCCTCCATAATTCCAACTTGACGAGACAGGATTGGACTCTCCTAATATCACATCAGCATTTGTATGCAGCGCTAAGTCCCAATGGAAGGCGCCCATACAAAGAATATTTGGTGTGTTCTCCATCATTATGGGGTAGTTTTAATTATCAAAACTGTAAACCATAGAGTAATTAAGATATTTGCTATTTTGGCCATAATAGTAATTATTTGCAGATTTTGTTCTGAAAGGGGAATTCTGCCAGAATTGTATCTTCGCGGTAGCGCATTTGTTTGGATGACTTAGTAGATTGGAGTACTGTTTTTGAACCAGAGAAAAATTATTATAGATTGCGATCCTGGCCATGATGATGCTGTAGCAATTTTGTTGGCACTTGCCTCGCCAAATAATATTGATTTGCTTGGTATTACATGCGTTGCTGGCAATGTTCCTCTAGCGCTAACAACTCGAAACGCATTAAAAATATGTGAATTGGCCGGTCGGACAGATATCAATGTTTATGGAGGATGTTCAAAGCCTATGATTCGGCCACTCGTAACTGCAGAGTATGTTCATGGCAGTAGTGGTCTGGATTTAGGCAATGGGGGTACGCTTCCTCATCCGAAGATGCTCCTAGAAGCCAAACATGGGGTTTCATTTATTATCGAAACACTAATGACTCAGCCTTCAAATACGGTCACGTTGTGTCCACTTGGGCCGTTAACCAATATCGCAACAGCTATTATTGAAGAGCCTGGAATCGTCCCCCGAATTCAGGAAATCATACTCATGGGTGGCGCAGCTATTTCTCCAGGGAATGTTACACCAGCGGCAGAATTTAATATATATGTAGATCCTGAGGCGGCAGATGTGGTCTTTCGTTCTGGTGTGACAATAACGATGATGGGACTTGATGTAACACAGCAGGTTTTAATTACCGACCAAATTCAAGAGCGCATAAGAAGCATTGGAAGCATTGTTAGTACAACTGTTGTGGATCTTATGTCTTTCTATTGTCGTTTTGATCTCGAAAGATATGGTATGTCAGGTGGGCCTTTGCACGATCCTTGCGTCATAGGACACGTTCTAGATGAAGATATTTTCTGCCTTAAGGAAGTAAATGTAATGATCGAGACAAGTTCAGAACTAACACGTGGGGAAACAGTCTCAGACTGGTGGCAAGTGACCGATCGATCTCCAAATTGTAAGGTTGGTGAAGCCGTTAATGTCGAAAGGTTCTTTGACTTGTTAATAGACCGCCTTTCAAATTTCCCCTAGATCAATCATAGCCAAAGCAGCAGTTGGCTCTGTCGTGAGCTGTTGTTGTACGTCAATAGGAGGCCACCTATCTACTAAAAGTAGCATTCCTTCCGGTCGCCAGACAGTTAGCAAGTAGGCTATCACTCATTCCAGGAATACTCAGCGCGCGTTGATATTCTTTGGCTGGATTGATATCAGATAAAAGCCAGTTGTCGGAGTTGATGCATGCTTGTATACCAAGCTCAAGCCATTTTGGTAGGGGGTGGCTTGTTACATAAGGAATAGCAGCTGTTTGCATGTTGGATGTTGGGCACGCCTCAATAACCACGTTTTTGTCAAGCACAAGATCAACAACTGAAAAATCGTCAAGGAGGCTAGTGCCATGGCCGATGCGTTGGGCATGCAAAATCTCTATAGCTTTTCTTATCTCCGAAGGGGCGCGGTTCCCCTCACCTGCATGCACTGTACGCCCAATATCTAGCTGACGAGCCTTGTTATATGCATCTGCATAGTCTTCTATGCCCCACCTGTGTGATGAGTGTGGAGCTCCTGCAAGGTCAATCCCGACTACGCCCATTCTTGTTTCTGCGATAGCCACGTGTGAAAGCAGGGTTGTTGGGATATCTCCGTACAGTCCACATAGAATGAGACCTGCGCGTCCATCAATACCGTCTAGCACGGCGTCTACAATTTCTTCAGGAGGAGCTATAGGGTGAAGTTGAGGTGCAAATCGGATCTCTAAACTGCTAACACCATAAGCAATTGCATCTTCGCAGATTTCCGATGCTACGCGTTGAAGATTATCTGTATGCTGCAGACAGGCTACTGTGGTATCGAACCTTGACAACGCATCCTGCAATCCCATTCCTGAAAAAAAACGAATGTCTTGAGGCAGAGCGACACCTGCACTCTGCGCTAAGTCGTCTAAAGTCTGGGCTCTCATAGAACCATCAAGATGGAGATGAAGTTCAGTATATTTCATCAGAATGTCGGCTATCTACTTTGTTGCTTTAGTCAATATTGTAGCAGCTAGCAGATCATTTATTATCCATGGTATGGTGCCTTTGCGTAGTTCAGAATTTCTATTCAATTGTCGATCGCGTATTGTTCTCGCTATCTTCTAGCGTTAGGCTTGCATACTTATGGTTGATAATTACATGTTGATAAGCTTGATGGAGGCGCGCTTCTACTGATAGGGTTATTAAGCGACGCAGGGAAAATGCTAAAATGTGGTTACTAATTGACTAGTTAGATATTTTGTAGATGCATTCCAATGATTCTTGTATTTGGCTCCATTAATATTGACCTGCTAATGTCGGTTTCTTCCCTCCCGGTAGCAGGGGAAACGGTATTAACTCATGAATTCCAGCAGAGTCCCGGTGGAAAAGGGGCAAATCAAGCAATTGCGTCTCAGAGGGCGGGCACAGAAACAAGGTTTGTAGGGAGTGTTGGTGCCGACAGCTATGCTGATAAGGCTCTATCATTGTTAAGATATCAACAAGTCGATATTTCATTAGTTAAAGTTTCGGAGCGGTCAACAGGTTGTGCAGTTGTTCTCGTAGATAGTAACGGCGAGAACATTATTAGTGTCGCGAGTGGGGCTAATCTCGATATTCGAGCAGACCAAGTAGATGATGCTGTACTGCTATCATCTAGTGTGTTAGTCCTGCAGCAGGAAGTTTCACTCCAGCAGAATATTAGATTAGCAGCTCGAGCACATCAAGCAGATACTAAAATCGTTTATAACTTCGCACCGGCTGGCAAGGTATCCGAAGAGCTTTTCTCAATAATTGATTATCTGATTGTTAATGAAGTCGAAGCGTCAACTATTTTGACTCCCGGTAGGTATGATAATCCCGTCGATATTGCAAAGACTCTTTGTCGAGAATATGGGTTTACTGTCGTAATTACTCTCGGTGCAGAGGGCGCGTTGGCAGTATCAAAAACCGAATTGATTGAGTTGCCAGCCCCATCAGTAGAGGCGGTTGACACAACGGGTGCTGGAGACACCTTCTGTGGTTATTTTGCCGCAGAGATAGCTAAGGGAAGTGAGCCCATTGGCTCTTGTTTGGAGGTCGCAATTCAAGCAGCTTCAGTCGCGTGTACCCGATATGGAGCGCAGCCTGGAATTCCCCACCGACATGAGATTTTCTAGGAAAATGGAATTGAAGTCAGAGATAGGGGATGGCGTCAACATTTCAATTGTTGACCCCACTCCTAGGTAACGTTACTCTTCCTCCCAACCCTGGTAATCAAGCGCCGGTACCACGGGCGGCCAGGATGGATGTGTTCAAGAAATCTATAGCAGGAGGATGCTCGTAATGAGAATTTTTCGTATCAAAGTGGCAGCTATTTTGATCGCACTAGTGGCTTTGGCTGGTGGACCGTTTATTGGCACAGCGGTCGCAGCTGGTAAGATTGCACTGGTTACAGATGTCGGCGGACGTGGTGATCTATCGTTCAATGACATGGGCTTCAAAGGTGCTGACGAGGCTGCTGCGGAGTTTGGTTTAGAACTAGTTGCAATTCAAAGTACCTCGGCAAATGACTATTTGCCAAATCTTCAGATGGCAGCAAAGTCGGGTGATTTTGATATTATTATCGGCGTTGGGTTTCTCTTAGCCGATGCAATGGCAGAAGTGGCAGATCAGCACCCGGATCAAAAATTTGCCATTATTGATGTGACATGGCTGGGCAAGCCAAACCTGATGGAAGTAGGCTATGAGGAGAATAAGGGTTCGGCCTTGGTTGGTGCACTTGGAGCAATGGTTGCAGCTCACTATGGCTACGACAGGATTGGTGCAGTATTAGGTATTGAAATACCAGTGCTCTATAAGTTTGAGGCGGGTTATCGGTTTGGTATGCATTGGGGTAATGCAAAATACTCTGCTGTAACCGGAAAAAAGGCAGATGTCGGATTGCTCTATAAGTACACCGGTACATTTGATGATATTGCCCAGGGCAAGATTGCTACAGAAGCTATGTTGGCGCAGGGTGCCGGCCTGGTTTATAACGTAGCTGGACCGCTTGGTATTGGTGACCTAGAGGCTATCACTGAGCATTTAGAGGCTAAGGGCAAGACAGCTGGACCTCCCTTCATGATCGGTGTAGATGCGAACCAAGATTGGATGGGTGACGGCGAGCGTGTGCTTGCAAGTATGATGAAGCGTGTGGATTTTGGTGTATATCAAGCGGTTGAGGCGGTGGTCAACGGTACATTTGAGGGTGGAGTACAGGTACTTGGGCCCAATAATGGGGGCATCAAGATGTCAGGAGAGGCGGAACTTGCTGATTTCATCACGTTCGGTATCAATGGTGGGAAGATTACTGAAAGCGATCGCGGCCGTATTACTGACAATTGGCTTGCTATGCGCTCGTCAATTCCTAGCTGGATTTGGGATGCTGTCGATGAGTTGAGCGCCAAGATCGGCTCTGGTGAGGTGGAGGTTCCATGTGTTTGGTGTGCAGATTCAATTGATCAAATCCGAGCTGACTGGCCGGATAATGTTGATTAAGGATTGTCGGTTATTTGTTTTAAGTGATAAGAAGGGGGAGGAGCTCCAGCTCCTCCCCCTTCTCTTTTGAATCTTTTCGTGTATTTCATGAACGAGTATTCACAAAATGGGCAGTAGGGATCGTTTTCGAGCGTTGCATCAGTATCTGAACCCCATTAATGAATCTCTATTAGCTGGTGCAATAGGTCTCGCCGTTGGGTCAATAATCATGCTGGGACTTGGCCATAGTCCAATTGAGGCTTACTCGTCGTTGTTCAGAGGTAGCTTCGGTAGTGTTTATAGTTGGGCTGAGTCTCTTGCTAATGCCACTCCGCTAATACTTACAGCGCTCACCTTTGCAATCGCAATGCGTGGTGGGCTGTTTAATATTGGCGCGGAGGGACAGCTATATATTGGCGCAATAGCGGCAGTTTCTGTTAGTTTGATCCAACTCTCAGCGCCCTTTCACCTTGTTGTAGCGTTGGTAGCAGCTATGATAGCTGGCGCTTTATGGAGCTTGCCGGTTGCTATTTTGAAGCTGACTCGTGGTGTGCACGAAGTTATTTCAACGATTATGCTTAATTGGATTGCGCGGTTTTTTGCATTCTACATGATTGCGAATGTGCTCATGGATCCTGTGCGCGGTGAGAAAACTATTAGCATTGCTGAGACCTCTCGATTTGCACGCGTTATTCCTGGCAGCAGCTTGAATTACGGTATCGTTGTATCCATTCTTGCTGCTTTGCTGATCCTGTTCCTTTTGTGGAGAACTACCGCCGGTTTTGAACTCCGAGCAGCAGGGCATAACCCTGAGTCATCCAATTACGCGGGGATCAGCCATAAGAAACAGGTCTTGCGCGTCTTCTTGATAGGTGGTGCGTTAGCTGGACTTGCTGGGGCAGTGCAAGTCATGGGGCGACCTCCTACCTATGCGCTAATTAGTGGTTTGCCGCAAATGATTGATCTTGGGTTTGATGGAATAGCGGTTGCGATGATTGGTCGCAACCATCCGATCGGGATTATATTCGCAGCGATTTTTTTTGGTGGTTTGATGGTTGGTGGCCGAATGATGCAGATGTCGGCTGGTGTACCATTGGAGCTTGTACGCATTGTTGAAGGTGTGATTATTTTAGCTCTAGCGGTGCCAGAGCTAAAACGAATTTTTCATTTTGTGAGGGCGAAGTTTGTACGAAAGGAGCAGCGCGGTGGAAATTGAACATTTGTGGCCGATTCTTTTCATTTCTTTGCATGCGATGGTACCAATTACACTTGCAGCAATTGGCGAAATAATTGAAGAATCCGCCGGTTTGTTCAACATCGGACTTGAAGGCATGATTCTAATTAGCGCACTTACCGGCGCTTTGGGTGCGGAGTATTTCGGTAGTGCGGTTGGTGGGTTGTTGGTAGGTGCGGGGACTGGCGCAGCGCTTGGTTTAATTTTTGGCATGATAAACACCTACTGGAGGGGTGATCAGCTAATTACGGGCGTTGGTATCAACTTGTTGGCGCTAGGATTTGTTGCTTTTATGTTAATCAATCTAGGAGCTGCCGGTTTTCACAGTGTGCCGAGGGACGTCCAGATCAAGTTAATTCCTGTTGGCGTGGGTAGTTTGAGTCCTCTTGTATTGGTAACGATCGCCTTGGCGTTCATAGTTTACTGGGTTTTATATCGAACGCAGCTTGGGATTCGTATTAAGGCTGTTGGGGAAAATCCAGCCGCCGCAGATGTCGCTGGGATTCGTGTCAATGCTATGCGGCTTAGTGCTGCTGTTGTCGCCGGAGCTTTCGTAGGTCTCGCGGGTGCATATTTAAGTGTCGATTGGTTTGGTTCAGTGACCAAAGAAATTTCTGCGGGTCGAGGATTTATTGCTCTGGCAGTAGTCGTTTTCAGTGGATTAAACCCACTACTGGCCTTATTTGGCGGCTTTGTATTCGGATTTTTTGATGGGTTCGCGACTTGGATTTCAACTTATCCAAAGATTAAAGACATTATTCCATGGCAGTTTGTAGCCATGGCACCCTATATCGTTACTCTGCTAGTTGTTGCTGGAGTAATAGGGCGAGTTCGTTTTCCCAAAGCGCTTGGTATTCCATATTTACGGGAGTGACTTAAGCCGGGAGGATTGCTACGTGCTGCTGCCCTAAGTTATAGACTCACCTCCTGCCATCCAATGGCCAAGCTGCGCCCGATCTGCTGTCCTTGCCTCTACCAGGCCAGAAATGCTTCCCTGGAAAATCACACCAATGCGGTCTGACAGAGACATAATTTCATCAAGATCTTCCGAAACTAAAAGAATAGCTGATCCTATTTCTCGAAGACTAAGAAAGAGTTCCCAAGTTTGTTTTATAGCTTTGGCATCAAGCCCCTCAGTAGGATGCGAGGCAATAATGATTGGTGGTTGCCGCCATGTTTCTCTACCAAGAATCAAGCGCTGAATATTGCCTCCAGATAAGATGCGTGATTCAGTCACCCATAGGTCAGGTACAAGAGCATTGAATTGGTCTACTATTCGCATCGCATGACTTGTGATTCTTTTTCGATCTAAGATGGTGAGCTTTGAGAATGGCGTAGTTCTATAGTCCTTAAGAACTATATTTTCTGCGACTAGCATAGGTTCAACGATTCCCATTTCTCGCCGCCTTTCTGGTATGTGGGCGACACCAAGATCAATGAATTCACGAGGCGATCTATTCGCCATTGTTTTACCCAGAATTGTGATTTGACCCTGCTTTGTTTTGCGGAGCCCCGTGATACATTCAATAAGCTCTGTCTGTCCGTTTCCAGATATTCCCGCTAACCCTAGGATCTCACCTTTGCCAAGACTAAAAGAAATGCCATCGCGTGATTTGTGTTGAGCCACAGATTGAGGTAGCAGGTTCTTTACTTCAACCACTATTTCAGTTGTTTGTACTGGTGGTCTCTCCATATAATCAGGAACAGTTTCACCGAACGTTTTTCTTGTGAGGTCCTCTGCATTTGTTTCCTCGATGCGTTGAGCACCTTCCGTTGTACCAAGCTTTAGAACTGTTACCTTATCTGCAACAGCAAATACTTCACGCATTTTATGGGTGATTAGTACAATACCTTTTCCTTCTTTGGTCATTGATCTGAGTACTGTAAAAAGGTGATCAGCTTCTTGTGGAGTCAATAGAGAAGTTGGTTCATCAAGCAACAGGACGTCCGGTTTGTGGAAGAGTACTTTAAGTATTTCTGCACGCTGCTGCTCCCCAGCAGATAAATTCTCAATTCGTGCTTTTGGGTCTACGTGGAGTTGGTAATGGTTCGACAATTGATCAATTTGTTTTTCAATCGCTCGCAGTGGAAAGGTAAAGTTCCCGTTGTTTAATCCCATCATTACATTTTGGGCAACGGTAAAGGCTGGAACGAGCATGAGTTCCTGATGAACCATGGCAATTCCATGTTTAAGTCCATCTCTGGGGGACTGTAGGTCAACTAGCTTTCCCCTGACACGTAGCTCGCCAGCTGTTTTGCCATAATAACCAGACAAGATGTTTGCAATCACAGTTTTACCTGCTCCATTTTCTCCCAATAGGGCGTGAACTTCGCCGGCACAGACATCAAAATCTATGTTATCTAGTATTAAGTTCTCCCAGACTCCTGGAAATCCCTTGGAAATGCCCCTTGCTTGGAGCAAAATTTCATCGCTTGTGGGGTCGGTTTCTACTACTGAGTTCAGATTTTCCATGGACATCCCTGTACAAATCGCTATAAATTTAAGCGTGTTTAGTATTACCGGGAAACGTAACTAAGATGCTCTTGTCCCGTGCAGCTACTATAATGGTACTTGCGAGCATGTGGGTATAGAAATTTTCTCTATCTTAGATATTTACAGCTATTTCTTGCAATGATGAAAGCGTGAAACAGATGACAGATACTCCTTATTTTCAGTTATTGAAAAAAGCGATGGCAAACGCATATTGTCCCTATTCAAAATTCCGTGTTGGTGCGATTGTACGTGGCCAATCGGGTCAGATATATGCTGGTGCAAATGTTGAGAACGCGGCTTATCCACAGGGCTGGTGCGCCGAAGCGAGCGCCTTAGCTGCGATGATTATGGGGGGAGAAATAAGGCTTACAGAGGTTGCAATAATGGCGGAAGGGGATAAAATTTGTACGCCGTGCGGGGGTTGCCGACAAAAACTAAAAGAGTTTGCACTCCCAGATACTCATATTTTGTGCTATTCCCCAGACGAGCTTCGTATGACAGTTCTCCTTGACGAGCTTCTACCCCATGGGTTTGGCGCTAGTTATCTCCCCTGATGGATTATCAAAAAGCTGCTGACTATATTCGGTCATTGGCCGGCTCCAATTCTCCAAGGGTCGGTTTGATCTTAGGGAGTGGATTAGGAGCCTTGGCTGAATCTATTGATTCACCGATCAAGGCAAGCTATAACGAGATTCCAGGCTTTCTGGCACCCACCGTCAGCGGGCATGCAGGTGAGTTAATCTTGGGAACATGGTCGGGAGTAAACATTGCTTGCCTTAAGGGTCGATCTCATCTTTATGAAGGGCACCACATCAAACAGTTAACAGTGCCGATCCGAACACTTAAGAGTGTCGGCTGTGAGACGCTGATATTGACGTGTGCTGCTGGAAGTATTAGTGAAGAAATGAGACCCGGAGACCTGATGCTCGTCACTGATCACATTAATTGGCCAGGTTTAAGCCCATTGGTTGGGTCTAATGATGATAGCATTGGACCGAGATTTCTGGATGTAAGTCATGCATATGACCCAACACTTAGAGAGCTTGCTCGGCAGACTGCTAAGGATGTTGAAGTAACCCTGCATGAGGGAGTATATATTTGGTGTTTAGGCCCCAACTTTGAAACACCAGCGGAAATCCGAGCTTTTCGACAGATTGGTGCTGACGCAGTTGGAATGTCAATGGTGCCCGAGTGTTTGGCTGCAGTTCATTGTGGATTAAAAGTTATAGCAATAGCGGTCGTCACTAATTTAGCAGCCGGATTGCAGACAGATGTCTCGCACGCAGAGACACTGGCGACGGGGAGAGGAGCTGTTCCTAATGTTAAGCGTTTACTCGATGGATTCATGCAACTTTTAGGATGAGCACAGTAGATACAAACGAAGCTCAAGACCTGGTTTTGTCAGTCAGAAATCCAGGCATTACTCTAGACCTTGGTTGGCTTACATGTCAGAGAATAAATCGCAGTGCTGCAGAGAGAAGAATAAAAGATTTGGCCGGCCGGCGGACAGTTAAGAAACAATGGCAAGCCGCATGGCTGCTTCGCGCTCTTACTTGTATTGATTTGACTACATTGGATGGAGCAGATACAAATACCAATGTGACACGCCTATGTGCTAAAGCCAAATCGCCGTTGCGAACAGACTTAGTAGAAGAATTGGGTGTTATATCGCCTCAAGTAGCCTCAGTGTGTGTTTACCCATCGTTGGTTGAAGTAGCTTGTTCGTCTTTGAATGGTAGTGGAATTCCAGTTGCTTCAGTGGCTGCAGGCTTTCCTGATGGTTTAACAAAACTTGATCATAGGTTAACCGAAGTAGTGGACGCGAGAGCTTCCGGAGCTTCTGAGATTGATATCGTTATCGCTCGTCACTGGGTGTTGTCTGGTGATTGGCATGGCCTGTATCAGGAAGTCCAGGCTTTTCGTCAAGCAGCTGGAGATAGTAAGCTAAAGGTAATTCTTGGCACTGGAAATCTTGGAAATCTCACAAATGTTAGCAAGGCCAGTCTTGTAGCAATGATGGCTGGAGCTGATTTTATTAAGACATCTACTGGAAAGGAAGCTGTTAACGCTACACTACCAGTTTCATTGGTTATGCTTAGGGCGATCAGGAATTATTATGAACAGACCGGGTTTCCTGTTGGATTTAAGGCAGCTGGTGGGATTCGTCGGGCGAAGGATGCGCTAATGTACCTGATGTTGGTCTACGAAGAACTGGGAAAAGACTGGCTCTCAGAAAAATACTTCAGAATTGGAGCGTCAGGTCTGTTAACCGATCTTTCTCGCCAGCTCGAGCATTACATAACAGGTCGCTACTCAAGCGACCGTCGACACCCTATGGGCTGATGACTGATATAGAAGAATTATTTGACGAGTTAGAGTATGGCCCAGCCCTGGAAGATGCCAGTCCTGCGTATGATTGGTTGCGTCAACATAAGAATGTTTTTGGCCATTGGATAGCGGGTAAATGGACTACTCCCGGCAGAGATTTTAAATCGAAAAATCCAGCAGACGGCTCCATACTGGCAGAGCTCAGTCAGGGTACGAAAGATGATGTAGATAGTGCGATCTGCTCGGCTCGTTTAGCGCTATCAAGCTGGCAGTCGCTCTCCGGATATCAACGTGGCCAGTATTTGTATGCAATAGCCCGACAGATCCAGAAAAATTCTCGCCTTTTTGCCGTGCTTGAGACTATAGATAATGGTAAGCCAATTCGAGAAACACGAGATATTGATGTTCCACTCGCAGCGCGGCATTTTTACCACCATGCTGGTTGGGCTCCGTTGGTTGATAAGGAATTACCAGGTAGTCAGCCTGTCGGTGTTGTTGGTCAGATTATTCCATGGAACTTCCCATTACTAATGCTTGCCTGGAAAGTTGCTCCTGCGCTTGCTGCTGGCAACACGGTAGTCTTGAAGCCAGCCGAATATACTAGTCTCACTGCACTACTATTTGCGGAGTTATCTTATCAGTGTGGATTGCCTAAGGGTGTTTTGAACATTGTTACAGGTGATGGTGAAACTGGTCGTTTTCTCGTAGAGCATCGAGCAACAGATAAACTGGCATTTACGGGTTCCACTGAGGTTGGGCGGGAAATTCGCAAGGCAACCGCAGGGAGTGGGAAAGCACTTACGCTTGAGCTAGGTGGCAAGTCACCCTTTATCGTTTTCTCGGATGCAGACATGGATAGTGCCGTAGAAGGTGTGGTTGATGGTATTTGGTTCAATCAGGGAGAAGTATGCTGTGCTGGTTCCAGACTGCTTGTCCAAGAATCAATTGCAGAGGTATTCGAGTCAAAGGTCAAACGCCGGATGGCAACTCTTAGAGTTGGTTCACCGCTTGATAAGGCGATTGACATGGGAGCCTTAGTTGACCCGATTCAATTACGGCGTATTCAGCGTTATGTTGAGATTGGTAAGACAGAAGGTGGTATTTGTTGGCAGAGTGAAGTCGACTTACCAGAAGAAGGATGCTTTTTCCCCCCCACTCTTTTTACTGGCGTTCATTCATCTCACACCTTGGCGCGCGAGGAGGTCTTCGGCCCAGTACTTGTGCTCATGACTTTCCGCACTCATGAGGAAGCTACTCTGTTGGCAAATAATACCCGTTATGGATTGGCCGCCAGCATTTGGAGCGAAAACATTAATCTTGCTCTCGATGTAGCGAGTCGCCTAGAAACTGGAGTAGTTTGGATAAATTCAACTAATCAATTTGATGCGGCCAGTGGATTTGGTGGGTATCGAGAATCTGGATTTGGGAGAGAGGGAGGTTTAGAGGGTCTGTGGGCATATCGACGAGCAAAGGAAGATTTGTTACCGGATGAAAAATCATCATCGCGTTTGTTTGAGAAAAAACAGTATCCGAAAAGCTCGAAAACTCTAGACAGAACTCGCAAGATGTACATTGGAGGCAAACAGGTTCGGCCAGATGGCGGCTATTCGCGTTCAGTTATAGGCTATAGTGGTGAGCTTCTAGGTGAAGTTGGTGAAGGTAATCGCAAAGATATCCGTAATGCGGTTGAGGCCGCCAAGTCTGCGAGCAGATGGAGCAAGATTGGAGCTCATGAAAGAGCCCAAGTGCTCTATTTTCTAGCGGAGAATCTTGAAGCCCGCTCCGAAGAATTTGCGAAGTGCCTAGCTACTTCGACAGGAATAAGCGGACAACAAGAGGTGCAAAGCAGTGTACGCCGACTTTTTTCTTATGCGAGTTGGTGCGACAAATTTGAAGGTATAGTGCACCAGGCTCCAGCAGGGCAGATTGTTCTCGCTCTGCCCGAACCAATAGGTGTTTTTGGTATAATTTGTCCAGAAGAATCGGCTCTACTCGCTATGGTCTCCTTGTTGTCTCCTGCAATAGCAATGGGAAATACGGTTGTACTAGTACCTTCTGAAGGTTGCCCATTAGCCGCAACGGACTTTTATCAGGTTCTCGCAACTTCAGATGTGCCAGCTGGTGTTGTTAATATTGTTACAGGCTCAAAATCAAGTCTTGCTCCTGTTTTGGCGGAGCATGATGACGTTGATGCTATTTGGTGTGCAGAGCATGTCGAACTTGGGCAAATTATTGAAAAATTATCGGTTGGTAATTTGAAACAAACTTGGATAACCAAAGGTTCGAGAAACTGGGCTGATTCCAACATCGGAGAAGGTCGAGAATTTCTGCGTCGGGCTACTCAGGTTAAGAATCTCTGGGTGCCATATGGCGAATGAGATATTCCTTCCACAAGAGATAATTCGTCGTAAACGTGATGGAAAGTCACTAGCCAATAGTGAAATTAGTGCAATTGTCTCGTCAATAACGGCGGGGTCGATGGTTGATAGCCAGATTGCTGCGTTTGCGATGGCAGTGCTATTCCAAGGTATGAACGCTCGAGAATGCTCTAGCTTTTCATTGGCAATGAGGGATTCTGGAAATGTTTTAAATTGGGATCGGGCACGTCTTCATGGACCTGTTATTGATAAGCACTCGAGTGGTGGAGTAGGTGATTGTGTAAGTTTGATGCTAGCGCCAATGTTAGCTGCTTGTGATGCTCATGTTCCGATGATTTCTGGCAGAGGTTTGGGTCATAGCGGTGGCACACTAGATAAACTCTCGAGTATACCGGGATATTGTAGTAAGTTAGACGCAGAGAAGCTTCAAGCAATTGTTGAGACTGTTGGCTGTGCAATAGTAGGACAAAGCGAATCGCTCGCACCAGCTGATGGTAGGATGTATGCTGTGCGAGATGTTACGGCGACGGTAGAGTCAGTGCCTTTAATCACCGCGTCCATTCTGTCAAAAAAACTTGCGGCCGGCATTGACGCATTAGTAATGGACGTAAAAACTGGAAATGGTGCATTTGCGGCAACAAATGAAATGGCGGCTGAGCTTGCTGACAGCATCGTCGGTGTTGCATCCGAGGCGGGTGTTTCGGCAGTTTCACTAGTTACAGATATGGATGAACCTCTTGCACCCTGTGCTGGTAATGCATTAGAGGTTCTTGAAGCCATAGATTATCTCGTGGGTGAACGCCGAGATCCACGCCTGCACAATGTGGTTTTGGCATTGGGTTCAGAGCTATTGG
>Ga0310344_10002038_pt1 | contig 15272 bp, 12 predicted proteins | sample HC15DNA20200_MG_FD_203801 | JGI IMG/M metagenome (GOLD analysis project Ga0310344, IMG submission 203801) | Marine microbial communities from station ALOHA, North Pacific Subtropical Gyre - HC15-DNA-20-200_MG | ecosystem: Environmental > Aquatic > Marine > Oceanic | place: Pacific Ocean: North... | reverse complement strand
TTACTAGAGCATCCTCCCCATCATCACTGTAATAATGTCTCCTAACACCATGATCATAAAACCCATATTTCAGATATAATTCATGGGCAACGGCGTTAGACGGACGCACCTCAAGCGTACATAGCCTAGCCTTTAAATTCTTGCTGAGCTCCAACAAACTAACTAGTAACAACTCCCCCAATCCATTGCCTTGATGGTCTGGATCTACGGCAAGAGTCGTAATATGTGCTTCGTCAACCATAAGCCAAAGACCAGCAAATCCGACAACATTTTGCTGGCTATAAACTTTGTCTCCAAGAAATCTTCTTACTATGTCAGGCATTTTAGGCTTGGGAGGGGGAGTGGCAGCAGCATTGTTCAGCGCATCCCGCCGTAGCACAACGTAATGCGCCATCTTATTACTAGTCAATTCGTGCCTAAATGAATCTCTAGGCCAAGGGGTAGGAAAACATCGTTGCTCCACTCTCCGTACCGCAGGTATGTCAGCTATAGTCATTTTTGACAATGAAAAACACTCCTCTCCACAGGATTGCAAAGCTGCTGACATAGTTACGTGGACCATCCAGATCTAGGCTTTGTCACATCAAGTGGTCGCACGTATATAGGTTCTGCTTCGATCCATGCATCGGATTCACAGTGGATATATCTAGATTGACCGATACGACACAAACTAAGCACCCTCTGCTCTAAGCTGGGTCTTAACACAGAGTGATGGTCAATAGTAGAATTGCAATCGACCAGGACCTGATCATCACCCACCACTACAGAATGTTCTTCTTCCCCGAAATGCATCTGTATATTGTCCTTCGAACCAATAGTCGGCTTATCCAAAGGCCTTGCTTCACCTTCCCCCACCACGAATGATTGAGAGTACACGGTTCCTCGGCCAGCACTACACAACACAGTTACAGGGCCCTCGAGTGGTTTCGCAAGTGCTAATGCTTCCAAAGTAGAAACTACAACCATTGAAATTCCACGTGATGCACACAAACCTTTGGCAAACGCCAAGCCAGTTCTTATCGATGAAAACCCTCCTGGTCCCGCTGATACACATATCCCTTGCACATCATCGATGGAACAAGACGTAAATTGCTCAATTGCTTTAGGCAATTGAATAGTATGACTAACGTGCATATCCCACTCCACTACTTCGGTGCTTTCACCTCCTATGAAAGCCAAAGCCCCCGCCCTGCCAACAGTATCGATTGCCAAAACTGATTTTAGTTTGTCCAAAGTCATAAGGGCTCGCTCATTCTCAAAGATTCTATAAACTCTGCACCGATAACATCGTCCGTGTAAACACTGATCGATCGTGAATTGGCTTCGATGAACCCTAATTCTACACAGATTCGGTTTGCCGAAAGCCCCCGTTTCACACCATCCGCCCATTCCACAACAATGAGACCGGAATCGTTTTCATATTCGGAAATATCCATCTCACCAATCGGTTGTCCGTCAAGCAATCTATAAAAATCCATGTGGAACAGAGGAATTCTACCGTCTCTATACTCATGAATAAGAACAAAAGTTGGAGACCTTATCTCTCGTGAAATACCCAGGCCCTGGGCAATTCCTCTAGTAAATTCCGTTTTGCCTGCGCCAGGTGGGCCTATCAACTCGAAAATAAGCCCAGGAATCGCCATCCGTCCAAACAATGCTCCAAGCTTGCGAGTGTCTAATGCACTATTAGAGATAAGATTTACTGGGTCATGTTGTAGAGTAATAGGCCCGTCACTCATTAGCACCTCCGGATATTAGAAGCTACGATAACAGAATTAACTTATCAAAAAAGCAGCGGGTTTTGATGCAGATTGCGGTTGTTGATTAACGTATAGGCGAAACTGGATCTATGGCATTACACATAACACATATAGCACCAACATCGTATTTCTCAGATTACGGGTGTCATGTACGTATATATGAAGAAACGCGAGCACTAGCATCACTCGGGTACCAAAGCACTATCTACACATACGGTGGAGGAACTAGTCCTGGCCCAGCCCAAATAATACGAATACCCAAATTCGCTGATGATGGAGCGGTAAAGGTAGGGTCTCAATTGAAGAAAGCGTGGCTAGACCCGATCCTATTAGCAACGGCTTCTATCAGAGGAATAGGCAAACCTGTTGATTTAGTACACGCACACTTACATGAAGGAGCACTAATCGGCAAATTTGTCGCTATGTCTCGCAGAGTTCCGATGGTTTTTGATTTCCAAGGTAGTCTGTTGGCTGAAATGCTCGACCATGGCTTTATCGGCCGCCAAAGCAAGCTAACACCATTAATATCTTTGGTAGAACGCTCAATAAATCGATTGCCAAATAAAATAGTCACGAGTAGCACTAACGCTCGAAATTTGCTAATCGACTCCTTTGGCATAGCACCTGATAGAGTTGCTGCTATATCGGACTGTGTCGATACTAGTGCTTTTATGCCTCGGCCAACCCACCCCGAAAACAATAGATCTCTGATTCTCAGTCGATATCGCATACCGAATAATCGATTAATAATCGGCTATCTCGGACTACTCGCAGACTATCAAGGGATACCCCATTTGATTGAAGCTGCAGCCAAAGTCATACAATCGTTCCCTGGAGTCCATTTTCTATTGATGGGATATCCGGGCGTCGAGACATATAAACGAATGGTAAGTCAAAAAGGCATCGAAGATCATGTAACCTTTACTGGACGAATATCGTATTTTGAAGCGCCTCAACACCTAGCAGCTACAGACATAGCGGTATCCCCTAAACTTTCAGAAACCGAAGGTAACGGTAAGCTTTTGAACTATATGGCCACGGGATTGCCGACAGTTGCATTTGATGGAGAAGTTGCCCGTGAATACCTCGGTGAGAACGGCAGATTCGCCGTCCCTCGAGACTCTGACTCCCTAGCAGACAATATGCTAGAGCTATTGCACAATGCCACTGCTCGCACTACTGAAGGAAAGTCATTACGTCGTCGCGCAGAAGCGAACTTTTCCTGGGACATAGGTCGTTCACAACTACACAACATCTACCAGGAATTATTGCAATGCTAGTATCGACCCGTACCCAGACGAAACCTTGCAACCCTAATGAAAACTAGCCCCCTTGAAATCACGACAAAATGACGACTGAACTCTTTGCCGTATTCTTCACATCCATAACCTTTGCCTTTGCCTGCACTCGGTTATTGCCGAAGTTCAAATCTGCTGAGACGAAGTCTCAACGGCTTCGCCTGTCAGGAAAACCTACCAAATCTTCAAGACTACCGTTAGTGGGTGGTCCAGCTATCACTATGTCTATAGCAGTGGGTTATTTTCTGCTGCGAGCTCAGAATGAGTTGCTCCTCTATTTACTCTTAATAACATCAGCTTTCATGATGTGTGGCCTACTAGACGATATTCTAAAAACTCGCGGCAAAGGTCTATCCGAAAAGACAAGCCTGATACTTGCTGTGCTGGCATCCATCATGGCCGCCAGTATAATGAATGGCCATACGATCTCAGATTCGCACTTTTCATTCGCCTACTGGACAAACTACAACCAACTTGTTTGGTTTATACATTTCTGTTTGTTTTTGTGCATCACTGTCTCCACCGGTATCAGTGACGGAGTTGATGGTCTGACTACAGGATTAGGAGCGATTTCTCTTGCAGCCATACTTGGAGCAAGCATTTTCATAGGCACCGATCATCTGCCAACTACAATCTGCCTGATAGCCACGGTAGGGTTCATTCCTCTAAATTGGCCTTCAAAATGGAGACCAGGGCTGATCAGCGGTCGGGCAGCCATCTCGTACCTTGGAGATTCAGGAGCTCTGGCTATAGGAGCTATGATCACCGCCGCAGCCATCATGTCCGGGGCAGAAATCATGCTTCCCCTGATAGCAGGGGTTCTGCTGCTTGAAGGGTTGTCCTCTGTAGTGCAAGCCAAAATCATGGTACCAATATGTCGCAGAGTAGCATTGCTTGGAGGCCCGCAAAGAGAATCAGTGCATCACTCATATTTTCCGCTACCTTTTATTGCAACTCCTATCCACCACCATATCGAACTAATTGGTATAGACCGACTTTCCTTGGTATTTTTGTTTTGGATCTTAGGAATACTCTTCGCATTAATAACCCTATCCGTGGTTGCGGTTAATTCTTGGGCGTCGATCATATATTTTGCAGTAGGAATATCAATAATGATCCTGTTTTGGGGAATATTGTCATTGTTTAGACCTTCGTATCTTGTTGTGGCCAGACTAAATGAACGTCTGGTGAAAGTGTCTCGGCTCCAAGGGAACCCGGAATCCGTATTCAACCGCGTTGTTGAAAGTGCCACATGTACAACTGATAACTTTGATCTGTTGGACATACCGACTGACACAAAATTAAACCACGAAGTAGCCCGCAACCTAATGGCCACTCTGAGAGATAGCAGCTCATAGCATGAATTTATCACTCAGTCATCTGAAGCTCACCGAAAGCATTCTAGGAGCCAGTCATATTTCGTCTTATGAACCCCTCGCTCACAATTCCAGACATCTCCTATGGAAAGTACAGCACCAAGGCAAGGATTTCTTAGTAAAGATTTATTGCCAACAACACGATCCGTATTTCGATCATAGGTTCAGGCGTGAAGAACGTTTGCTTAGTTTTCTACAGGAACGATGTCCGGGATTGTCCCCAGAAATTTATGGCGGCTCACTAATAGAAAAGCAACAAGCATTACTCGTAATGGAATACATTAGTGGTATCCCTCTTCACGCCGCATTGGAAACCTCATCATCTAAAGGATGCGACGACCATATACAAGAAGCTATCAGGTCTCAGGTCCGTCTTCATCGTGTATTCGACAACTATTCGGGCCTTATAAAGAACATAGCCAACAGCTGTATATTGGATCGAAACAACCTTACAACGATGGTTGCGAGACTCCATCTGGCCTGCAAAAGAATTTCCAACAGGCCCGTTACGACCAACCTAATTTCAGACTTCAGAGACACTGTTTTCAAGCCGTTACTTTGCCAACCTCAGCGCGCCATTCATAACTCACTATCGCCGCTTAACATGGTTTTATCAGATGACGCTTCAGTAATAATAGTCGACTTTGAAACTTTGTCCGTTGGTCCTCGAGTACTAGACCTGGCGGAACTCGCCGCGTTCCCTTCATCACTTGATTACTCTGCTAGTAATATCGCTCAACAATATTCTGAGCAATGTGACGAGTTATCAATGGGCAACCCTCGACCGTTACAACTAGCGATCATTACTAGGTCCCTAGACGCAGCTGGGGCCATAAAGCACCGAATGGCTCAATATCCTGGGGCCACCGATCATTACCACAAGCGTATTGAAGGATATTTGTCGAATGCTTTGACTGCTTCCCTTGCTGCTAACTTACCTAAACCCATCATTGATTATCTGGAATCTCTATTGTGATTTATTCGGCCGATTTACTAAATTATCTGCCTGCAACATTGCATGGGGGCCAGCTGCCTCAGAGATTAACGGGCTTTTCTCACAACAGTAACCTAGTGAAAGAAGGAAACGTATTCGTAGCCTTGCGAACAGATCGAGGAGATGGACACGATTTTATAAATGAGGCAGCAGCAGCTGGAGCATCTGTAGTGATCTGTGACAGGTTAGTCACTAGCTCAATTCCAGCTCTGCTCGTAGAGGATGTCCGAACGTCACTACAAAACTATGCGAAGCATGTGCTTTCATCCTTCGGACCGAGGGTCATCGCAGTCGGAGGAAGTGTCGGAAAGACTACTACTAGAGAAATTTCCACTCATGTCTTAACTAGACACTACGATGTGTTTCAAAACCCGGAAAACTACAACGACTTATTTGGCCTTCCTATAGCACTAGGCCATCTAGATCCAGGGCACGAATTCGCAATACTAGAAATGGCTAGTGACTCCCACGGAGAATTGGGCGAATTGCTGCAAATCGCCCCTCCCGAAATTGTGATCCTAACCAATTTTGATCAAACATATCTGGAGTTCTTTGGAGACATGAAATCTATCGAACGTGAACATTACTCATTGATATCATCTTTAAACGAGAACTCCCTACTTATTTATCCGTTCGGCGACGCATTAGCAAACAGACTGGCAAAACAGCACAACGGACCAAAGTACACTTACGGGTTAAGCGATGCAGCCGATTTCACCGCATCAAACCTCGATTGGTCACATGCAGGGTCCTCGTTTTTGCTCAGTGGACCGAATGAAGATTATACCGTGAATTTACCCCTCCCCGGGGAACAGCATGTGAAGGCCTCGTTAGCTGCCGCTGCATTAGCTGAGCATTTAGGGATCGCTGGAGAAGACTTTGCCTCAGCATTAGGTTCATGCCTGCCGATACCAGGCAGATTCAATCATTTGACTGGAATCGGTGGTGTTTCATTGTTCGATGACTCATTTTCGACAAGCCCAGAATCCATGCGGCTCGCAATGAAGCACCTTAGCAAGCTTGAAACCCATCCGATATGCGTGCTCGCCGAATTCGAGAACCTTGGTCCTTCAACCAATACTATTATCGATCAGTTAGCGCCGTTAATCGCCGACACAGCCCACGACGTAATCGCCTTCGGTGACGGAGACACAATATCTCAACTTGTCCATAGCTTAAAAGTCGCCGGGTTCAACGCCGATCACATTCACCGCACCCATACTCATGAACATACCGCAGCTCTCGCTCAGGAATTATCTAACAATCAACATCCGATTTATCTAAAGGGCGGAAGCACCAGTAGGTTAGAAAAAGTAACTGAACTTCTCTTGGAATCTCCGGGCGATGCTTCCCATATGCTTTGCCGCCAATCGATTTTGTGGAGACAACTCGTTACAGTCAACCCTGATGCCCCTGTATGGATACAAATAGACTTGGATGCCATCACTCAAAATGTACAACGCCTAATTGAAATTATCGGCCCAGACGTCAAGCTCTATGCGGTCCTAAAGGCTGAAGCTTATGGTCACGGAGCGGCCCGGATAGCCTCCACGGCCCAGCAAGCGGGGGCCTATGGGGCCTGTGTAGCCCGGATCAATGAGGGTAGGCAGTTGAGATTGGACGGATTTGATGGGCCAATACTAGTGCTAGGGGCAACGCCACCAGCTGATTCGCGAAATGCTGTTCTTTCAAAATGTTCTATCGCCGTATACGACCGTCGTGGTATATCAGCTCTGAACCGTGCGGCTCAATCTTTAGACAAGTCAGTTGCGGTCCACTTAAAAATTGACACCGGCATGGGTAGGCTAGGCTGCAGTGTAGAAGATGCTGCGCAACTCGCACAGCTTGTTCACCACTCAACACATTTGACTCTCGAGGGAACTTTTACACATCTTGCACGCGCCGATGACAATGACAAATCACACTCCTTAGGACAATTAGAGCGTTTTAAAGTCGCTCTCAACGACATAAAGGCACAGAATATTTCTCCTGGGATCGTACACGCGGCAAATTCTGCAGGTACTTTGTCAATAACTGAGTCCCACTTCAACGCTGTGAGGTGCGGCATTGCTTTACTAGGGCTCGCCCCGAATACCGACTGTGCATTGCCGACTGGATTCGAACCAGTCTTAACGTTCAAGGCACGAATCGTTCAGGTGAAACACCTAAACAAAGGGGACACGGTGGGGTACGGTACGTCAGGGATCCTGACAAAAGAATCGACGATTGCCATAGTAGGGGCCGGCTATGGAGATGGCTTCAGGCGAGGCCCTCATCCATGGGGACCAGTCACCGTAAGGGGACGCTCTGCCAATATTGTAGGGAAGGTTTGCATGGATATGTTCATGATTGACATCAGCAGTATTGACGGCGCTAGAGTTGGCGACGAAGTCACATTGATCGGACCATCACTAACTGCAAGTAGGGCCGGAGAAAGATCTGGCACAACCCATTATGAGCTCATAAGCCAATTACTCCCCAGGGTGCCAAGAATATGACGATCAATCCGACTGTACTAAAAAGGTCCTTCATTTGAACCAAATATATCTTCATGCATGGGTATATCGCGACCGTCCTTTCAAAGATTGTTTAGACGCAGTGCTCTGGAATGGGTACAACGCTATTGAATTGTGTGCATCCCATTTTGCCTCAAACACGGACTACACAGGATCCGTACATGAGCTGTGCAGACAAGCTAGCTCACAGGGCGTCAATATAGGAGCATTACCATTAAGAGGTCTAGACTTCACAGACGGCCCCGTGGTTTTAAATGACGAAATCGACCGTGCAATTCAAACTGTAGAATTGGCGTCTAAACTATCCGTTCCAATAGTCAATTGCATGCTCGGATATTTGCCAGATGCAAGTGGCGATTGGTCTCGTGCCGGATCTTCAATTGCCAATCACTCTCATCTAGCTATGGCCGTGGAGTACTGTGGCAAAGTTGCAGAACACGCTAGCAACACGGGAGTTGTCTTCTCTATCGAAACGCATATGGACTTTCTCCATGATTCAGCCACAGCATCACGTTCACTTATAGACACAGTGGGAGGGACACTAATCAAGGCTACCCTAGATATTGCAAATTTAGCTGGATACGACCACGGTGAATCCTTCCAAAACGCCATATCGATATTAGGATCTGATATTGCATACCTTCATGTGAAAAACATGGTCCGTTCATCAAACATCACAAGTTATCAATGCAGGCTGTCAGATGGAGATTTAGACTACACTGAAATCTTGTCCAACCTTGTCACGCTAGGGTTCTCAGGGCCTATATGTATTGAATATTCAGGCAATGATGATCCAGACTCGGTAGCTGCCTCAGATATATCCCATTTACGCTCGATCCTCTCAAGGCTATAACTCATGTTTACACTTGATGACCTGTTGGCAGTTACAGGAACTAGGCCCAAATCTTCAGTTCCCAAGCTTACGATGAGGGGTATACAAATCGACAGCAGACTAGACGTAAGAGATAAATTGTTTGTCGCTATTCGATCTTCTAAAGGTAATGGTGACGAGTATGCCAGGGATGCGTATGAGTCAGGGGCTTCCGCTGTATTAGTGCACCAATCCATAGAAGGAATACCTCCAAATAGGCAAATAATTGTCCCTGACACACTCAAAACTTTAACAAGTTTGGGAGAAAGATTACGTAAGACAGCACCTGTAGAGCACGTCATAGGCATCACCGGAAGTAACGGTAAGACCACTGCAAAAGATGCCCTGGCTGCTGCGCTTTCTTCAGTAGGGCCCGTGAAGAAGTCTCCTTATAGTTTCAATAATGAACTAGGAGTACCGATCACTCTGTCAGAAATTGAAGAATCCACGAAATTTGCCGTTCTTGAATTCGGCGCGCAGACCGAAGGAGAGATACGCTCTCATTGCCATGTGGCCATTCCAACTGACGGAATCATTACAAATATTGGCCGTGCTCACTTGGGTCATTTTGGTTCACCTGAACAATTACTGAACGCAAAATCTGAGCTAGCAGAATTCTTGAGTACCAACGGAACCATCGCACTAAACGCAGATGATCCAAATATGGACTTAATTGCTAAACGGACTAAAGCCAGAGTGACCTGGTATGGAAGTGAAGGACCCAACATTGACGTTGGCAATACATGCATTACAGCACCTGATTTATCTGGGTCAAAGATCCAATTACGAACACAAGCGGATTTTTTTGAACTTGACATTCCTGCCATAGGAAGTCATATCGGCTTGGCTTTTGCAGGAGCCATGGCTTTAGGCACCGGAATCGGCATCAACCCGACCGATCTGGCTAGTGGACTCCAGTCTTTCAAACCTGCAACTAGGCGAATGCAAGTCAAGCAGTTCGGCACTTCACTCATACTGGACGACAGTTACAACTCGAACAAAAACTCAGCTTTGTACGCACTATCTCAGATTAAGGAAGCACAATTGGTAAACAGAAGAATCGCTGTGCTCGGAGATATGCTGGAACTCGGACAATATAGTGAAGATGATCATTATGCGGTTGGGGAACAAGCAGCGTTTCTAGACAAACTGTACACCATGGGAAATTTTAGCAAGACCATAGGAAACGCGGCTTCAAACGCCGGGATGTCAAAAAGTGCCTATGCTCATTTTGAGTATGAGCACACAAATCTCGAAGAGACAACCCACGCCATAGGTTTAATTGCAGAAGCAATAATTAACGACGCCCAAGACAATGACCTAATATTGATCAAAGGAAGCAACGCCCTGCAACTTGATATGTTGGTCGATAAGTTCACGTCATACCGGTAGCGGCCGCCAACACAGAAACGATTATCCCGCACCCAGCTTAGCGTCCAGAAACCTTCATTATAGAGTCAGTCATTCTGGCTACTGCTACACCATGAGCCACATCGTGCACCCGAATCATGTTTGCCCCGCGAAATATCCCAATCGCATTCGCCGCACACGTTCCTCCCACTGTGTGATCATCCGTTTTTGGAATGCCTGAGCTATTTGACGCCATAGCGTGAGCAACAACCGATTTCCTTGACACCCCTAGAAGCAATGGATGACCAAGACTCTTAAGTTCCGTTAGCCTAAGCAACAAGTCCAAATTTTGCTCGGGAGTCTTTCCAAATCCTATACCTGGATCAATTATTATCTGACTCTCATCAATACCTATCTCCTTGGCAATACGTATGGACTGAGCCAACTCGATTCTGACCGTGTCAACTACATCGTCATAACTAACTTCATCGTAATGTGCTCCTATTTCAGATTGCGTAGCATTGGCCTGCCGATTGTGCATGAGAATTACAGGACATCCTGTCTCTGCAACTAATGAACCCATGCCAGGGTCGGACTGAAAGGACCAAACATCATTGATTAGGTCTGCTCCAGCGTTCAAAGCTTCACGAGCAACAGCAGACTTATATGTATCTATTGAAATTGGCAGGTCCGTTTCTTGCCGACACACTTCAATCACAGGTAGGATTCTTGAAAGCTCGTCATTCACGGATACTGGAACCGCTCCAGGACGAGTTGACTCTCCTCCTATATCAATTAAATCTGCTCCCTGCTCTATTACATGCCTAATGCGATCTTTGACATGATCCAAATCTGTTGAAAGTCCGTCTCCAGAGAAAGAATCGGGAGTAACGTTGATTATTGCCATAACATGAGTACGACTTTCTAATTGATATTCGCTACCACGGATCAACAACGCTGACTCCCTTGCTCTAATCGTGCAAACATAGGATACATATTTACAGCACAGTCATGTACTCTACATGTATTCACAACGCAGAAAGTTCGCTAGATATCGGCAGGATCGCTTGCATCACATCAAAACGTCATACTTAAAGTCACCCCTAAGGGTAAGTAACTCAGGACGCATCTGCACCCCTCACGGCTACTCAGCCGCAGAGCTTCACACCCACACCGTGCTAAGTGACGGCACGCAAACCGTCGAACAGAATCTGCTGACTGCAAAAATCCGAGGGATTTCTGTACTAGCCACAACAGACCATGACATGATTCAGGCTAGCTTAACCACCTCTGAAATCTGCGCTAATTATGGAGTAAGTGCTGTTGTCGGCAGTGAAATTACCACAATAGGCCAGCAACACATACTGGGATTATTCATAAATACATGCATACCCATATTTAGGAGGGTAGAGACGACCGTTCAGGCTATTAGGTCTCAGGGGGGTCTGGCCATAGTAGCTCACCCATTCCTTCCATTCCCTGGAGCAACAAACAAGCGACGATTGCTGAACTGGCTGGAACGCACCACCTTTGACGGAATCGAACTTGATTCCCCGTACCTAACCAGCCGCGGACGCGAACAACTTCTAGAATTCTATGAAGACCACAAACTGGCGCTAGGGGCGCCGCTCGCAAGCAGTGATGCTCATTTTGGTAACCTGGGAACCAAAGTTACTCTCTTTCCGGGATCAGACGCCAATGATCTTCGCACGGCAATTAAGATGCGCACGACAGTGGCAGCAGCAACCACTGTGCCAGATATCAAACCAAACATCAGAAATAGGGTGCAGAACAACTATCGCAGTCTTTTCTCACTTCCGATTTACCGTCTTAAAGCCCTGGTAACAGGAAATTATAAGTGACCGAATAGTCGCAGAATTAACGATATTGCTCTAAGGTCGATGTAATATCTTGGCCTGGCATGGAATCCTTGATTATGGATTTAGCTTCAGCCCCAGGTTCAATGCCTCGTCGCTGTCGCATTCGATCCTCATAAGTGGGCAGATCAATCTTGTATAAAAGGCCAATCGGAATTTGATCACCCCATTCATAGGATTTCCCTAGAGCTGCCTGTTTCTTAGCTACAATTTCAGCGGCATCAGACGGATCGTGCACCACAGGATCAAAAGATTTGTCGTCAGTCAGTTTATATACACGAGGACTTCGTCCGGGACGATCCCGTCCGGAAAACCATTCCATAGTCTGAATATCGTTGTATACGGGACAAGGCTGAAGGACATCAATAAACGAGGTTCCTTTATGATTAATGGCTGCAACAACCAATTCTTTAAGCCCCTTAACATCCATCGCATATCCTCTAGCAATGAAGGTATAACCGGCAGACACAGCCATTCCAATAGGATTTATGTTGTCCTGTATCTCGGGGGCGGACATGCTTTTAGTCTTTTCCCCACGCTGCCTGGTTGGCGATGCTTGCCCTTTGGTAAGTCCATAAACTCCATTGTTAAAAACCATATACGTCATGTCAAGATTACGACGACCGGTGTTGACGAAATAACCAGCACCGATACCATATCCATCCCCGTCCCCTCCCATTGCCAACACCGTAAGCTCCTCGTTGACAAGCTTAGCACCACTGGCAACGGGCAAAACCCGACCATGTAGCGTATGAAACCCATATGTCTTTAAATAGTGAGCGATTTTCCCAGAACAACCGATTCCAGAAAATATACCAACTTTATGTGGTTCTATAGCCAATTCTGCCAACGCCTGCTTAACGGCATTGAGTATTCCAAAATCACCGCAGCCGGGACACCAGTCCGGGTGGGCTTCTGACGCATAGTCCTTTGGTTTTAGTTGGATTTCTGCTGTCGTCATTGGCTCACCTTATTCATGGCTCAGCACTAATCGCTTCTCAGCATGCTCACTAATGGCATTCAGTATTCCAATTTCAATCTCAGTTTGTGAGAACGGTCTACCATCGTACTTAACTACCAGTTTTTCGATCTTAATCCCCGTCGATTGGGTGATTAGATCGCGTAGCTGTCCACTGTAATTGTCTTCAAATACGACAACGTTCTCACATTTCGTCAATATTCCGGCAATGGCATCGGTAGGAAACGGTCTCATCATCCTGATCTGAAGAAAGTTCACAATAATATTTTTTCTTCGTTTTAAAGTGTCCATAGCATCAATAATTGCGCCCTTGGTTGATCCCCATGCAACAACTGTCAAATCCGCGTCAGATGGACCATGTAGATTCCATTTTACCTCTTCCGGAATCTCGTCTGCAATTACTTGTAACTTGCCCATACGTTTATCCATCTGGTTTAGCCTGTTAACTATTCCTTCACTGATTTTCCCGGACTCAGTGTGTTCATCACTAGTGGTAACAAACATACCGCCTGGTTCACCAGGGATGCTCCTGGGGCTAACTCCGCTTTCAGTCAATAGATGCCGTCTATAAGTATCACCCTCCAGAGATTTGTCAGGGTCATACCTTGGTCCAAAAGTTACATCCAAATGATCTCTATCGAAATCATCAATCGTCCAGTGGCCAGCCGCCAAGACTCGGTCCAACAGTACTACTACTGGAACATGATACGAGTCGGCATAATTAAAAGCGTTATAAGTCAATTCAAAACATTCAGCCAGGTCGCCAGGTGCGATCAAGATGTGTGGAAACTCACCATGCCCAGGTTGAAGTGCCAGCCTAAGATCAGTCTGTCCCCCTCTCGTAGGCAGCCCAGTACTTGGCCCTCCTCTTTGATACAGGCATACAACAGGACCGGGAGCTTCAGTAATTGCAGCGAAACCCAATCCTTCTATCATCAACGCAAATCCAGGCCCTGAGGTCGATGTCGATGCTCTAGCCCCAGCATGAGCTGCCCCTACTGCCTGATTTACACAAGCTATTTCGTCTTCTGCTTGTAGCACAATTATCGGGTAATCGTCTTTGATCTGCTCTAGCACAACACTCTCTTCTGTCGCCGGAGCTATCGGATAGTATGTTTGAAGAGAACAGCCGGCATGCACTTTCCCGAGGGCTACAGCGTCAGCTCCCCGCATGTATAGAGGAGCCTTGTCAACTTCGACCGGATTAATGTTGACCGCAAACGGGTCAGGGTAGTTCTCTTTCATAAAGTCCGCTGTCGCAGCCAGAACGTGACCGTTTAAATCGACTAAATCTTGCCTATGCTCCCCGAGCTTTTCCCTAAGCAGGGCCACAATCTGGTCCATATCCATGTGTACAAGAGCAAACGAAGCGGCCACCGAAACCATGTTCCGCATAATGTCATGCCGTTTCGAATTATAATCAGCGCCCGCCCTTGCCACCCCTTCACGGAGAATCTCAGCGTAAGGGACAGCATAAATCTTCACATCGTCACGACCGATCTCATCGATCTCGACTCCAAGCTCAGCGTCTAAAATTATTCCGCCACCATCAACGAGTCGGTGCACATGACCACGGTGAGTTTGATACGGAGCATCCACGTCACCAAATAGAGTTTCGCGATCAAGGGCAAGAAGCAAATCTACAGGCTCAACATGGGATTGGATTGGTTTTTCATTTACACGCACTCTGAAATAACTGTGTCGACCCATAATGTTGGAATGATATTCGATATTAGAAAACACTCGAAGACCCGATCGAACACAGGCTTTGGCAAAAACGTCAGCTGAAACGTTTATTCCACTACCCTGTGGCCCACCGATCATCCAGCTAAGTTTATTGGTGACCGTCACAATTCCCCCGCCAGTTCACCCTGGCGACCATTATTAAGACAACATTGTCTACATTCATACGTCCATGAACACCGTCTGTATGTTACCACTTCACACCGAAACAATCTTCCCATCTCCCGTCCACAAATTAAGTATCTCCTCATAATGGGTGCCAATTTTCAACACTACTCATCGCACAAAACCCGAGGAAATATAACGCAACAATACCTATCTCTCAAAGTAGCCTGGCCAAAAGTGGATGTTCACCGGGATAAAAGCCGTTGAACTGCCATCAGCGTCACTGCATATTTCACGACCTGTTTGTGAATGAGAACACTAGTTCGGGCTTACGAGCTTTAGAGGACACCCGAGTATCGATTTGCAACAAACCGGCCTTGCAGGGCATAAGCATAAGTCGTTA